>Ga0114959_10000898_pt1 | contig 27525 bp, 17 predicted proteins | sample C_130625_EF_Meta_FD_87317 | JGI IMG/M metagenome (GOLD analysis project Ga0114959, IMG submission 87317) | Freshwater microbial communities from Lake Croche, Canada to study carbon cycling - C_130625_EF_MetaG | ecosystem: Environmental > Aquatic > Freshwater > Lake | place: Lake Croche, Canada... | reverse complement strand
TAATCTATGACCCCAAATTCTTAGAAGTTTTCGGTAATGATGAATATGAATCGGCTTATCACCGGTTGATTTTAAATATTGTAGATAAGCAAATTGCTTCTACTAAATTGGTTTTGAATGATGTATCAGTAACAAAATTATTTGTGGATGGCGGTTTCGGAAAGAATGAGATTTACATGAATTTATTGGCAAAAGCCTTCCCAAGCATGGAAGTTTATGCGGCTTCCGTGGCGCAGGCAACGGCTTTGGGCGCAGCACTGGCCATCCATGAAGATTGGACTGAGAAAGAGATTCCTCAAAATTTAATTAAATTAAAAAGTTTTTAAAAGTAAGGAATCTCGTAAACGCAAAGCCCCTTCAAAAGTTTTCACATCTAAATTTTCTACCTCGTCAACTCAAAAACTGTCTTCAGAATTGATGCCTCTATTTCATCAAAATGTTTTCCACGTCGTTCCATTACGGCTTTTGCTACTTGATTGGCTTTTCTGAGGTGGTAGGTTTTAAATTCATTCCCGCCCCCAGACCAGGAAAAAGAAGGGATATGTCTCGTTTGAAAATCGGCTCCAAAAATATTACAATTCACCCCCACAACTGTGCCCGTGTTGAACATTGTATTAATGCCACATTTTGAATGGTCACCCATGATAAGCCCCGCAAATTGAATTCCTGTATTCTCGAAACGATTCGTTACATAGCTCCAAAGTTCTACTTTTGAATAGTCATTTTTTAGATTTGAATTATTGGTATCCGCTCCCCAATTGCACCATTCGCCAATTACTGAATTACCCATAAATCCTTCGTGCCCTTTATTGGCATTTCCAAAAAAGACCGAATTGCTGATTTCCCCTCCCACTTTACAAAACGGTCCGATGGTCGTATTTGGTCGCATTTTGCCTCCCATATTCACTACCGAATTTTCACAAATAGCAAAGGGTCCTTGAATCATTGCTCCTGGCGAAACCTTCACATTCTTACCGATGTAAATGTACCCATTCGTAGCATCCAAAACCGCCGCTTTGATATCCGCCCCTTCTTCAATGAAAATCTGAGATTCATTGTAAAAAGCGGTGAATCTATCCGTAATCGGTTGTGAAATTCTACCTTGGGTAATCCGTTCAAAATCCCCGCTTATTTCCGCACCGTTATGCGTAAAAATATCCGTCAAATGCTTTAAAATCAACAATTCACCTTCATAAACGAGTGTTTTTTCAAACACATCAAGCACTGGATTAGATTGTTTATTTCGGTACGCAATCACGTCCGTTCCTTGCGTAAGAATGGCATTTACGGGTAAATTTTCAATTACGCTGACCAATTCAGGATTCGGACAAATGGCTCCATTGATAAAAATATTATCGTCCGACAAAATCATCGGATATTTTATCTGTAAATAATCTTGGGTTTGGAAAGATACCTCGGTTTTCAGACAATCATTCCATTTTTCAACAATGGTCTGAATCCCAATACGGATTTCGCAAACGGGACGGGTAAAGGTTAAGGGCAATAGAGCAGGACGAATGTTTTGATCGTCAAAGAGGATATAATTCATTTTGTTTGAAGAGTGATTTTCTATATTCAATAATAAAATGACAACAATCAGTTGTTTCATCAGGTCATGGTGATCGCTTCCTAGTTGAAAATTCTCTATATTTGATGCAAACTTACATTAAAAAAAGCCTTCCTGATTTCTCTGAAAGGCTTTTTTATGTTAAAATTTAGAGTCCAAGAATGAGGCTATTCTGCCGCTTCTTTCTTGCCGCCGAAACGTTTGTAGAATTTATCAACACGACCCGCTGTATCAAGTAATACATTTTTACCTGTGTAAAAAGGGTGCGATTGAGAAGAAACCTCGATTTTGAATACTGGATACGTAGCGCCTTCAAATTCAGTGGTTTCAGTAGTGTTTACACATGACTGTGTTAAAAACTTGTAATCAGCCGACAAATCGTGGAAAACCACTGGCTTGTAATTTGGATGAATTTCTGGTTTCATGATGTTTTGATATGAGACGATTCCCTGCCGTCTCGTTTTAGTTGTAAAGTTAAAAAGTTAGAAAGGTAAACGGTGATTTCTAACCATTTTTCGAGTGATGGAATTGGGAGGAAAATTACAACTAATGCACATTAAAAACTGTTTAACTACAAAACTTTATAACTTCCACAACTCTTCCTAAAAAGGATGACAAAAGTACGATTTTATCATGACATACAAAAATTATTTTATTATTAAGAGTTCCATTTTTTGAAAGAAAAGTTATCCACAAAAAAAATAAAAAAAATACTTTATCATTATTCCAAGTTAGATGTCCCGTATTAGTCTGATTATCCAAAAGTTGTGTTGTACATTACGAATAGAACAAATATTCATAAAACAAATTGAGTATTTTTTACCGTTGCAATTAGTTTTAAAAATCCCTATCTTTGAACTGCATATCATAAAATCACCAGAGGAATCCACTAAATCTTTCAAATTAAAATCTAATCGTTAACCGCTACGGATTAATAAAGGAAGATTAAATCCAAATTTTGAAGAATATTTGAATTTTGATTGGACAATAATCATTACTTTTTTTTAGATACAATTGCCTTTTGAAAATCATTAACACGTCTATTTTTTTTATTTTTTCACGATTACCCCCAAACCCAGAGTATCATGTACGTTATCAAAAGAGATGGAAGACGGGAGTCTGTAAAGTTTGATAAAATTACCGCCAGAATCGAAAAACTTTGCTACAGCCTCGACGCTCACTTTGTGCAGCCTTTAGATGTTGCAAAAAAAGTTATAACAGGACTTTATGATGGTGTTACCACGATTGAATTAGACAATTTGGCGGCTGAAACGGCAGCCTCAATGACGACCAAGCACCCTGATTACGCCGTGCTTGCGGCAAGAATAGCAGTATCCAATTTGCACAAAGAAACGCAAAAATCTTTCTCTGCAACAATGAAACGCTTGTTCAATTATGTCGACCCAAAAACGAATGAAAATGCAGCTTTGCTCTCAAATGAAGTTTTCGATGTCATTAAAAAACACGCTGCTGAATTAGACGCTGCCATTATTTACGATCGTGATTTTGGTTATGACTATTTTGGTTTCAAGACTTTAGAGAAATCCTATTTATTAAAATTGGAAGGTAAAATCGTGGAACGTCCTCAACACATGCTTATGCGTGTTGCTGTCGGGATTCATGGTGCTGAAATCGAGTCGGTAATTGAGACTTACAATTTACTTTCAGAACGTTGGTTCACGCATGCAACGCCTACCTTGTTTAATGCAGGTACGCCAAAACCACAGATGTCTTCTTGCTTTTTATTAACGATGCAAGACGATTCAATCGAAGGAATTTACGATACATTGAAACAATGCGCCAACATCTCGCAATCGGCTGGTGGTATTGGTTTGTCAATTCATAATATTCGTGCAACGGGTTCATACATCAAAGGAACCAACGGAACTTCAAACGGAATCGTGCCAATGTTACGAGTATTTAATGATACTGCACGTTACGTAGATCAAGGCGGAGGAAAACGTAAAGGTTCTTTTGCGATTTACATTGAGCCTTGGCACGCTGATATTTTTGACTTTTTATCGTTAAAGAAAAATCACGGGAAAGAAGAAATGAGAGCAAGAGATTTGTTCTATGCACTTTGGATTCCAGATTTATTCATGAAACGTGTTCGTGATAATGATACATGGTCGTTATTCTGTCCACATGAATGTCCAGGGATGGCCGATTCGCACGGGGAAGAATTTGAGAAACTATATCATGGTTATGAGTTAGCCGGAAAAGCTCGTAAAGTAGTGAAGGCTCAAGATTTATGGTTCGAAATTTTAGAATCTCAAACCGAGACGGGGACTCCTTACATGTTGTTTAAAGACCACGCAAACAATAAGTCAAATCAGAAGAATTTAGGTACCATAAAATCATCAAACTTGTGTACTGAAATTATCCAATATACTTCAAAAGACGAAGTAGCCGTATGTAATTTAGCTTCATTAGCGTTACCAAAATACTTAAAAAAGAACGAAAGAGGCTTCTTGGTTTTTGACCACGAAGAATTATACAGAGTTACCAAAGTTGCGACTAAAAACTTAAACAAGATAATTGACCGCAATTATTATCCAGTTGAAGAAGCGAGAGTCTCAAATTTCCGTCACCGTCCGATTGGTTTAGGTGTTCAAGGATTAGCAGACGTGTTTATTTTATTAAGAATGCCTTTTGAGTCTGAAGAAGCAAGACAATTGAATAAAGATATATTCGAGACGCTTTACTACGCAGCCATGGAGTCTTCAATGGAATTAGCCATCAAAGAAGGTCCTTACGAAACTTGGGCTGGTTCACCGATTTCACAAGGCATTTTCCAGTTTGATATGTGGGGCGTTACGCCTGAATCAAAACGTTGGGACTGGGAAGCCTTGCGTGTAAAAGTGAAAGAGCACGGGGTTCGGAACTCATTATTGGTTGCCCCAATGCCGACCGCTTCGACTTCGCAAATTTTGGGTAACAACGAATGTTTTGAACCATACACTTCTAATATTTACGCTCGGAGAGTATTGTCAGGCGAATTTGCAGTGGTAAATAAACATTTATTGCGTGACTTGGTAAAATTAGGTTTGTGGAATGATTCGATGAAAAATAAGTTAATTTCTGCCAACGGTTCAGTACAAAATATTAATGAAATCCCTTCTAATTTGAAGGATCTGTACAAAACGGTTTGGGAAATTAAGCAAAAAGTAATTATTGAAATGGCTGCCGACAGGGGTGCGTACATCTGCCAATCACAGTCATTGAACATACACATTCAAGACCCGAACTTTGGGAAACTAACCTCGATGCACTTCTACGCATGGGAAAAAGGCTTGAAAACTGGGATGTATTATCTCAGAACGAAAGCTGCCGCCGATGCCATCAAGTTTACCGTCGAGAAACAAGCCGAAGTGGCAATTGAGCAAGCCAATGTTGTGCAAGAGCACGAGATGAACTACGAAACTTACGCCACGAATGCGGCCACGGCGAAGTCCTCAGCTGCCACGCTAATCATAGCTGGTTTAGACAACGTGCCAGAACAAAACTGGTCGGATATGCAATGCTCAATTGATGACCCTGATGGGTGCGAAGCCTGCGGGTCTTAATAATTTCGAGTAGTTTTTAAAAGCCCTCAATTCTTTGGATTGAGGGCTTTTTTGTTGATTTTTTAGTCTCTCCTATGGTTAGTTGTTATCTTTGTCTCCACCATAGCCGTCAGGCCAGGACTTTTTGAATTTTGAATTTAGAACAAGGATATAAGAATGAAGAATGAAAATCGCAGAATTACTTCTCAATTCATCATTCCTTGTTCTAAATTCTGACTTGTTTTTCCTTGGCCTGACGGCTATGGTGTCTCCAATCAGTTGCTCGCATCTTGCGAGTGACGACTATTTTCATTCCTCTGGACTGCGGTGGGCTGGAAGCCCAATAACAAAAGTCACTCTCACATTCGTTACAGGCAAGATGCGAGCGACTGATTGAACATAATATTTATTTTTGCTTGAAAGACTCGCACTTTTATCATAAATTTAATCAAAAATAAGCACGACAATGACGAAATCCCTCACGACAATGACGAAATCCCTGTTGAATGAAGCCGTGAAAGAAATGCCCAACGAATTTTCAATTGATGATTTGATTGAGAAATTGATATTAGTTCAAAGTTTTGAAGAAGGACGACACCAATATCAAGCGGGTAAAGTCTTCACACACCAAGAAGTTGGTCAAAAATTAGAAAAATGGTTGAAGTAATCTGGACACAAAGAGCTACCCAAGAAATTACTAACATTGCCGAATACCTTGAACAATACTCAGCACTTTACGCTTCGAGTATTGTGAAAAAATTGTACAGCAAAGTGGGAGTTTTAAAGCAATTCCCGAAACTTGGCTGAGTGATTCCAGAAATGCAAGAAGAAAAATACCGTGAATTGATTGAAGGAAATTATCGAATAATGTACGAAATGTTAGATGACGAAATAATACTGATTCAAAGAGTAATGCACACATCAAGATATTTTAAGGAATTATAACCGATTATTGTTTCTACATCAATACAAAACATCGGGTTACAACCACAAATCCCCACCCCCAATTGCTTTTCACCATTATTGTATATAAATTGTTTAAGAATACCACATAAACATTTTAAAAACGATAATATGAACCAACGTTACCTTTCGCTTGATATTTTTCGGGGAATTACGATTGCAGGAATGATTATGGTCAATAATTCTGGGAATAGTAATTATACCTACGCACCGCTTCGACATGCCAACTGGCACGGATTCACGCCCACTGATTTGGTGTTTCCTTCCTTCTTGTTCATGGTCGGCGTTGCCATGCGATTTTCATTAAAACCCTTCAATTATCAACTCACGCCTGATTTACGAGATAAAATCTTGAAAAGAACTGGCCTTTTGTTCTTAATCAGTTACCTGATTTTCAACATTCCTTGGTACAATTTTGACATTTCTCATCTTCGTATTCTGAACGTTCTGCAAAGAATTGCCTTAGCTTTTTGTGCCGTTTCGTTTATCGTGCTAACGGTTGAACGAAAATATTTGCCTTATTTAGTGGTTGGAATTTTGCTTCTGTATTGGGCAATTATGTGGTTTGTGGGCGATCGTGGCGTTGAATATGAATTGCTAACCAACGCCGAAAGGAAGTTGGATTTATTAATTTTAGGCTCCAATCATCTCTACCACGGTGAGGGTGTAGCATTTGACCCCGAAGGTATTTTAAGTACGTTTCCGGCTTTGGCAAACACGCTCTTGGGTTATCTGACGGGCATTTATATTCAAGAAGCCAACGAAAATATTTTACCCAGAATCAAAAAAATGGTAGGCTGGGGGTTTGCCTTAGTGATAGTTTCTTTGATTTGGGACAAGGTTTTTCCCATCAATAAAAAACTTTGGACGAGTAGTTTTGTCTTAATTACCGTTGGATGGGATTTGATTATTCTGTCAATTCTTGTGTGGATTATTGACTTAAAAGGTAAAACCAAATGGACAAAGTTTTTCCATGTTTTTGGCATGAACTCAATCTTCGCTTACGGCATTTCGGAAGTTTTTGCTATTGTATTTGGTTTAATTCCCGTTGCGGAAGGCGACGGAAAAATTTCGTTTTCCGATTGGCTTTATTGGCATCTTTTTCATCCCATTTTCGGGAATGCAAACGGGGCTTTGGCGTATGCCCTGAGCTTTGTTTTGCTTTGTTGGTTTTTCTCATGGATTTTATATCAGAAGAAGATATTTTTGAAAGTATAACTTTACCACCAAAGCACCAAAACACCAAGATTTAAAATTTACTTTGAGTCTTGGTGTCTTCGTGGAAATAGTTAATTAAAAAAATCAGCACAAACCTTTTTGATAAGTTTAGCTGGTTCAATACGACGTGATCAAATCAAAAATTTCCAAAAAATAAAAAAATGAACACTTTATCTTTTAGTCAAAAATGTCAGACCAAATAATATTTGGATATTTTGATAAAAAATAGATAAATTATCTTTTAAAAGTTTGCCCTGATGAAAAATACATTATCTTTGTGAGGTAAAAAATTTTAAAAGTTTATGTTTTTAGATAGAATAAAGTCGAAAGAGTCGGGCATATTATTGTACGGAATCACGCCACCAAAAGAACAGGTAGAACCCCATCGAGTTGTTGAAATTGCTGAAAAAACATTAGCTCGTTTGTATTCATTGGATATCGATGCTTTGGTAGTGTATGATGTTCAGGACGAATCTGCCCGAACGACCGAAGTAAGGCCATTCCCTTTTTTAAATGCTCATGACCCTTTTGAATTTGCCAAAAACCACCTCCAGTCGCTTGAAATCCCTAAAATAATTTATAGACCCGCAGGAAAATTCACCAAAGATGAATTGACAGTTTGGGTAGATGAGCTGGTAGCTAACGGATTTTATCCCGTTTTTGTGGGGGTTCCAGCGCCCGATTTTACCCCCTTAACCACGTTGCCAGAGGCTTATCAAATTTGGCGCCAACACGAAGCCACTTCGGTGGTTGGGGCAGTTATGATTCCGGAACGTCATGCGGTTTTGAAAGATGAAGACCAACGAATTTTGGACAAGATGTCGTCGGGTGTGAGTTATTTTATCTCGCAATGTGTTTTTAATGTAGATTATGCCAAACAAGTTATTGATGATTTATCAAAAACTTGTGAAGAAAAAAAGGCGAACTTACCCACCATTATCTTCACTTTAACCGCTTGTGGGTCGCTGAAAACCTTGCATTTTATGGAATGGTTGGGCATCCACATTCCAGAAGAATTGAAGCAGGAGTTTAGGGCATCCGAAAATATTTTGGAAAGATCGGTTGAAGTATGCCTTTCTATTGCCGAAGAATTAATCAGCTATTGTACCGAAAAAGGTATTCCTTTTGGTTTTAATATTGAAAGTGTTGCCATCAGAAAAGATGAAATTGAAGCTTCTATCTTCTTGACTAATCGGATTGGTGATATGTTGAAAGAACAAGGAATTCGTAAATAACAATTGAGTAATTAGTTGGCAGTTGGCCATAAACAAAACCATTGCTAGTTTATATAATTTCAATAACTGATGAAAATTATCGTCAGCGGTTTTATTTTGCCTTTTATTTCAATGTTTCCTATTTTATCTATGTGGTTACAAATTCCGCCACAGTAAAAACAGAAAAAGCACTACCCAAAGTACATCTACAAAATGCCAATAAAATATTATTAGATTGATTTTTAGTTGGTTAGGAGGATTTACAGAATAGATAAATGACTCAATATAAGACATTCGTTTGACTGCTTCCATAAATATTTTTATCAGAAAAAATAAACCTAAAACGATGTGGAGAAGATGCAAACCAGATAACAAGTAAATAAACCCTCTCGCATTTTTCACTTCAGGACTTGAATTTTGTGCAAAAATTTCATTCCATCCCCAAAACTGCATCGCCATGAAACCGAATCCTAAGGTAAGTGTGATTCCCATAAATATTCGGTAATTCAAGTATCGATCTTGCCTAAAATTCATGTTCGCCAAATGCAAGGTAAGGCTGCTTATCATGATGAGGATCGTGCTCAGCCAAAAGATTTGCGGAATATAAATTTTCTCGAAACCGGCTTCTGGGCGTTCACGAGCGAGATACGTTGCCATCAATCCAAAAAACATCAATCCACTTCCGAAGATTGCCATTTGGAGCATAAATTTAAAGGGTTCTCTACGTTCCATTTATTTGTAGTACGGACTGCCAGTCCGAAACAAAATTTATTTACAACGGACTGGCAGTCCGTATTACATTTTTCCTTGCCAAACAGTGTAATCAGCAAAGGTTTCTTTCAAATTAACCTCTTCTTCAAAAATCCCAAAAACCGTTGAACCGGATCCAGTCATACTTGTGTAGGCAGCTCCGTGGGCATAAAGTTGTTCTTTAATCAGTGAAATACTTGGATATTTTAACAAAAGATGGTTTTCAAAATCATTTTTCACGAAATTACGCCATTGATTAACAGGCTTTTGCAATATTTCTCGTAAATCAATTTTAGCGTCCGCTGGTTTCACACCTGAATAAGCCGCCACCGTTGAAATGTGAATATTTGGATTCACTAAAACGATATATTTACCCGATAAATCTAAGGTTATTTCTAAAAATTCATCTCCTTTTTCAACACAATATTTTGGCCGATTTTGGATAAAAAAAGCACAATCACTCCCTAACTTTCGAGCGTAATTTTCCATCTGTTCTGTTGTAAGATGTAACTCAAAAAGGTCGTTTAGGGTTTTGATGGTGAAAGCACAATCTGCCGAACCACCGCCCAATCCTGCCCCAATAGGCACCACTTTATGGAGATGAATCATCACGGGAGGAATGTTAAAGTCCTGTTTTACAAGTTGATAGGCCTTTAAACACAAATTGGATGCTGGATCACCAGGAATTGGCATTCCTGTACTTTTAAATGAAAGTTTTTCAGCAGGAAGAATTTCCAAAACATCGCACCAGCCCACGGGATAAAAGCACGATTCAAGATTATGAAAACCATCAGACCGTTTTTCGGTAATGTGCAAACCAATATTTATTTTAGCATTTGGGAAGGTTACCATTGTTGGGGATTAATATTTTGTGAATTTAAGCGAGATTGGTGAATTTGGCAAATTGTTGTAATAGTCAATAATGCGGTTATTGTTTGATTTTACGGAAAATAAACCCTAAAATTGTGTAAATATATTAAGAATGACAGCAGTTGTAGAAAATATAATTGATCCAGCAAAAACGCCCATTCCTTCTGCTTTAATTTACGAAGAAATGGATGGAGTTCCTGTGTATTATCGTGGGTATCGGGATGTATTGTCAGGTAAAAAAACATTGGCAGAAATTATGTCCTGTAACTCATTTCAAGCAGTTTTGGTTAGTTTAATCAACTATTTTTTAGGGAGTCAAATAGACCGTAAAAAGTATATTATTGCTACGAACGAGTCGGGATTGCATCTTGCAAAAGGCAATAATTTAGCCAATGATGTAGCTATTTTTGAAAAAGAAAACCTAAAATTAGATAATCATTTCTTTAAAATCGCTCCTAAAATCGTTGTCGAGGTGGATATAAAAGCTGAGGTAGAAGAATATCCTGCCAGAGAAGCTGATTATATCTTTGAAAAATCACAAAAATTGATTGAATTCGGCGTTGAAAAAGTCATCTGGGTAACTACTCAATCTCATAAAATACTTATCGCCACTCCCTCCGACACTTGGCTTGTAATGGATTGGAATAAAGATATTGAAGTAATGGAGGGTGTAATCATGAACATAAAAAAAATATTAGACGAAGAACAAATTAGTTACTAACTAATCCTCGCCCAGTTGCTCTCATTGGCTCTTTTTCTATCTACTTGTTCCTTAATCATCAGATTTTTAGGTAGTTCTAAATTGGCATCTTCTTCCAAAATTTCGGTAGCACATTCTCTTGCGACTTTCAGAATTTCTCCGTCTTTTGCCAAATCAGCAATTAACAAATCCATTACGCCACTCTGTTGCGTTCCTGACAAATCACCGGGCCCCCGTAGTTGTAAATCGACATCAGCAATCTCAAAACCGTCCGTGGTTCTGACCATCGTATCGATTCTCACTCTGGTATCTTTCGATAATTTTACGTCCGTCATCAAAATACAATAACTCTGGTCTGCTCCACGCCCCACCCTTCCACGCAATTGGTGAAGTTGGGAAAGTCCAAAACGTTCGGCACTTTCAATCACCATTACCGAGGCATTCGGGACGTTTACGCCCACTTCAATCACCGTGGTAGCCACCAAAATTTGTGTTTCTTTTTTGATGAATCTTTGCATCTCAAAATCCTTGTCGACCGGTTTCATTTTACCGTGAACAATGCCAATCTGAAATTCAGGGAATGCCCTTGCCATGCTCTCAAAGCCATCGGTTAAGAATTTATAATCTAATTTTTCGGATTCTTCAATCAATGGATACACCACGTAAATTTGCCGGCCTTTATTAATTTCGTCTCTAATAAAACCAAAAACATTTAGTCGGTGGGAGTCGTAGCGGTGTACGGTTTTAATGGGTTTTCGTCCTTTGGGTAGTTGATTAATGATGGAAATATCCAAATCACCGTAGAGCGTCATTGCCAAAGTTCGTGGAATGGGCGTGGCGGTCATCACCAAAATGTGGGGATGAATATATTTATTTTTCTCCCATAATTTTGCCCTTTGCGCCACACCAAAACGGTGTTGTTCGTCAATTACGGCTAATCCTAGATTTTGAAATTGAACCGTGTCTTCCAAGAGAGCGTGCGTGCCAACCAAAATTTTCAAGGCCCCATTTCTAAGTCCTTCATGAATAACCTCTCGTTGTTTTTTACGGACCGAGCCCGTCAATTTTTGAATAGTAAGTCCTAATAGCTCAGCGTAAATTTTTAGTCCGTCGTAATGCTGTTGGGCCAAAATTTCGGTGGGCGCCATGATGCAGGCTTGGGCTTTGTTATCAATTGCTAAAAGCATGCAAATAAATGCGACAATTGTTTTGCCCGAACCCACATCTCCTTGTAATAAGCGATTCATTTGTTTGCCCGATTTCATGTCTTCAAAAATCTCTCGAATCACTTTCTTTTGGGCATCGGTCAGTTCAAAAGGGAGATGATTTTTGTAAAAATCGGTTACTAAAACGGCACTTGTAAAAACCTGACCGCTGTAATCAACTCTCCGGAGAAATTTCTGCTTTATGAGTCGCAATTGATTATAAAACAGCTCCTCGAACTTCAAGCGGCGTTTTGCTTGCTGAAGCCATGCTTCTGTATGTGGCAAATGAATGTTATAAACGGCATCTCTTTTGGAGATCAATCGGTATTTTTGAATTAGGTTTTCGGGTAGCGTTTCAGGAATATGGGTGTAGGCTTGTGCCAGTAGATTTCTTTGCATATTGGCAATTGCTTTCGCATCGACATAACGCCTCCGGAGTTTATCGGTTAAGCCGTACACGGGCTGAAAATAGCCACCCTTTTCATTATCAGGATTAAGCAATTCCATTTCCGGGTGTTGCATTTGCGGGCGGCCATTAAAGAAAGCTGGTTTTCCGTAAATTACATATTCTGCCCCCGCTCTTAGACTCTTTTCTAAAAAGTTGACACCTTGAAACCACACAAGTTCCATCGTTCCAGAGCCATCCGAAAATTGCCCAGTAAGTCTTGCTTTGGGCCCCTCCCCAATTTTTTCTACAAAGCGTAAACGTCCTTTTATTTGAGCTGAATCCATGCCTTCATAAAGTTCAGAAACTTGGTGAAATTTGGTGCGATCTTCGTATCTGAAAGGGTAATATTGAATTAAATCGCCGTAGGTAAAAATCTGCAATTCGGTGTTCAACAGCAAAGCCCTCGAAGTGCCAATGCCCTTGAGATATTCTACGCTTGTATCAAAAAAATTGGGTTGCATATATTTTTAGGGATTGTGGGTTAGAAATCAGTTTTTTCTCTCATAAATCACCAAACTTCACAAACGATTTTGTAAACAAATCAAACAATATTGTGAAAATACCACTTTTTACGTAAATTAGTATTCATAGCGTACACTGCTGTGGCCTAATATTTTTCAGTAATCATTAAAAAAATATTCAATTTCAAATACTAAAAGAATTAAGTATCTGTTAGTCAATCACATGGTTATTAGCAAGTAAAAAATACACCTTTATTAAAATTTATACCATTTTCAATATTTTTTTTAGGAATAATTGGCCAATTTTTAATCAAAAAGTCATGTCTAAAATTTACCTTTTCATAATTTATATTACCTTGATTATTGCTAGTTTATCGGTTCGGGCCAACCATATTTTGGGGGGTAATTTTGAATTGAATAATACCGGTACGAATGGTTATTTTGAACTAAAGCTAAACTTATTTTTCGATCGAGCCACTCGGCAAATTAATAATTCAGATAATAACTATGCCGTTGCTATTTTTCAAAAAAGTAATAATAAATTAATGAAGGCTTTGACCTTGAGTACTTATCAACCCGAAGGTACACCATTTGTTTTTACCAATGAAAAATGTGCTATCAGCCAAGGGCTAAACATCTCAATAATATCTTACACTCAAAATATTTATCTTGATCCTGAAGTATATAAAGATCCACAAGGTTATTATATTGTGTGGGATAGATGCTGTAGAAATGCTGCCAGTAATATTGCTAATGCAAGTGGTGCTGGAATGCTATTCTACCTTGAATTTCCTCCGCTCAAAGATGCGTCCGGTGCAGAACTGAAAAATTCTTCTCCTCAGTTGAGTACACCCAACGGTGAATACATTTGTAAAGGACAAGATTTTAAATTTAATAACTCCGCTTCAGATGCAGATGGAGATCAATTGCGTTATTCGTTTGTTACGCCTCTTAATGGATACAGCAATTCCAACACGCCCATACCAAACCCTATTGGCTCATCCAATTATCCAATAATTAGTTGGGTAAGGGGTTACAGTGCCAATACGGCTATTCCCAGTAATCCAGCGATGAGCATTGATGCTAATGGCATCATCTCGGTCAATTCTGACCAGTTGGGGCTTTATGTTTTTTCAGTATTGGTGGAAGAATTGCGAAATGGCGTAGTTATTGGACGGGTTCGGCGAGATTTTCAATTGAAAGTAATCGATTGCCAAGCACCGCCGAATGCGCCAAACGTTTTTAAGGTATCCGACCCATCACAAACTCAAATAGCCAAAGTTGACCTTTGTGAGAATGGATTTATAGAAATTGCCACTAAAAACGACCCTAATTATCAATATCAATGGCAAAAAGATAATAGTAATATCCTAGATGCTGAGAGTTATAAATTGAGAGTAACCGAAGCGGGGGAGTATTCAGTGGTTATCAGTTTTAAACAAGGCTGTAGCGGTTCAGCAACCTCCGCTAAAACAGTTGTTACGGTTCTGCCTGGTATAAAATTAGAGGTTTCACCCGGAAAAGCGGAAGCATGCGAAACACCTAACGGCATCACGCTTCGGGTACAACAGGTTGGCGGAAGAACATTCAATGTGGGCGATTTCACGTATCTATGGACCCGAGATATTGATGAAACTTTACCGGTCACAAATGCGCTCATTCAAGCCCAAAAAACAGGAAAATACATGGTTAGAATGACGCAATTAACGGGTATTTGTCAGTATGATTTGATTGCAGATGTTAAGATTAATCCTTTGCCCGAAGCAATTATTACAAACGTAACGGGGAAGAGGGTTATTTGCGAGGGTGATTCAATCCCGCTTAAAGCAACTGTGGGTTCGGGAAATCTGTATGAATGGTTTCAAGATGGGGTATCCATTCAGAAAAGTACAAACTTCAAATTACCTGTCTTAAAATCTGGGATTTATAAAGTTGAAGTTACGGATGGTAATACTTGCAAAAAAATGTCGGATACCTTAAAATTGAAGGTGAATCCGCTCACGCCAGTAAAATTTGACACCATTTATCCGACCTGTGGAACGGGCGGAAATCGGATTAATTTATTGTCCTACGTGAAACCTTATGATGCTATAAAAGGTGTTTTTTCGGGTAGAGGAGTTACTGGAACGGTTTACACGCCTTTACTAGCCGGTTTTGGCCCTTCACCAATCACTTATGTATATACCAATGAATTTGGCTGCGAAACCAAAACTTCTCGAATTGCCTATGTAGATTTAACCCCAAAAGTACGGCTAGGTAATGATATCATCCTTTTCAAAGGCGACAATATTACCATAAAAAGCAGTATTTCAGGTAGTTACAAAAATGATTTAATATTGAGTTGGACACCTTCTGAGGGATTGAGCAACAGCACAATCGGCGGCCCCATAGCCTCCCCTACTGCTACTACAAAGTATATATTAACAGCAAGATCATTGTCCAGTAATTGTACAAATCAAGATACTATTGTGATTAAGGTTAAGACAAAAATTCAAATTCCAACGGGTTTTACCCCGAATGAAGATAATATAAACGAAACGTGGGTTTTGGAAGGAATTGAGGATTATCCAAATGCCGATGTTAAAATTTTTAACCGTTGGGGAGAGGAAATTTTTACCACTAAAAATTATTCCAAAAATCCTTTTGACGGTAAAAAAGACAATTCAACTTTACCTACGGGCTCCTATTTTTACGTCATAAAAGCAGACGATGATGTGCCTACGCTTACGGGATATGTGACGATCGTGCGGGGTGGGAAGCAATGAATGAAGCGATCCATGAAGCATCAAAACTTCAATTTTTCTTCAAAATGAATGCGTATCTTTATTGAAACAAATCCTATTGATGCGTAAACTCTTGCTCTCTTGCCTTATTATGGCTTCACTTTTTCTTGAATCTCTTGCCCAAGATGGCTTAGATTTTTACCTAGCCGAAGCCCAAGAAAACAGTCCTCTTTTGAAAGATTATAAAAATCAGGTGCTTGCCAATCAATTGGATAGCTTACGCCTCTTAGCCACTTTCAAACCACAGGTTACGGCTGGTACAAACAACTCTTACTATCCCGCTTTGGGTTCGTTTGGTTACGATAATGCCATTTCAAACGGAGGTAATTATTCAGCTCAACTTTTTGTCAATAAGTCTATAATTCCAAGACGAAATTTAGCAAATCAACTCGAAACGATTTCCTTACAATCTGCTGGTATTCAAGCTAATACAAGAATATCTCAACAAGATTTGACCCGAACGATTACTGCCCAATACGTTACAACTTATGGCGATTATTTACAAATAAAATTCAATCAAGAAGTATTAGATTTGTTTAAAAACGAAGAAGTAATCCTAAAAAAACTTACGCAGACCAACGTGTATAAACAAACGGAATACTTAACTTTTTTAGTTACGCTTCAACAGCAAGAATTACAATTAAAACGCTTAAAAATTCAATTTTTGAATGATTTTGGTACGCTAAATTATCTCTGTGGCATTGCTCCCGAAAACACGCAAAACACGCAAATTATTGAAATCCCAACCCCTAATATTCCCTCTCCGCAACTGCCCGAAGTTAGAAATTCTATTTTTTATCGTCCTTACGTTTTTGATAGTTTAAAAATCAAGAATAGTGACCGTCAAATTGATTTTGCCTATCGAATCAGGGGTAATATTTTTGCCGATGCTGGCTTTGTATCCTCATTTTCGATGCAACCCTACTATAATTTTGGGACAAGTTTTGGCTTTAACGCTACCGTGCTTTTATACGATGGCCGACAAAAAGCCATACAACATAATAGAAACAAAATTGCCGAGTTGACCCGTCAGAATTATCGAAACTTTTTTCTGAAACAATATACCCAACAAACGTCCCAACTGTTTCAACAATTGAAATTACACGAAGATATGAGTGCAGAAATGCTCGACCAATTAAAATATACCCAACGATTAATTGAAGCAAATAACCGATTAATCACCACGGGAGATGTTAGAATAGTGGATTATTTATTGGCAATCACCAATTTTTTAAATGCTAAAAATCAAATTACGTTAAACGAAATCAATCGTTTACAAATTAAGAATCAATTAAATTATTGGAATAAATGAGTCAAAATCTAAAAAAATATTTACCTTTTTTACTGGTTTTTATCAGTACTTTGGCTTGTCATAAAACCGAAAAAGCAGTCGAAGAAAGCCCAGTGGATTCTCGTACACCCGTAATGATTACGAATGTAAATGAAGGTGAAATGCAAGACTATTTGGAACTGAATGCCACGTCGGCGTTTCTACAAAAAAGTTTTGTAAAAGCTACTTCCAACGGTTATTTGCAAAGTGTTTCTACTAAATTAGGTGAATATGTGTCGGTCAACAAAGTGCTTTTTAGCCTCAAAACAAAGGAATCTCAAGGTTTGGGCAATATTTTGAACGGCTTAGATTCTACTTTTAAATTTTCTGGCACCACCAAAATCTCCGCTACGCAAAGTGGCTATATCACCCAATTGAATCACCAAAACGGTGATTATGTGCAGGATGGCGAGCAGTTGGCGGCTATTAGCGAAATCAACAGTTTTGTGTTTTTATTGGACCTACCTTACGAATTGCGACCTTATATCCTGAACCAGAAATCGGTAAAATTGACGATGCCCGATGGAGAAGTTTTGGCGGGAACAATCATGCAAATGATGCCCACCGTAGATGCCATTTCGCAAACCGAAAGTGTAGCGATTAAAGTAAATGCGAAACACCAAATCCCAGAAAATTTGATTGCGAAAGTTAGGATTGTCAAGAAAACAAAGATTAATGCCGCATCCTTACCTAAAAAAGCCATTCTAACCGATGAAACGCAGTCAAATTTTTGGGTAATGAAAATGATTAACGCTTCAACTGCCGTAAAAATTCCGATTCAGAAAGGCATAGAATTGGGTGAAAGAGTAGAGATTTTATCGCCCAAATTTGGATTAAAAGACAAGATTTTAATTTCTGGAAATTATGGTTTGCCAGATACGGCAAGCGTGAAAATTGAGAAAGTAAACTGATAAGAAACGCCATCTCAAAAACTTTGATAGCCAAATAATGGTTAAGCGTTCCATCTGATACCATTGAAAATAACTGAACGTGATAATCAGATGAAAAATCCCTTTTCAACCTATAAGAGTCCAATCGCCGTGATGATGGCAATTATCATCATGGGTGGTTTTTTTGCGTACAGTAAATTACAGACTTCTCTTTTTCCAGAAATCACCTTCCCAAAGATAAAAATAATTGCCGATGCGGGCTTGCAACCCGTCAATAAAATGATGGTAACAGTAACTCGTCCCTTAGAAAATGCCATTAAGCAAGTACCTGATTTACAGATGATTAAGAGTATAACCAGTCGAGGAAGCTGTGAAATATCGGCTTTCATGGATTGGGATGCGAACATTGATTTTAGTCAGCAACGGATAGAATCAAAAATTGCTCAAATTAGAAATGTACTTCCCCCCGATATTTCTATTACGGTTGAAAAGATGAATCCGTCGATTCTGCCCGTGAGTGGTTATACGCTCGAAAGCCATGACTTATCGCCCATCGAACTCAAACAATTAGCCACTTATACGATAAAACCTTTTCTTTCGCAGGTGTCTGGCGTATCAGAAATTCGGGTTATTGGTGGGAAAAATAAGGAGTTTTGGGTGGAATTACAGACCCAAAAAATGAGTACACTCGGTATTACGCCCGATATTGTTAGTTTGGCTTTGAGCCAGACCAATATGCTCAAATCCAACGGATATTTGTCCGATTATCGCCTGTTGTATTTGACCGTAACCGATGCACAAGCCCTTACGAAAACTGAAATTGAGAATATTGTAGTGAGTAATAATGGCAAAAGAATCGTGGTTTTAAAAGATATTGCCAATGTGCAAGTGAACGAAGCCGTGGAATACATTAAGGTAAACGCCAATGGTAAGGACGGTATTTTGATTGCCGTTATCAAACAACCCAATGCCAATTTAGTATCTCTTTCGGAAGAAATGACCTCAAAGGTCAATGAATTACGAAAAATTCTACCTAAAAATGTTCAAGTAAAACCGTATTATTTGCAAGCCGATTTTGTGAATGAATCCGTAAAAAGTGTAAGTGATAGTTTGTGGATTGGTTTGGCATTGGCAATTGTAGTAGCCATTATTTTCTTACGTTCTCTCAAAGCGAGTTTAACCATTTTGATAACCATTCCCATTACGCTTTGTATGACCTTAATTTGCTTAAAAGTGATTGGTTATACCTTCAACATTATGACTTTGGGGGCAATTGCCGCCGCCATCGGGTTGATTATTGATGATGCGATTGTGGTGGTCGAACAGATTCACCGAAGCCACGAAGAACATCCCGACGAACCCACCGCCTCCCTTTTGCCAAGGTCAATTCAATATCTTTTTCCCGCTATGTTGGGGTCATCTATTAGTACCATTGTGATTTTTCTGCCCTTCGTGTTGATGACTGGCGTTGCAGGGGCCTATTTCAAAGTGATGACCGACACCATGATTATTACGTTGATTTGCTCATTTTTTGTGACGTGGTTGGGTTTGCCAGTGGTTTATTTGTTGCTCTCGAGGGATAGGGTTTTCGAGAAAAAAGAAGTAGTTCACGAGGTAAAGCCGCAGCGTTGGGTAGGTTTTTTTATTACAAAACCAATTTTGAGTATTTTATTTATGATTGGTTTGATGGTGTCGGTTTATATCATTTTTCCAAAATTAGAAACAGGATTTTTGCCCGAAATGGACGAAGGAAGTGTGGTCTTGGATTATAGTTCGCCGCCTGGTACATCCTTGGAAGAAACGGACAGAATTTTACGAGAGGTCGAGAAAATTATCGTTAAAGTTCCCGAAGTGGAAACCTATTCCCGCAGAACAGGTACGCAGATGGGTTTTTTCATTACCGAACCCAACCGAGGTGATTATCTGATTCAGTTAAAAAAATCCAGAAATCGTAGCACAGATGAAGTAATTAGTGAAATTAGAACGAAAGTAGAAGCCTCTCAACCCGCCCTTAGAATAGATTTTGGGCAAGTCATTGGCGATATGTTAGGCGATTTAATGTCCTCTGTACAGCCTATTGAAATAAAAATTTTTGGGGGTGATAAGCAAAAATTGCACGACCTTTCTCGCAAAATTGCGAAGGAGTTAGAAAGCGTTTCGGGCGTTGCCGATGTCTTCGATGGCATCGTCATTGCGGGTCCTTCCATTAACGTTAAACCAGAATATGTGAAATTGGCACAGTTTGGGATTACGCCCATGAATCTCCAAAATCAACTTCAACTGGGTTTGCAAGGAACAATTGTGGGTAGTGTGCTGGAAAAAGAACGGGTCACAAGCGTCAGAATGTTATATCCCGACAGTCGAAATCATTCGGTCAATGATATTGGCAATACGAAAATATTTCTGCCCAATGGTAAGTTACAACCCATTACTGCCCTTGCGGACGTATCTTTAAGCGAAGGTGATGCCGAAATTGAACGACAAGATTTACAAGCGATGGGCGTAGTGACGGCTCGTTTGGATAATCGAGATTTGGGAAGTGCCGTGAAAGAAATTCAACAAAAAGTAGCCTCCAATGTGAACTTACCAAATGGTTATCATATCCAATACGGAGGAGCTTATGCGAGCCAGCAAAAGAGTTTTGAGGAGTTATTATTGATTCTGATAACCTCCAGTTTATTAGTTTTTGGGGTTATCTTATTTTTATTTAAGGAACTAAAAATTGCCTTTATCATTCTCGCAGTATCCGTTTTGGGCATTTCGGGAAGTTATATGGCTTTGTTTTTTACCCATACCGCTTTGAACGTTGGGAGCTACACGGGCTTGATTATGATTGTAGGAATTATTGGTGAAAATGCCATTTTTACCTTCTTGCAATTCAAAGAATCTTTGCACAATGAACTCAGTCCGCACGATGCCATTATTTATTCGATTTCCACCCGATTACGCCCAAAATTGATGACCGCTTTGGGAGCTATTATTGCTCTTTTGCCGATCGCTTTGGGAATTGGTACGGGAGCGCAATTGCATCAACCACTCGCCATTTCCGTGATTGGTGGATTTTTAGTGGCTTTACCTTTATTATTAATTGTATTCCCAAGTTTATTGAGGTTGTTTTATCGGAAGGTAAATAAAGATTAATCCGTTAAAAAGAATGTTAGAACGCTGGCTGGGTTTTGAACCCAGCCAGCGTGCTTCTAAATTTTATTAAAAACCGTTTTTTATAATAAATATTTCAATTTTCACTTTTCCTAACATTAAAAAACAATGAAAAAATTCATCTTTATTTTTGGCATAATCGCCTCATTTTCGAGCATTTTATCGGCTCAAACTACCCTAAAAAAATCAACCGTTGTCGGGGGAGAAGGTGGTTGGGATTATCTTTCGGTTAGTGCTGAAGACCGCCGTTTGTATCTTTCTCATGGTAATCAAGTAGAAGTTTTGAACGTGGATACTCACGAAAAAATTGGTAGTATTCCCGATACAAAAGGTGTTCATGGCATCGAAGCTGTACCATCAGTTGGAAAGGGCTTTATCACCTCTGGGCGGACAAATACAGTGATTGTTTTTGACTTAAAAACATTAGCTAAGCTGTCGGAAATTCCCACAGGCGACAATCCAGATGCACTTTTGTACGATAAATTCTCTAATCGAGTGTTCGTTTTCAACCACAAAGGCGGGAGTGTAACTGCCATTGATGCGAGTACCTTGAAAGCCATCGAAACCGTAAAATTAGGAGGTGAAGCTGCCGAAGCGGGGGTTACGGATGGTAAGGGAACTATCTTCGTAAACTTGGAAGATTTGAATGAAATCATAACCTTCGATGCGAAAAGTTTAGCTATTAAAAACCATTACAAAATTGGAACGGGTGAAGAACCAACGGGCTTGGCAATCGACTTGAAATCGGAAAGATTATTTGCCGTTTGTAGCAATAAAAAAATGATAATTTTAGATGCCAAAAATGGAAAAGTAATTACCGAAATCGGTATCGGTGGAAGGTGCGATGGCGTTGCGTATGACCCCGTTTCAAATACGGCATTTTCATCCAATGGAGAAGGTACAATCACGGCTGTTCACGAAGAGTCTCCGAATATATTTACGGTAACGGAAACCATAAAATCTGCTGTGGGAGCGAGAACGATAACTTACGATGAAAAAACGCATCATATTTTTACCATATCGGCACAGTACGGTGAAACACCACCCGTTACGACCGATAACCCACGTCCACGAGCCAAAATTGCCCCAAATACTTTTATGGTAATGGAGTTTGGGAAATAGTTTTTTGAACTACAAAATCCCTTCAAAATCAATGATTAGTTTTAGTGAATGTTTAACATTTTAATTCACAATGCCATGAAAAAAATATTGATTTTGGCAATTGTTGCCTTGGTAACAATCGAAGTAAATGCCCAAAAAATGACCGCTGATAAAGTACCCACGGCAGTAAAAGAGAGCTTTGCGAAAAACTATGCAAAGGTAAAAGGAGTAAAATGGAATAAAGAAGAGGCTGATTATGAGGTTTCTTTTAAAATGGATGATAAAGATATGTCGGTAGTCTTTGATGGAAAAGGCTTGGAAAAAGAGGTAGAAAAGGACATTAAATTCTCAGAATTACCCCCTCCAGTTCAGGCGGCTTTAAAAGGAAAAAAAGTAAAGGAAGCGGCTATCCTCCAGAAAGGCGGTAAAACTTTTTACGAAGCCCAAGTTGGTGGAAAAGATTTGTTTTTTGAAGCGGATGGAAAAGTGGTAAAAATGTAAAATTTAAAAAAAGCCATTCAAAATTGACCTGAATGGCTTTTTTTAATTACCCTTTAATAGAGAGTTCATCAAAAGTAAATCGTAGGAGGACATCAAAAAGTTTGGGGCAATTTCAATCATATTCTATCCAATCAAAATTTTAAGAATAAGTTGAGTTGTGTATAAAAAATGGAAGTCAAATTCCTTTCTGAAAAAGGAGTACTATTTTTGTTTGAAATAAGTTGTGTAGCCCCATTTACTACTCTAAGCACTGCTGTATTTGTACTGATAGGATTTTTGGGAAAAGCAATTGTAGGTTCAAGCGAAATACCCCATTTATTATTTTCATAAGTTAGCGGTAAACTGAATTCGTAATCTAATAGTCTCATGCTTTTATCAGTTACCGTAGTTATTTCTTCAAGGGTCGCCAAGGTGGGATTAGTTGAACTTTTTCTCGTTAGTTTTTTGGTAGCTCTTTGCGTTGAAAAGCCTTCATAAAAATTTAAAGTGCTAAAATTTACATAAAAACTTGGCAGTAGTTTCCATGCATTCTTTGCTCCGAAAATAATTTCCCGTTCAATACCTGGATTAAAATTTACATCAACATGGCCGTTTGTAAATAAAAAGTACGTACCCACATTTAACTCAAATAAATCAAAATCATAATCTAAGTTTCCTCCCAATGTGGCATTAATATTACCAGTAATGGCATTAGAGTTACCATTATAGAAATATTTTGTTCCGTAAATTCCAGCTGACAATCGCTTTGTAATATCAAATTCGTAGGAAGCATTCAGTTCTAAAAAATCAAACCCTTTATCTTCTCCTTGCGATAAATAGTAAAAATTACCATTAATCGTAAGTGAGGAATCATATACAATGGTTAAGGAAGGAATAAAATAGGGAGTTTTTAATGAATCACTTCGACCATTATAAACGTAATTGTCTAAATAACTCACACCGACTTTAACAAAGTAAGGCTTTTGATTTTCTGCATTTTGACAAAATATCTTAGTAAATGCGAATAGTAAAAAGAATAAAAGAGTACTTTTTTTCATTGATCAATCATTGTATTTTAGTGGGTATTCCAGACCAGTTTGTTTTTTCAGGTAATTTTTCGCCTTTCATAACCAGTGAAAGGGATTCAATTTGGCAATTTTTTTCAATTTTTGAACCATACAGAATTACACTTCCGGCGCCGATTGAAGTTTCATCACCAATTTCAATTTTGCCTATTTTCATTACTCGGTCTTCGAATAAATGTGATTGAGGGCCAGAGTCTGTATTTAACGCACAATCATTCCCAATTGTTACCATGTCAAATTCTGTCATATCCGTAGTGTCTAAGAAAACTTTTTTTCCAATTTTAGCGCCCATCAGCCGTAACATGATTGGCAAAAAAGGTGTTCCTCTCAAATAAATCAAAAAAAACGGAATGGCTAAGGCTTCATAGATTGACGTAATGGCTTCCGTAATCCATACTGATAGAGTCCACATAGGATATTCGGCAATTTTATATTTTCCAATGAATATCCATTTAAGCATAAAGGTTATCAGAAAACAAGGGATTGCCACAAAGCCCAAGTAATAAAATGGAAATAAAAACAACATTTTTTGGATTTTATTTTGAGTAATCAAATCGTGAGCGTAGGCAATAAATAAAATACTCAAACTTAGGATGACCGATTGTGGTATTAAAATTCTTACCAATTCAACAAACCCCCGTGCTATTTTCCTGAGCTTAGTCGGTTGATAAGTTAAGTGCGGTGGATAGTCGTCTCGAATCTCTCGACGAGGTAAAGCAATAGCGGGTGAACCAAACCAATCCAACGTTTTAGTGTTCTGAATTTGCTCATGGGTAGGTGGTACGGATAAGACACCGATGAGCATATTATTACCAAGCTCATAACCTTGCGGAATTAAGGCACTGTTTCCGACAAAGCTTAAATTACCGATAGTCGTTTTAAGGAGACTAATTTCTTGATTTTTTACTTCACTTTCGCCCAAGACCACATCATCAGCGATGAATGATTCATCACCGATTTCAAATAAATGATGCGTAACGTTTGAGGCAGTCGAAATTTCAGTATTTTCACCAACTTTTGCACCGAGCAAGCGATATACTGATGTAATGAATACCGTGGCAAAAATGGGTTTAATCACATTCAAGGAAAGAGAAAATAGTTGATCTAAAAACCATATTCGGAGATACGTGGGGCTGTAAATCGAAAATGTGCCTACTTTTATGTTTTTTCTCAATATTTTGCTTAACAAAATAACTTCCAGAAGAAATAAAAGCAGATAGGATAATGAAAAAATTGGCGTTTGGAAAAGGTAATAAAATGAATAAAAATCTGCATTGTCATCCAACGTATAAAGGATGATAATGGAAGGCGTTAACGGTAAAATTATTAGAATAGGAAACAGGAAAACTAACAGAAAAAACACCAACTTGTATTTCTTGAAAGTTTTATCTGGAATAATATTTCGGTTAGCAAATTGTTCTCTGGTAAAAATAAGTTTTGCTGGACTACCACCCCATATTTGCAATGCTGGTAATATTTGGTCTTTAGCTAAACATGATAAATCTTTTAATTCACTACTTCTTTTCAAAGTACACCCTCCATTTACAACCGCACTTGTTCCGATGTAGGCATCATCTTCAATCGCTATTTTGCGTAGTTTGAATAACCCATTTTCTACCCAGGCGTTGTTTAACACAACATTTGAACTAATCGTTACATTTTCTCCGATTGAAACTAAATCTTCCGCTCCAATTTCAAAATTACTTAACTGAGCATCCTGAGCAACCTTTACCCCTAACCAATTTAATAAAATGGGGAATAAAGGAGTGTTACTGACCGTTTCTTTAGGAATTAACGAAAACAAACGCTTCTGCAACCACCATTTAAAATAAGTTAATCCCCATAGTGGAAAATTGCCTTCGACTAATTTACCAATAAAGAATTTTTTTATCATTATAACTAAAAAAGATGAAAGTGGGATGACGGTACAGTAAAGCAGAATGGCAATAATAATGGGAATTATGTGACCATCTAATTCAAGGGCAGCTACGTAATATCCCAAATAGGGCAAGAATATTTGGGCGGCTACTAAGCCATAAATAAACACAAGGGCGATAGTTTGGGCGAACCAACAGCCATAATAATTGAGGCGAGAAACGGCTTGAAATTCTTCGTTTTCTACGGCTTTTACCCTCGCAGTATTCGTATTCCAATGAGAAAATAGTTTTTCAATGGGACGATGCTCATAAACATCCATGATTGAAATATTCTTCATCCCTTCTATTTCCCGGACCTCAGAAACAAAATAAGCGGCCAAGAGCGAATGCCCGCCCAAACCATTAAAAAAGTCAAGTTCTTTTTTTATATTTTGTCCAGGAAATAAATTTGATAGTTTAGTCGCAATCTGTTCTAATAAAGGGTTGGAAGCATATTCTGTGATAAATTCAGTATTTTGTTCATTTGAATTAGCAACTGGATTAAATGGGGGCAATGCTTTTTTATTGACTTTCCCGCTGGTGAGGTAACTAAAATCTTTTACTTCAACAAAGAAATTAGGAACCATATACACGGGTAAAATCCTATTTAATTCATTCCTTAAATATTTTTCATCTAAATTTTCGTTTGGATCGCATATTACGAAGGCAATCAATTGGTCAATGTCATTGATTTTTCGGAGATCTACAACTGCTTTTTTTATGGTGAAAATAGCATTTAATTTCGCCTCAATTTCGCCTAATTCTACTCGGTATCCTCTGATTTTTATTTGGTCGTCTTTCCTACCAAAAACCTTAAAACTACCATCTGCTTTCATCATTCCGATATCGCCCGATAGATAAATTCTATCTCCTACCATTTCCGAAAGTGAATTGGGTTTGGCTAAAAAGACTTTTTCTGTTAATTCAGGCAGGTTCAGATACCCTTCGCTTAATCCTATACCGCTAATAACCAACTCACCCGATGTTCCAACGGGGACTGCTTCGAGGTTTTCATCCACGATACACATACTATAATTTGGCAATGGAAAACCAATGGAAATATCATCTCCTGCTTTGAGTTGAATGAAAGAGGCAGAAACGGTGGTTTCGGTTGGACCGTAACTATTAAAAAAAGTAATTTCAGGTTTTGTCCACTTATTGAGGATATTATTGTTACAAGCCTCACCGCCCGAATTTATGAGTCGTAAAGTAGGGATTTGATTATCTATCAGTGCTAATAAACTTGGGACGGCGTGCAACACACTAATTTGGTGTTGATTCATGAACTGATGCAGTTTATCGAAAGATTTGGCTCTAATCGCATCAGAAATATAGAGCGTTGCCCCCACTAGATAACTTATCCACGTTTCTTCAAACCACATATCAAAAGATACTGAAAAACCTTGATACACACGGTCCTGGGAATTTATGCCTAAAATGCTGTTCTCAGCTTGAATGAGATGGCAAATTTGGTAATGTTTAATGGGAATGCCTTTAGGTTTGCCAGTGGTTCCTGACGTAAAGATAATATACGCTATTTCGGATGGGCTTGAAAAATCAGGGCAATTACCGTTGCGTAACTTATGCCTAACAGGCGTAATATTCTCAAATTTTGGGGAGATATTGGTCTCAGAAAAACATCTTTTTATGTTTAGTCTCGAAAGTATGTCAATGACTCTTTCGGTTGGTGTTTCTATATCAAAGGGAATGTAGCCAGCCCCTGCTTTTAAAATACCCAAAATTATAATGTGCAAATCAAGCCCACGGGGTAGATAAACGCCAATCAAATCGCCCTGGATTGTCCCTGAATCAATGAGTGATTGGGCAACAAAGTCACTGT
>Ga0114959_10000895_pt1 | contig 27661 bp, 22 predicted proteins | sample C_130625_EF_Meta_FD_87317 | JGI IMG/M metagenome (GOLD analysis project Ga0114959, IMG submission 87317) | Freshwater microbial communities from Lake Croche, Canada to study carbon cycling - C_130625_EF_MetaG | ecosystem: Environmental > Aquatic > Freshwater > Lake | place: Lake Croche, Canada... | reverse complement strand
TTGGTCTAGGCGTTCCAAAGATATCGTACGCTAAACCTGTACTAACAAAAAGCCAACCTGCTACAAAAAGAGCAGGAATTGTTATACTATGAATAATCCAGTAACGTATACTAGTGATTATATCAGAGAATGGGCGTTCGCCTGTTGAACCTCCTGACATATAAAATACCTCCGAGAAGTTAAAAGTATGAGAGTTAAATTATTTATATTTTTTTTATAAAGATAAATAATTTGTTATAAACGTTAAGACTATAATAAAACTATAATTAGTTCTACTTGTTTTGTAACAACTTATTATCTTTTGAATCAAATAACTTTGTTAGGAAAATTATTTGACACCTACATTATACCGAAGGTATTTTCTCTTAATTAATAAGATTACAAATAAGTAAATTTTTAGTTGTAAACATTACAAATTACTAGATTATTCATACGGATAAACATAGTTTTTATACATTATTAGATTTCTATCTACACTTATAGTAGCTAAAAAAACCGTCAAAAAAACATTTTTATTTAAATACTTTGTCAGAATTAGAAATCTATTTATTCTTTTACTAAGCGGGCAGAGGGAATCGAACCCTCATCATTAGCTTGGAAGGCTAAGGTTTTACCACTAAACTATGCCCGCTACCAAATTTTTAATTTTTAATACTGAAAATATAATACATTTCTTTAAAAAAGAATGCTACCTTTTAAAATATTTTTATAGTTTACGAGTTTAATCTTCCAAGGGAACATTTAAAAATAAGGATAAATCTACAGCTTCCTCTTCTATAGAGGATAAAAGAAGTGGCTCACCCACGCGTGTAAGAGGAATTTCTCTTTGATCTTTAGTACATAAATAGATTTCTCTTTTCGGGTTTAGCCCTTCTTGGATACTTAATTTAATAGAACGAATGTCTTTAAAATTATATGATAAATAAATTTCTTTAATCTGTATTGGAAACCCAAGACGAAAAATCTCTACTCTACCTGTATTTTTATCGTACTTATTATACCCTCCTCCTACATTAAAAACTATGTTAGCTAAAAGAAATAAGCTTAAAAGCATACCAATAACACCGTAGAATGTCATGACTATTCCTTGAGGAATAAATTGAATTGCTTCAACATTACCAAAAGGGAGTAGCTGAACTCTAAAATAGCTTGAAATCCCAACTGTAAAAAATCCTAGACCGCCAAGCAGGCTTATAATTAACCAAATATAATTGCTTAATCTTCGGGAGCCTAAAATTAAATCATATCGGACTAATGTAGTTTGAGCAGTCATATAATTAAAATTCTAAAAAGTTATTTATCTTAGTTTATAGAGTGCTTAATTGATATTGGGTAAAAATAAATTTAAACGTCTATCAATTAAGCTTTAACATAGTATCTTATATCAATTTTATATAGGATAAACCTAAAAATAATCCCGCAGCTAACCCAAATGCACACGCTAATAAAATTATGTATCCAATTAATATACTCATGTTTTATTTCTATTGTATTTAATTACTATAGTATATCCTATTGTGAACGACTTTGAGCTTGTCTATAAAATTTCTTAGTTAATTTTTTATACAAGCGTAAAAAAAGGAACTTCTTAGTCTATAATTGTCTAATAACACATAATCCATTTTTATTATAAGTTTGAAACTATGTCTGACTTTATAAAACCATACAACGATGACCCTTTCGTAGGTAACTTAGCTACTCCTGTTAGTACATCTAGTTTTACTCGCAATTTGTTAAGTAATTTACCAGCTTACCGAGTTGGCTTGTCTCCTCTTCTACGAGGTTTAGAGATTGGAATTACTCATGGATATTTTTTAGTTGGTCCATTCTACAAATTAGGTCCATTAAGAAATTCTGATGTTGCTCTTTTATCAGGATTCTTTTCTTCTATAGGTTTAATTTTTATCATGACCGCGTGCCTGGCAATTTACGGGGTAGTTTCTTTTGAGGAAAGTGATGTTAGTGATCAACTACAAACAGCTAAGGGGTGGAGACAATTCACATCTGGATGGTTAGTTGGAGCTATTGGCGGTTCTACATTTGCATATATTTTGATAACAAATATTAGTTTATTACAAACTTCTGGATTTAGTTTATTAAAATAAAAATAATTAATAAAGAGATAAATAGTTAAATCTATCTCTTTATTATTCATTCATTTCATGATAAGTAGCAACAGCTGATGGGGATACTTGGTTTAAATATCTAAATATCCAGTATTTAAATACTGTATCTAAAAGAACAGGAAATGTTGCTATAAACAAGAAAATGAGATCCCTATTTTCAGGTAATCCAAAATGCCGTAATCCATTCTCCAATATAACTTCCCATCCATGAGTAGAATGAAATCCTACAAATATATCTGTAAATAGAATTATTAAAAATGCTTTGGCTGTATCACTTAAGCCGTATATTAATTCATTTACGAAGGATTTTAGAACAGATATTTGGCGTTCCCCCGTTATCACAAGATAGGTGAATGTAAAGAAACTAATTACATCTGATAATAAATTTTTGATAGCGTCTGTACTTTCAGAAGAGTAATATTGAGCAAGTTCGACAGCTTTATTTTTTATTTCTTTTTCTACAGCTTCCTGAGATAAATGAGGTAGTTGACCTATTAAAATTTCAAAATGTATCTTTTCTTCAAATCTTTGTAGTTCACTAAATGCACGTTCTTCCTGTGAAACATTTAAAAAGATTTCACTGTTTTTTTCGTTCCAAAAGTAGTCGATAAATGGTGAAAATATAAAGCTCCGTGAAATTTGGTTTACTAGTATTGGGGATATGATTAAAAGTAATAGATATTTAATAGAAGCTGATGTCTGGTATCTTGATACTCGGAATTCTTCAATAATCTCAGACTCTGCGTTTGGATCAAGTTCTTTTTTGAATTTCTCAAATGTTCTGGTTATAGATCTTGGTATTGGACCAGTTTTTTCGAATGCCGATTGGTTTAAGTTATCTGAACGCCAGTTTTTCATTGTTGGTATTCTATTTATTTAATAGTACAAATAATTATATATAAAAGATTTTTAACCACTTTTATTAATACGATAGAAAACTATGCTTACTAAATTAATAACTAGATAAATAGAGTTATTAATTTAGTAGATTGTTACTCTAAGTCTTTTCTACTTGGGTTTCTGGACGCATCGTTAGATAAGAAACCAAAAGTGAAAAGAGATACGAAAAACGTCACTGTCGTGTATACAGCAATTTTTAGTGTGAACATTAATTTATCCCCAAAATGATATTTTTGTTATTATAAATATTGATATGTAACATAATTATATCCTTAGTTTGTAAATAAAGTTAATTAGGGAAGAAAAATTTCACATATCTAGCTTTGCTTTATAGTGTTTTTTCTTTTTCATCACTTAGTTCTTTTAAACGGCGTAAAATTCTGCCAAAGTAATCTTGCATATATCTTTCTAGACTTGAAACATCAGAGGAATCGAACGAGAAGATTTCGTATACATTGGTCATATCGTCTGTCATATTTGGTCCAGTAACAAGAACTTCAGCAAATGAGAGTCTATCTGATATATTTTTACCCCATTCGAAAAAACCAGTTAGTTTTTTTAAGAAACGTAATAGATACAAAGGTATTTTATTTACAACAGCAGATTGTCCTGAAAGTCTCTCGCATAGTTCAATGATTTCATTTGAGCTCCAAGATCGATTTCCAACTAGGGGAAAAGATTTTTTATTTGTTTTTTCTATAGATAAAGAGCGTAGCGCAAATTTTGCTACATCTTGAGTATCTATATATCCAACGTTACTGCTTTCAGTTGTGGTCCATATGGGTTGTTTTTCCAGAATAGGTATTGCGTATTGACTAATTAGACCTTGGAAAAAACCTGTTAAATAAAAAATTGTATAGTTTAGCTCAGATTCTATAAGATAAGACTCCATCTTAATCTTTAGATTAACAAGAGGTACAGAAGAATGGTATTTACTATTTAAAACTGAGAAAAAAACATATTTTTGTATTCCTGCTATTTTTGCAGCTTCTACCAAAGCAATTTTTCCTTTTAAATCGATTTCCTCAGCTCCATAAGGATCAGAAGGTCTAGCTGTAGAAGCGTCGATAATTGCTGTTATATCTTTTAAACTCATTGGGATTGTTTCGGGTAAACTTAAATCTCCATATATTAATTCCGCTCCCCATTCTTTTAAAAAATAAGCTTTTCGTAAATTTCGCACAAAACACTTTACCTGATATCCTTCATCTATAGCTCTTCTAACAATCTGACGTCCTAATGTCCCTGTGGCTCCTATTATAAGTAAACTCATGTAATTTTAATTTTATCCATTGTTTTTATAGAAAGTTTATCAGATAAAATAAACTATTAATCATATGTACCTTTATAGTGGGTAAAGAGGGACTCGAACCCTCATGATGTAAATCGATACATTTTGAGTGTATTGCGTCTACCATTCCGCCATTCACCCTGTATTAATTATATCAAAAAATATCACATTCTATTTTTATTTCCATTAAGAAGAAGGTAATTACTGGATTTAGGGTTAAAATATTTTAATATCATATAAATACATATCTAATTAGAAAGATTTTTTTATGTCAAACAAAATAAATCAAGCTTCTTCATCGAAAAATTATGGAGACACGACTCTTAAAGAGTTAGTTGAACAGCCTTATAAATATGGATTTAAAACTCAAATTGAAACTGAAGATTTTCCAAAAGGACTCGATGAAAATATAGTGGCTCTGATCTCTGAAAAGAGAAATGAACCTGCTTTTATGATGGAATTTAGATTAAGAGGTTACAAAGCTTGGAGAAAGATGGAGTCACCGGAGTGGGCATGCATTAATCACAACAATATAAATTATCAGGATATACTTTATTATTCTGTTCCCAAACTAAAAAACAAATTATCAGGCCTGCAAGAGGTGGATCAAGAAATCTTAAATACTTTTGAGAAATTAGGTATACCGTTGACTGAACAAAAACGATTAGCGAATGTTGCAGTAGACGCGATTTTTGACAGTGTTTCAATTGGAACAACATTTAGGGAAGAATTATCGAAAGTTGGGGTAATTTTTTGTCCAATTTCCGAAGCTTTAAAGGAGTATCCTGAGTTAGTAAAGAAGTACTTAGGAACTGTAGTGCCTATAGCTGATAACTATTTTGCAGCTTTAAATTCAGCTGTTTTTACAGAAGGATCATTTTGTTATATTCCTGAAAATGTTACATGTCCATTAGATTTATCAACATATTTTAGAATTAATAATGAAGAATCAGGTCAGTTTGAGAGAACACTCATAATTGGAGACCGGAATAGTAAAGTTAATTATCTGGAAGGATGTACAGCCCCTAAATTTGATAAGAACCAATTACATGCAGCGGTAGTAGAGTTAGTTGCCTTAGAAAAAGCGAATATTCGGTATTCGACAGTGCAAAATTGGTATGCTGGAGATTCTAATGGATTAGGAGGAATTTATAATTTTGTTACTAAACGTGGTTTATGTGCAGGAGAAGATTCGAGGATATCTTGGACTCAAGTTGAAACAGGTTCGTCAATTACTTGGAAATACCCCAGTTGTATTTTGGTGGGAGATAATTCATCTGGTGAATTTTATTCAGTAGCTTTAACAAACAATTATCAACAAGCAGATACTGGTACTAAAATGATTCATGTTGGTAAATTTACAAGGAGTAGGATTGTATCAAAAGGAATTTCCGCTGGGAATTCAAAAAATACATACAGAGGTCAAGTTAAGATAACGCCTAAAGCTTTAGGAAGTATAAACAATTCGCAATGTGATTCTATGTTAATTGGAAGTAAATCACAGGCTAATACGTTTCCTTATATACAAGTGAGTAATTCAACAAGTAAAGTAGAACATGAAGCATCGACATCTAAAATAGAAGAAGAACAATTATTTTACTTTCTACAAAGAGGAATTGATACAGAGTCAGCGATTAGCTTACTAATAAGTGGCTTTTGTAAAGAAGTTTTTGCTGAATTACCTATGGAGTTTGCTCTAGAAGCAGATCGACTATTGAGTCTAAAATTAGAGGGGAGTGTTGGATAATAATATGACTGAAAAAAAATCTGCTGTTTTAGAAATAAAGAATTTACATGCAACAATAGGGACAACTTCTATTTTAAAAGGAATCAATTTAACGGTTAATCGTGGGGAAGTTCATGCTATTATGGGGAAAAATGGATCCGGTAAGAGTACACTAGCAAAAATAATTGCTGGACATCCTTCTTATACCGTTACGAGTGGAGATATTTTATTTGAAAACGCATCTATATTAGAATTGCCTCCTGAAGAAAGGGCACAAAATGGCATATTCTTAGGTTTTCAATATCCAGTAGAAATTCCAGGAGTAACAAATATTGATTTTTTACGTCTGTCTTATAATTCAAGACAAAAAGCGAAAGGTTTAACCGAGCTTGAACCATTGGAATTTTTTGAGTTCATTCATTCGAAACTGGATGTAGTTGGTATGGACAGTAATTTTTTGACTAGAAATGTAAATGAGGGATTTTCAGGAGGTGAAAAAAAAAGAAATGAAATTTTACAAATGGCAATTTTAGACACGAAGATATCTGTTTTAGATGAGACAGACTCTGGATTAGATATAGATGCTCTAAGAATTGTGGCCAATGGAGTTAATAGTCTCATGAATGGATCGAATTCTGTTATATTGATTACACATTATCAAAGACTTCTTGATTATATTACTCCGGACTTTATACATATTATGCAAGATGGACAAATTATTAAGACTGGGACAAAAGATTTAGCCCTAGAATTAGAAAAAAAAGGTTATGACTGGTTAACAGAAGAAAATTTAGATTAGTCTAAATTTTCTTCTGTTACTTATTTATGATGCAAAACTTTGTTTTACATCAGCGATAGCACCTTTTAATAGGTCTTCAGCTTCTTTTGTAAAGTCTTTAGAAGATTTCACTAGTTGAGCGTATTGAGGTTTTGAATTTCTTAAGTTTGTACGTAGATTCTCGATAAAAGTTTTTACTTGTCCTACGGCCACATCATCAAGGAATCCATTAATACCTGTGTAGATTATCGCTACTTGTTCTTCTACTGGAATAGGTGAATTTTGAGCTTGTTTTAGAATTTCACGTAGTCTTTGGCCACGAGCTAACTGGTTTCTTGTTGCTTGGTCTAGGTCTGAAGCGAACTGAGAGAATGCTTCTAGTTCAGCAAACTGCGCTAATTCAAGTTTAAGTTTACCAGCAACTTTTTTCATTGCTTTAATTTGAGCTGCAGATCCTACACGAGATACGGAAATACCAACGTTTATGGCAGGTCTTATACCAGCGTTAAATAAGTCACCGGATAAGAAAATTTGGCCGTCTGTAATAGAAATTACGTTTGTTGGAATATATGCAGATACATCGCCGGCTTGTGTCTCAATAATTGGTAATGCAGTCATACTTCCACTACCTAATTTATCGCTAAGTTTAGCAGCTCTTTCTAATAGTCTTGAGTGTAGATAGAAAACATCTCCTGGATAAGCCTCTCTACCTGGCGGGCGTCTTAATAGAAGAGACATCTGTCTATAAGCAGCAGCTTGTTTAGACAAATCATCGTAGATAACAAGAGTAGCTTGGCCTTGATACATGAAGTATTCAGCAATAGCTGCACCCGTATATGGAGCAATATATTGTAGAGTAGCTGGGTCATCTGCGCAAGCAGACACGATTACTGTATAATCTAGTGCTCCTCTTTCTTCCAGTGCTGTTACAACTGAAGATATGGAAGCAGCTCTTTGACCAATAGCAACATAAACGCAGATAACGTTCTCAGATTTTTGATTGATAATTGTGTCAATTGCCACGGAAGTTTTTCCGGTTTGTCGGTCACCAATAATAAGTTCTCTTTGACCACGACCGATTGGAATCATGGAATCGATAGCTGTGATACCTGTTTGAATAGGTTCACATACTGATTTACGAGAAATGATACCAGGAGCAACTGATTCGATTAAACGTGTTTCTGTAGCAGTAATATCTCCTTTCCCATCTACTGGACGTCCAAGAGCATTTACAACTCTTCCAAGATAACCTTTTCCTACAGGAATTTGAGCGATTTTACCAGTAGCTTTTACAGCGCTACCTTCTAAAATATCTCGGCCTTCACCCATGATAACGACACCTACGTTGTCGCTTTCAAGGTTTAATGCAATACCGATAGTTTTATCTTCAAATTCTAATAGTTCGCCTGCCATTACTTGATCTAAACCATATACGCGAGCTATTCCGTCTCCAATCTGTAAAACGGTACCGACATTTGCTACTTGAACTCCTTGATCGTATTTATCAATTTGTTGACGTATAATGCTGCTAATTTCATCGGGTCTAATGTTTACCATATCAGTATTTGATTAGTGTTAATAATATTGAGTTGTTGTAAAAGCTAAGATATTTGACTATACAATAGACGCACCTAAATAAGAAGATAATTCTCTTAATTGGCCTTGAATGCTTGTATCTATTATTTTTGAACCTACTTGGATAACAAATCCACCAATTAGGTTAGAGTTGATTGTTATATCTAATCTAATTTGTTCAGCTCCAGTCATTTTTTTCAGTTTCGAAATTAAAGCATCTTGTTGAGATGCTGTAAATGCAATTGCAGAAGTAACTTTTACTGTTTCAATTGAAGCGGCTTTGTAAGCCAATTCTAACGCTTTATCTAAAATTGCATCTAAGTAAGATATGCGTCCTCTATCACATAGTACTGACAAAAAGTTGATTGTTTTAGAATCAATTTTGTCATTAAATACAGATTTAATGACATTTTTCTTTGTCTGTGAGTTAACTAAAGGGTTGGAGAGTAGTGTTTTTAATTCTAAAGATCCTGATAGAGCAGAAGAAATTGAGTTTAAATCAGAGATAACATTTTCTAAGGACCCTTTGTTGAATAGTTCTAGAAATGCTTCTGCGTATGGTTGTGCGATTTTTACATTTTTAGAGCTCATATTTGACCTCCTAATTGAGAAATGTTAGAATCTACAAGCTTGGACTGTACACCAGGTGTCATAAAATCTTGAAGTTGAGATGTCACTCTTTTTAAAGCTAAATTAGTGATATGTTGCTGAATTTGTTTTTTTATTTGTACTTCAGCTTTCTCAATGCTACTTTTGCCACTATTAGTCAGTCTTTCGATGTCTAATTTTCCTTGAGCTAGTATTGTTTCTTTAACTTTTCGAGCAGTAGATTCTGCTTCTTTTTTGATTTGCTCAATAACTATTTTTGCTTGAGCCATCTGCTTCTCTGATTCAGCAAGTCTAGAACTAGCTTGTTGTAATCTTTCTTCTGCTTCTTGGATGGCCTCAGTAATTTTTTGTTGTCTTAATTCTAAAGCAGATGTTAAGAAATTACGCCCTAGATAAAATACACCAGATGCTAATATTACTATATTAATAACATTGGCTTCTAGTATATTTGGATTAAAGCCGAATCCCTTCAACTGTCCAGAGGTCGCCTCAGATTCTGCAATAGAGCTAATTAGTAGAAAATTCCCAATAATGTCCATAATTCTAAACTACGTAATAATTTTTGGTGGATAAACAGACTTTTAGGAAACTAATTGTTTGCTTATAAGTTTATTTTTTATTTGCTCACTTAGTGTATTAACTTGCTCTTCCAAAGCTTTTAAGGCTTTTTCTTTTTGGGAATTTAGTTGATTTGTAGCTTCTGTAACTAATTGCTCAGTATCTTTTTGAGCTTGTTTAATCTCAAGTGCCACAATTTCTTGAGCACCTTTTTGAGCAGAGGCTATAATACTTTGTGCTTCTCTTCGTTCTTGAGCTAAATCTAACTCATATTGTTTCGTAATATTTTCAGCCTTCATAAGCATTTCTGATGCTTCTGTCAACTGTTTACGGATAGATTCATCTCGTTCATCTAGCACTTGGCTTATAGGCTTATAGAATATAAGGTTAAGGGCAACCATTAACAGAAGTATTTGGATTGCCATTAAAGGCAGTGTAGCATTAAAGTCAAACAAGCCACCTTCTGATTCTGTACTAACTGATTGTAAAGCTAACGAGAATAAGGAATTTGTCATTGTTGTTATATTTTTAATAGACCCTTAAAAAAAGTATTTTAGGGAGGTGTTTAATCATTTTTAATGATTAAACACACCAAAAAATATGTTACTTGTAATTATGCAGTAAATGGATTAGCAAATAGTAATGCTAAAGCAACTACTAGACCGTAAATTGTTAGAGATTCCATGAACGCTAGGGATAGTAGTAGAGTACCACGGATTCTACCTTCTGCTTCAGGTTGACGAGCAATACCTTCTACAGCTTGAGCTGCTGCAGAACCTTGACCAATACCAGGGCCAATTGCAGCTAAACCTACAGCAAGACCAGAAGCAACTACAGACGCAGCAGATACGATTGGGTTCATAAATTAAATAATTATAAAGTTGAATTATGTGATTACAATATTTTAGACTCGTAGTTCCAAATTGAAACTTACTAATATTTTACAATAACTTAAAAATCAAAGATTGTACTTAATTGATTAGTGGTGACCATGTTCTTCCACGGCTTCTCCTATGTATGCCGCAGATAATGTGGAAAAAATTAAAGCCTGCACAGAACTTGCAAACAAACCTAATGTCATAACGGGTAATGGTATGAAAATAGGAACAAGCAGAGCAAATACTGATACTACTAATTCGTCCGCTAGTATATTACCGAAAAGACGGAAACTTAAAGATAAAGGTTTTGTAAAGTCTTCTAACACGTTAATTGGTAGAAGAATTGGAGTTGGTTGTACATATCGTCCAAAATAATTTAAACCTTTTTTGCTTATCCCACCATAGAAATAGGATAAAGATGTTAACAATGCTAAGGCAACCGTTGTGTTAATGTCATTTGTTGGAGCAGCAAGTTCTCCGCTAGGTAAATGAATCAGTTTAAGAGGAATTAAAGCTCCTGACCAGTTAGAAACAAATATGAATAAAAATACTGTACTTACGTAAGGTACCCAAGGTCGATAATTATGTTCTCCGATTTGGTTTTTAGCAATATCTTGTAAAAATTCATAGGCATATTCCATGAAGTTTTGGATACCTTGAGGAATTTGTTTAAGGTTTCTTGTTCCAACTATCCCAAACGCTAGTAATACAAATATTACAAACCAGGACATTATGATAGTTTGGCCATGTATTTTTAGTCCTAAGACTTCCCAGTAAAGGTGTGTTCCGACCTCAATTTCTGATAATAAATAAGAACTCATAAAACTATAAAAATTTTCTTGATGCATAATCGGGCAGAATTTTTATAAGGTGTCTGTATAACTGTGAGGAGTGAAAATCTTCTACACACATAAATTATACCCTTGAATTTTACATCTCTGTAAGTTGAAAAGTCGACCAAATTTTCTATTTTGCAAGAGGAAAGATCATTTATAAAATGAATCAAAGTTCCTCTCGACCCTATACGCTTAAATAGAGTAAATTTGTCTTGAAATTTCTATTGAAGCAGAGATAGGATATATTGATCTGAAAGTAATAGCTTAATAGGTTTTTATTTTTTTATCATTTTTTCAACTTCTTCGCTGAAATTTTCTGTCTTTTTTTGGAGACCTTCGCCTAAAACGAAGCGTTCAAACCTTCTTACTTGAATATTCTCACCTAATTTTGCCACATTTTGCTTAATTAGTTCATCTATAGTTATAGAAGAATCACGTATAAAAAATTGATCCATAAGCGTCAATTCTTTTAGACGTTTTTGGATCCTCCCCTCAACAATTTTTTCTTTTATATCTGCAGGTTTTTTGGCAAGGTCTTCCTTAGAAGATTCGATTTCTTTTTCTTTTTGAACTATATCTGATGGTATACTTTGAAGAGTTATATATTCAACAGTGGGTGATGCAGCTATTTGCATAGCTATATTTTTTGCTAATTCTTGGAATTCAGGTCGTCTGGCAACAAAATCTGTTTCACAATTTACTTCAACCATAACTCCTAATTTTCCACCCATATGAATATAAGATTCGATAACCCCTTCTGTTGCAATTCTACTAGCTTTTTTATTTGCAGAAGCTAGACCTTTCTGTTTTAAAGTTTCCATAGCTTTCGCCATATCTCCGTTTGCATCTTGTAAAGCTTTTTTACAGTCCATCATACCGGCTGAAGTCTTATCTCGTAATTCTTTTACAGCTTGTGCAGATATCTCAACTCCCATAATCCTCCTCCAAATATTAGTTTATACCCAGTTTAGTAGTTACTTTGTGATGGAACTAAATCTTCTTCACTTTTAAAGTTACCATTATTGCCTTCACAGATGGAATCGGCTAATTTACCTAAGATAAGTTTTATAGACCGTATAGCGTCATCATTTGCTGGAATTGGAATATCTGTTAAATCAGGATCACAATTAGTATCCAGAATGGAAATCACAGGTATTTTTAACTTAATACATTCTTGTATAGCTGTACTTTCTCTCTTCTGATCAACTATAACTACTAAATCTGGTAAACGTTTCATATTTTTTATCCCGTTTAAGTTTTTGCGTAGTTTTTCTAATTCTCTCCTTAAAGACGCCGCTTCCTTTTTAGGTAATTGATCTAGATATCCACTCTCTTCTTTTTGCTCAAGATCTTTCAATCTTTCAACTCTAGTTTTTATCGTAAACCAATTGGTTAGTATTCCTCCTAACCATCTTTGGTTAATGTAGTATGCGCCACATCGTTCAGCTTCTTGGCATATAACACTAGCAGCTTGTCGTTTAGTACCGACAAAAAGGAATCTTTTGCCTTCTTGCGATGCTTTCCGAACAAACTCACATGCATTAGTTAAGAGTTGAGCAGTTTGAACAAGATCGATGATATGAATCCCATTTCTCTCAGCATATATATAAGGAAACATTTTTGGATTCCATCTTCTAGCTTGATGCCCAAAATGAACACCAGCTTCTAATAACTCAGCTAAAGTAACAACCGCCATGGTATAAAACTCCTATGTATTCAAATATTTAAAATTAGGTTGTACAAGATATAGATGATATTTGTTTTTTAGTTAAATTTAACTTAACATATTCAATTTATAATATCTTCAGGTAACATTACTAGATTTTCACTGTCATTGAAAGAATAGTTTCTAGCAACTTTATCGTCAAGCACTAGTGATTCTAGACTGAATTTGCGGTCAGATTCATGCAAAGAAGTGTCGTAGGTATCGACAAGTGGAACTTTTTCAAGATTGCTAGAAGTTGAGTTATCACTGTATGAGTTAAATCCTGTACCTGCAGGTATAAGTCGTCCTATAATAACGTTTTCTTTTAGACCTCGTAACCAGTCTGCCTTGCCTTCAATAGCTGCTTCTGTTAATACGCGTGTAGTTTCCTGAAAACTTGCGGCAGAAATAAAACTGTCAGTATTCAAAGATGATTTCGTTATACCCAGTAAAACTGGAGAATAAGTTGCAGGAAGACCTTTTGTTAGTAGCATCGCCTCGTTGATATTCTCTATTTGTTGCAGCTCTACTAATTCGCCAGGTAGAAGTGTTGTGTCTCCACCATCCTCAACTCGAACTTTAGATGTCATCTGTCTAACTATTACTTCTATATGTTTATCAGAAATATCTACGTTTTGTGATTGATAAACATTTTGAACCTCGTTTACTAAATAAATCTGGACTTTTTGTAAACTTAGTTTGGCAGCTTCATATAGATTTAAAATATTTTTGTAAAAGTTAAAAAATATACCTAACATTTCATGTGGATTTGGAGCTCCATCTGTTAATGGTTCACCTAAAGTTATACAATCTCCATTAGAGACAATAAACTTCTGTGAAGACTGTAAAGTATATTCATTTATATACCCATTACTCTCAGTAATTTTAATGCTATTTGTATCATCCGAATTATATTGTAGTTTAAGTCGACCTGGCTTTTGAGCTAATCTGCATGGTTCTTTTGGTTTTCGAGCTTCTAAAATTTCTTCAATTCGCGGTAAACCTTGAACAATATCTCCTGTTTTAGATCTTTCAAATACAAGAATAGCCAAGATATCCCCCATTTGTATTAAATCTAGGTGATTAACTTGTAGGATTGCTCCGGAGGAAACTAAATAGGGTCGGCCTGAACGAATTGTGATTTCTTCACTGGTTAATTCAATAATTTGACCAGAATCGGATGCTATAACACCTTCAGCAATTTGATCTCCATACCGAACTAAATCCCCTTTTGAAACTTGAAATGTTTTTCCTGGGATTGAGATAATTTTTTTATGAGATTCGGTTAGAAGTAAAATATTTCGAACAGATTTATTATTTACGTAAATACTTCGTACTTCTCCTCTTGACCTGCATAAAAGTTTCGTTTCTGCTACTTTAGTTCCTGCGACTAGTTTATCTCCATCTTTTACTGTGATTTCACTCACAGTAAATCCACGATTTATTTCTCCAAACGTATCTTTCCGAATAGATAAAGTTTCTAAAACAATAAGCTTAAGTTGGCAATGATCTTCAACATCTAATGGTATAAATTCTAAATCCGCGGATAGGTGAGGTAAGTCAGAAATAATATTTAAAACTAAATATGTTTTTAAAAGATTTACAGGTCCATAGGATTTAACTTTTTCCCCATCTTTTACAAGAACCCTCTGAACGACTTCAATTTTTAAGCTTGTATGTGTGTCATTTGTTAAAGTTTGGTTCAAATATGGGTAGCTTTGCGTGACTGAATACTTAATCACTGGTCTAATCAAAAGAAAAGAGTCAGATTCCGTTTCTATTAATTCCACAAAAGAAATTTCATCTATGCTAAAACCTTTATAAACTTCTTCTCCGGCATGAAAAATTCTAGATTCAAAGTTTAATAAAGTTATATCTATTAATGAGTGAATATAGCCTGGTTTAATACTGATTTCTTTAACAATGCCATTCTCTTCACATATAGATATAAATCCAGAGTTTAGACTAAAAAGATCTTTAATAAGTTCTCGATTTTTGTCTATCATTTCTTTATCATTAACCATTAACAAAGAAATATCTTTATTGATCTCGTGGGTCTCTTCTGGAATCCAATACATAATGAAATCGTCAACTACCTCATAACCACGCTTATTTTTCGTTATTTTACAACCATCTAGGTTAGAGTATTTAACGAATCCACCTGTATTGGTATTGTACGAATTATCTATTAGTTCTCCTAAAATTTGAGAGTTACTAAGTTTATTTCCAGGTGAACAATGCAATAAAAATTGTTTTCCATCATCTAATTGAAGAAAATATGGACTTTCTGGATTTACATTATCCCTGTTAATTGTTACATGCGAATTATCCACTGAAGTTGAAGCTGTAATAATATGTATCTCATCTGTCATGTTACTAGATAATCGGACTGTACCTCCATAATCACTAATAATCTCTGTTGTTGCTAATATGTCATTTGCATTTACACATTGACCTGAAACTACACTAACCTCTGCAGTTGTTGGAATATTGTAGACGTCGCCAGACAAAATCCAGATTAATCCTCCTTGGGACGTTGTTACTGTAATGTTTCCCTGCCTATCAATTTTTTCTTCTACTAAAAGATCCGAAAAACATACTTCCCCTGAAATAGTTGTAGATAGGTCTTTCGTTACTCTCTCGGTTATTAAGTTTCCTCGAGCGCTAATTTCCCCTATAACTTGCTTATTTCGGAATTCTTCATTATCACTTATAAACAAGATCGTTCCTTGTTTAAACTCCATTTTAGACTTTTTAGCATCATAGCTATAAAATTCGATTTTTATACTCTCTTCTAAGATTAAAGCTTCTTCTCCATGCCTAGTTCTAGTAGATCGAGCTCTTATTGACTGGGGGAATCTTAATACTCCGTCAAAGGGAGCTCGAATCTGTTCAGCAAGTTCTCCAGTGAACACACCACCAGTATGAAATGTTCTCATAGTTAGTTGTGTTCCAGGTTCTCCAATTGATTGAGCGGCTATAATACCAACAGCTTCACCTAAATCTACTAATGAGCCATGAGCTAAACTCCAACCATAACAAAATTGGCACACAGATCGTGAGGATTCACACGTTAATGGTGAGCGCACTAATACAGATTTTATTCCAGAATGTATAATTTGTTTTGAGAGAACGGAGTCTAAATCTTGGTTTATATGTGCAATTATTTCAGAACTATCGGGACTATAGAGTGTTTCAAATAAAACTCGGCCAAGAAGTCGACTCTCCAAGTGGATTAAGATTTTATTCTTATCAAGCATATCTTTTAAAACAATTCCTCTTGTAGTTCCACAATCAACTTCTCGTATGATGATATCCTGTGCAACATCAACAAGCCTTCTAGTTAGGTAACCAGAATCGGCAGTCCTTAACGCCGTGTCTACTAGACCTTTCCGAGCCCCATAGCAAGATATTACATATTCTGTAACTGTTAATCCTTCCCTAAAATTACTTTTTATAGGTAAATCAATAATCTGACCATGTGGGTCTGACATTAATCCTCTCATACCCACGAGCTGTTTTACTTGAGAGATGTTACCTCTGGCTCCCGAAAACGCCATAATATAAACGGGATTTAAAGGGTCTGTTTCTTTAAAATATTTGATAACTTCATCCTTTAAAGATTCACTTGAATTATTCCATGTATCAATTACTTTTTGGAATCGTTCAACGGCTGTTATTTCCCCTCGATCATATCTTTGTTCTGTGAATTTAATTTCTTCGTTTGTTTTCGATAGCAAATCTCTTTTAGTGGGAGGTACACGCAAGTCCTCAACACTTAAAGAAATGCCTGCTTTAGTAGCATAGTGGAACCCTAGTTCTTTTAATCTGTCTGCCATGTAAGAAGCTCGGCCTGTCCCATAATTACTAAAAGCCCAAGCCATCAATTTTTTTAATTCTTTTTTATCAATGATTTTATTAGTAAATTTTGGTTTAGGTGGTAGGAATAAATATTTTTCTTTCATCTTTTTAATCGTGGAAATTAATGTTTATTTAAGTAGAGAAAGTTAGTGAATCTTGCAAGATTTTGTTTAAAAATATTCTTCCAGGAGTAGTTAATATGTATTGCACTAAGAGTTCGTTATTCGAATCTTTTCGACTAATTCGGTGTGAGAAGATTTCGAGTTTAAAGGGCTTTTCAGACTCAATAGTATCTATTAACTCACAGTCATCGTCTACTGGATCATTAAAACGCACCCATATATAGGCATGTAATGGTATAATCCCTTGTTCATAAGCCATTAGACAATCGTCTAGATTAGAAAAGTAACGCGGATACATTGTTTGTTGCGAAGGGTTGTCTGCAGTTAAATAATAACAACCTAAAACCATGTCTTGACTTGGCATGATGATTGGTTCTCCAGTTGCAGGGGATAGAAAATTATACGGTGCAAGCATTAATAGTCTAGCTTCAGCTTGAGCCTCCAATGATAAAGGTATATGTACTGCCATTTGATCCCCATCGAAATCAGCATTGAACGCAGGGCACACTAAAGGATGCAATTTGATTGCCCTACCTTCCACTAAAAGCGGTTCAAAAGCTTGTATTCCTAATCTATGAAGGGTAGGTGCTCTATTTAATAAGACAGGATGACCTTGTATAACATCTTCGAGGACGTTCCAGACTAGAGTGTCATTTTTCTGAATCATCTTTTTGGCTGCTTTTATATTATTCACTAAGCCTTGTTGAATTAATCTATGTATCACGAAAGGCTGAAATAGCTCTAAGGCCATCTCTCTTGGGAGACCACATTGATTTAGTTGTAACTGTGGCCCAACAACTATTACAGAACGACCTGAATAGTCTACTCGTTTACCTAGAAGGTTTTGTCGAAATCTGCCCTGTTTTCCTTCAATAATATCAGATAGAGATTTTAGTGGTCTATTATTAGCACCTACTACAACCCTACCGCGTCGACCATTATCTATGAGAGCATCTACCGACTCTTGTAGCATTCGTTTCTCATTCCGAATGATAATCTCAGGAGCTAAGATTTCTTGGAGTCTTCGTAATCTATTATTCCTATTAATTACACGTCGGTAAAGATCATTTAAGTCCGAAGTAGCAAATCTACCACCATCTAGTTGGACCATAGGCCTTAAATCAGGGGGTATTATAGGAAGGACTGTTAATATCATCCAAGATGGATCTGACCTAGTTGCAATAAAGTTATCTAAAACTCTTAACCTTTTTATGGCCTTATCTTTTTTTGCTCCTTTTGTAGATAACACTTCTTCTCTTAAGCTTTCTGCTTCAACTTCTAGATCAATATCTTTTAAGAGTTTTTGTATGGCTTCAGCTCCAATGCCTACTTCAACTCCATAAAGATCAGAATCTTCCTGGTATAGTTGATCTTCAATTTCTATCCATTCATCTTCACTCAATAATTTTTTATAATTAAGACTATGACAGTTACCAGGCCTTGTAACTACATAAGAATTGAAGTATACTATCTGCTCAACATCCTTTAAAGGTATATCTAATAAAAGAGAAATGTAGCTAGGTGAACCTTTCAAATACCACACGTGGGTCACCGGTGCTGCTAATTCTACATATCCCATTCTATGCCGTCTTACCTTAGATTCTGCAACTTCAACTCCGCATCTCTCACAAATAATTCCTTTGTATCTAACCCTTTTATATTTTCCACAATGACATTCCCAATCTTTTACCGGTCCGAAGATTCTTTCACAAAATAAACCATCCATCTCTGGTTTTAGAGTTCTATAGTTTATAGTCTCAGGTTTTGTTACTTCACCAACTATCTCACCATTGGGTAGTGTTCTTTCCCCCCATTTTTTTATTCTTTCGGGTGATGCAAGATTGATCTTGACATAATCAAAATACTGTTCCAATTTTGGCATATTTTGTAAGGTAATTACGAATTTATATTGGTTAGGAATCTAACACTAGAAAAAAGAAGTCTCCAAATTATCACGAAGAACAGACTCATAAATAGGACGAGAACTAGTTCTTCTTGTACTTGAATTGGACATTAAGTCTACTTCTATACCTCGAGTCTGACCATCTGGTAAATTTTCAATCTTATAAGCCCCAATATCTAACCCTAATGATTGCAGCTCACGCATTAGGACTTTAAACGATTCCGGTGTTCCAGGTCTAGGTATGGGTTTTCCTTTAACAATTGCATTTAATGTTTCATTTCGACCCTGCATATCATCTGATTTTACTGTTAGTAATTCTTGTAGAGTATAAGATGCTCCAAATGCTTCTAGAGCCCAAACTTCCATTTCTCCTAACCTTTGGCCACCGTGCTGAGCTTTACCTCCAAGTGGCTGTTGAGTTACTAACGAGTATGGACCTGTAGATCTAGCATGGATTTTATCATCAACTAGATGAACTAGTTTTAACATATAGGAAATACCTACAGTAACTGGATTATCAAACTTTTCACCTGTTCTTCCATCAAAAATTGTCATTTTACCGGGGTGACGGTCATCGAATAACCAGTCTTTATCTGTAGAGACCTTTGCCTTCATTAGCATATTATTGACAAGAATTCGAGATGCTTCAGCTCCATGCATTTCGTCAAACGGAATGATTTTAAACCTTTTATTTAAATTTTCAGCTGCTAGTCCTAGCAAGCATTCAAATATTTGCCCAACATTCATTCTAGAAGGTACTCCTAAAGGGTTTAAGACAATATCAACAGGTGTCCCGTCAGGTAAATATGGCATGTCCTGCCGAGGTAAAATCTTTGAAATAATTCCTTTATTTCCATGTCTTCCAGCCATCTTATCTCCAACTTGAATTTTTCGACTTTGGGCAACATAAACCCGTATAACGATGTTTGCTCCTGTAGGTAGTTCGTCACCTTTTTCTCGTGTAAAAATTCGAACATCTAAAACTCTCCCTCGACCACCGTTTGGTACTCTTAGTGAGCTATCTCTAACGTCTCTTGTTTTTTCACCGAAAATTGCTCTTAACAATTTACCTTCAGGAGGTTGATCAGATTCTCCCTTAGGTGTAACTTTTCCGATTAATATGTCTCCTGACTCAACCCAAGATCCGATCAAAATAATCCCATTATCATCTAATTTTCGTAGAGAATATTCACTGACGTTTGGAATTTCACGGGTAATTTCTTCTGATCCTAATTTTGTTTGTCTAGCTTCGATTTCATATTTTTCTATGTGAACAGAAGTGTAGACGTCATTATATACAAGACGTTCACTTATAAGAAATGCATCCTCATAGTTATATCCTTCCCAAGGAAGATATGCAACCAGAATATTTTGTCCTAGTGCTAGTTCTCCACCTTCTGTAGCTGCACCATCCGCTAGAACTTGTCCTGAAGTAACATATTCTCCTAACCAAACTAAAGGTCTCTGGTTTACACAGGTGTCTTGATTTGATCTTTGATATTTTTGTAAGTAATAAAAAATTTCCCTCCCATCGGGATCAGTAACGCAAATTTTATCTGCAGAGACATATGTAACTTTACCAGAACATGTACTGACAGTTACCATACCGGAATCTCGTGCTGCTTGGGATTCTAATCCAGTACCGACAAGAGGACTTTCTGGATATAAAAGTGGTACAGCTTGACGTTGCATATTAGATCCCATTAATGCTCTGTTGGCATCATCATGCTCTAGAAAAGGAATTAAAGACGTAGCTATTGAAATTACTTGAATTGGAGAAACTGCTCTATAATCTATTTGAGTTGTGAAAGCTGTTGTAAATTCTTGTCTATACCTTACAGGTATAATCTCTTTTTTTAATTGTCCTTGGGAATCCACTGCTATATCGCCTGGAGCTATTCGGAAATCATCTTCCTGATCCGCTGTTAAATAATTAACACCAGAATCTAGTATTGTTTTTCCTTCTATGACTTTGTAAAAAGGTGTTTCAATAAAACCATAGGAGTTAATTCTTGCATGTGTTGCCAATACACCGATTAGACCTGCATTGGGTCCTTCAGGTGTTTCAATCGGACATATCCTTCCATAATGGCTAGGATGTATATCTCTCACAGCAAATCCTGCTCGATCTCTACTTAGGCCTCCTGGACCTAATGCACTAACTCGGCGCTTATGTGTCAATTCTGCAAGGGGATTAGTCTGGTCCATAAATTGCGACAATTGGCTGGAGCCAAAAAATTCTCTGATAGAAGCTATTATTGGTTTAGGATTAACTAGTGTGTTGGGAGTTAACGAATTTATATCACATATAGTCATCCGTTCTCGAATAATTCGTTCTAACCTATTTAATCCAATCCTTACTTGGTTTTGTAATAATTCTCCTACAGAACGGACTCTACGGTTACCTAGATGATCAATATCATCAATTTCTCCAACGTCAAATTTTAAATTTATTAAGTAATCAATTGCAGCAAGAGTGTCTTGGGGTGTTAATACTCGAATATTTTCAGGAATACTTAAGTTCAATTTTTTATTTAATTTATAGCGTCCCACTTTTCCAAGATCATATCGCTTAGGATCAAAAAATCGTGAGTACAGGATCTGTTGCCCGCCGTTTACAGTGGATGGCTCACCAGGTCTAAGTTTTGTATACATTTGTATCAAAGCTTCCTCTGTTGTATAATTCCCTTCAACACGAAATGTTTTTTTTAAATATTCTGGATGACGTAAACCGTTATAAATATCGTTATCGCTTAATCCCATAGCCTTGAGAAAGACATGAGCGGGAATTTTACGGGTCTTGTCTACCCTTACCCAGACTAAATCATTTCTATCAGTTTCGAATTTGACCCACGCACCTCGATTTGATATTAAACTACCACTATAAGTTCTACGACCTTGTTTATCTGTTTCTGATTTATAGTAAATCCCCGGACTTCTAACAATTTGATTAACAATGACTCTCTCAGCACCATTAATAACAAAAGTTCCACGATCCGTCATTAAAGGTAAGTCGCCAACAAAAACTTCCTGTTCTTTTATAACTCCAGTCTCTTTATTAATTAACCGAGCAGGTACATAAACTTGCACTGAGTATGTAGAATCACGTCGTCTAGATTCATACACACTATATTTGGGACATTTTAATTTGTATTGGTCTCCAAAAAAGTGTAGTTCTAAGTTTCCTGTGTAATCCATAATAGGTGAAAAACTTTTTATTTCTTCAGCAAGTCCTTCTTCTAGAAACCAACAAAAACTTGCACGTTGAATTTCTACTAAATCAGGCAAGATAAAAGTAGAAAGTTTAGTGCTAGCCATAAAAGTCTTATCTCCTAAATAATATGTTATTTAAATTGTCGGAATATTCCTAAATACTCTGTTAAAAATATAGATACTCTAAGTTGTAGGAAACAAATTTAAAATCTTAATTTTAATATTGAACAATATAGATGTAAAAAGTAGAAAAGTCAGTGAGTGACGCACCGACTTATGTATAGATGTAATCTGAAAGCAGGAATATGGAATATGAGAATTTTATCTTAAGTTTGTTTCATGCTTTTTAAAAGCTTTAGCTAGAGATGATTTCTTAGAGTTACCGTTATTAGAATGGATAATCCCTTTTTGAACAGCTTTATCAATTTTACTGTAGCTTAATGACATTAAATTCTTAACTGAGATTAAATTTTCGTTAGTTAAGGAGTTAATGGAAATCAATGTTTTCTTTATTAAAGTTTTTACTGTAGATTTATATGCTTTGTTTCGTAACCTGTTTCTTTCTCCAATCTCTATGCGTTTATAAGCTGATTTTGTATTAGCCATAATTGTCTCCTAAATTTTGTAGATTAAATTTAATATGTCTTTTCTCTAAAAAGTATTTATTTCGATAGGATTATAACATAGAAGAATATTTCTATCAGATTCTTTTATGTTTTGATTTTAAAAAGCTTTAGTGCGATTATATCAGTGGATTTTGATAAGTAGCATTCCTTTAGTAAGGTAAAAGGTAAAAAGTAAAGGATTACTTCTAACTTTAAATCTGACATTCCAGTAACGTAAAACCTAGACTAAAATAGATAAAATCTCTCGAATTCGTAGGTTTAATGTGAAAATTACATTACAATAAAAAAGTATCTTTGAAAGTTGGACAAATAAAAAAATATATTATAGAAAAAAGATGGCAAAAAGCAAAGGCGTTAGAATAGTTATTACTCTTGAGTGCAAAACAGATTCAGGTGTATATAGATATACTACAACAAAAAATAGACGTAATACTCCAAATAGACTGGAAATAAAAAAATACTGCCCGCTTTCCCAAAAGCACGAAGTGTTTAAAGAAATTAAATAATATTTAAAATTATGGCAATATACAGACGAAAACTTTCCCCACTAAAAACAACGGATACTATAGATTATAAAGACGTCGAATTGCTTAGCAAATTCTTGACGGAGCAAGGAAAAATACTTCCACGTAGAGTGACTGGATTAACAACAAAACAACAAACCCGTCTAACAAAAGCTGTAAAAAAAGCCAGAATTCTGGCTCTTTTACCTTTTGTTAACAGAGATATATAAAAAAACATACTTTAAATTATGGATTAAAAGTTATATAGTTCATAATTTAAAGTGTGTCTCTTTTTTTTGCTACCAATTCAAATGCTTTAAGAATGTCACCTTCTTTCCAGGAGTCAAATTCTTTAAGGAATATTCCACACTCCGAACCTTCAGACACTTCTGAAACACTTTCTTTTAAACGTTTTATTGAATCAATGAAGCCTCTATGAATAACGTCATTGTTTCTAATGATGTGGATAAAAGAGGATTTCATAATTTTACCCTCTGTTACAGAAGAGCCAGCGACAAAGCTTTTAGCTAATGGGAATACAGTTTTGATAATAGCTGACCCTATAAATTTTTCTTCAAACTGTGGTCCAACTAAAGACTCTATCATAGATTGAACAAAGTCAAACAAATCATAAATTACATCAAAGGATGTAATATTTATAGCCATATTTTTAGCTGCTTTGACAGCGCCGCTCGCAGAAGTAGTATTAAATGCAATCAAAGTAGCAGAACTTGCAACTGCAAATTCTACATCTGTTTCCGTAATTTCACCCGCACAGGCATACAAAACTCGAATTTGAACTTTTGAATCATTAATTTTATTTAAACTAGAATTGATAGCTTCGGCAGACCCTTGTGTATCTGTTTTTATTATAAGATTGATTTTTAATTTCGTTTCAGAATCTGAAACGTTATAATTTTCTGATAAGATTTGGGATGAGGATAAATTTGACTTAAAAATAGCCTCATCTGTAACCGCAAATGTTTTTGCGTCTTTTTCATTTTTAAACGCAGTGAAATATTCACCCACTGACGGAACTTTAGTCAATCCCCATAAAAAGACAGGAGATGATGGACCTGCGCTTTTAATACTTTCTCCGGTCGAGTTGATCATCCCTCTGACTTTAGCTATCGAACCTCCGATACACAAAGTATCACCTACATGCAATGTCCCATTTTGAATTAATACAGATGCAACTGCTCCTCTAGTGCGATCTAAATTTGATTCTATGATAGTACCTTCTGCACGTGCATTTGGATTTGCTTTCAATTCCATCATTTCAGCTAATAATAAGATCATCTCTAATAAAGTATCGATGTTTGTTCCTTGTATGGCACTTATAGGCACCATTAATGTGTCTCCACCCCAATCCTCAGAGATTAGATTATGCTTGGCTAGTTCTTCTTTGATAGATTCTACATTTGCGTCTTGTTTATCAATTTTGTTTATTGCAACTATTATCGGTACGTTTGAAGATTGAATATGTTGAATAACTTCCAAAGTTTGAGGCTTCACACCATCGTCTGCAGCGACTACTAAAACTGCTATATCTGTTATAGATACTCCACGTAATCTCATGCCTGAAAATGCAGCGTGCCCAGGCGTATCTAAAAAAATTAATTTTTTATCTTCATTTTTATGAGTCAGATTCACTTCATAAGCTCCAATCTTTTGGGTTATACCACCAGCTTCTCTCTTAGCAATTTGAGTTTTTCGAATTTTGTCTAATAAACTTGTCTTACCATGATCAACATGTCCCATAACTGCAATGACTGGGGGTCTAGATACTAACTGACCATTTTCACTTGAAGATAAATCTAAACGTTTTTTATCACCTATAGCTTGCTGTGAACCTAAAATCACTTCGACCCCAAATTCTTCTCCTAATTTTTGAATAGTTGTGAGATCGATTAGTTGATTAACGGTAACAGAGATTCCTTTTAAAAAGAGGGATTTAATTATATCTGTCGTAGATACTACAAATAACTCCGCTAGTCCCTGCACAGTTATAGGATTTCCAATTGTAACTGTACCTGGTTTCTCTAGCAGAGTACTTTGAGATTCTTTTTTTATGTGACTCGAAGTTGATTTTTTTCTCTTCGTCAGGAGATTAACCGAATTTTTCTGTTTTATTGTGAATGGACTAATCTCCATTTCTTTCACAATTGGTTTAGTAGGTCTAGCTAACGGTAGAGGTAAAATCTCTTCCGTGGAATCTACTTCTCCAAGTAAATCAGTAACAGATTCATAATCTTCATCAAAATTAATTTTTGATCGTGCTTTCTTTTTCAATTTGAGTTTTACTCCAGTACGATCAACTTCCCGATCATCATCTTTATCATTTTTCTTAATTTTTTTATCTATTTTTAATATGGGTTTCAAATTTAAGTTCAATAACCCCTGTTGAACATCATTTTGTATAGATGAGAGGATTGAAGATTGGTTTCGAGCTTGCTTATTAATTAATAATAATGGTGAATTCAAATGCAGAATATCTTCCGATTGGACCTTAAACTCAGTATGTGTATTCATTATCAAAGTCTTATATTTAAATTTAGAGGAGCAATAAATGTTTCCTGTATAAAAGTAGTGGTTATTTCTTTTCAAATCCCTAGAATCCATTATTATCAAAATTACTCTCCTAAGTGTAGAATAGAATATCAAAGTAAGTCTTAATTTTTAATTAATTGAGGCGCAAATGGAATTAATTTGTAGTCTAGAGGAATGATACGTCTAATATGTTCTTATTATACAAAAGAAATTTATCTCCAGTACAAAAAATTAGTAGAAATGGGATATCTTTTGATAAAAAAAAGTAACATGAAATAAATAAAAAATTTATCTTCAAAAGAATAATTACGATGCCTAGATTTCAAAAAAATGATAACTTTATCGATAAAACTTTCACAGTTTTAGCGGACATTGTACTTAAGGTTTTGCCTGCCAGTAAGCAAGAAAAAGAGGCTTTCTCATACTATAGAGATGGTATGTCTGCTCAATCCGAGGGTGAATACGCTGAAGCTTTAGAAAATTATTATGAAGCTTTAAGATTAGAGGAAGACCCCTACGATAGAAGCTATATTTTATATAATATCGGATTAATTTATGCGAGTAATGGAGAATATATAAAAGCATTGGAATATTACCATCAAGCGCTCGACTTGAATTCGAGGCTACCTCCTGCAATAAATAATATTGCAGTAATTTATCATTACCAAGGGGTAAAAGCCTCTGAAAAAAAGGATCTAGAAACTGCTAGAACAATGTTCGATAAAGCAGCTGAGTATTGGAAACAAGCCATCCGATTAGCACCCAATAATTACATTGAAGCTCAAAACTGGCTTAAAACGACTGGTAGGATGTCATCCGATAACTTATATTAGATTTTAGGATGATTTTAAGTGATTCAAACGAAAAACACTTAGAAAAAAAAAGTTATAAACTTTACTCCAGCTACTTTATAACTAACCTATGCAATCGGAAATTTTCTTAATCGATTACAAATATCTTAACGTTTTAATTTTTCAGTGGAAGTATGATATTTGTAGATAGAATTATTAATTTATTACGAAACAATTATTGTTTATTTTTACTAAGGACACTAAAAGTAATATGGTTAAAACTGCAACAAGCACTGGTTTTATAACTCAAATCATCGGCCCAGTAGTCGATGCTGAATTTCCTAATGGGAAATTACCGAAAATTTATAACGCAATTGTAGTTGGTGAAGGTCAATCTGCTGTAACATGTGAAGTTCAACAATTACTTGGCAACAATAGAGTTAGAGCCGTATCGATGACATCTACAGATGGCCTGAAAAGAGGAATGCCAGTTGCAGATACAGAAAACGCGATTAGCGTTCCAGTTGGGAAAGTAACATTAGGCCGTATTTTTAACGTTCTGGGTGAAGCTGTAGATAATATGGGGGATCTTAAGATTGAAAAGACACTACCTATTCATAGATCTTCTCCAGCGTTTACCGAATTAGAAACAAAACCTTCTATTTTTGAAACTGGGATTAAGGTTGTTGATTTATTGGCTCCTTATAGAAGAGGAGGAAAGATTGGGTTATTCGGTGGTGCTGGAGTAGGAAAAACTGTTTTGATTATGGAACTTATCAACAATATTGCTAAAGCTCACGGAGGAGTATCCGTGTTTGGTGGTGTTGGTGAGAGAACTCGTGAAGGAAATGACCTTTACATGGAAATGAAAGAGTCTAAAGTGATTAACGAAGAAAATTTAGGTGAGTCTAAAGTAGCCTTAGTGTATGGTCAAATGAACGAACCACCAGGGGCTCGTATGCGTGTAGGTCTTACAGCTTTGACAATGGCAGAATATTTCCGTGACGTGAATAAACAAGACGTACTGTTATTCATTGACAACATATTCCGATTTGTACAAGCAGGTTCTGAAGTATCTGCATTACTTGGTCGTATGCCATCTGCTGTAGG
>Ga0114959_10000893_pt1 | contig 27680 bp, 25 predicted proteins | sample C_130625_EF_Meta_FD_87317 | JGI IMG/M metagenome (GOLD analysis project Ga0114959, IMG submission 87317) | Freshwater microbial communities from Lake Croche, Canada to study carbon cycling - C_130625_EF_MetaG | ecosystem: Environmental > Aquatic > Freshwater > Lake | place: Lake Croche, Canada... | reverse complement strand
GCCTCGTCGACCATTGCACGGTTCACGCTGGGGAAGGGAAGAGGATTAATGCCGGTTCCGGCCGCTCGCACCATCTCGACGGACTGCGAATTTGGTTTGAGCACGCCGATGGCAATGGGTAGGTAGGCGTCCTCGGGGACCGGATTGGGACCGCGCTGGTTCTGGATACTGCGAATGCGGGCATCGGCGACCGCACCTTGAAGGGATGTGTCCACCACGTCCAGATTGATGCGGTAGGCGGCGATGCAGGCGGTGGCGCCGATCAGCGAGGTGGAGAACAGTAGGAGCAACGCCGTGAGCAAGGTAATGCGGGTGCGAAGGCTCATGGTTTGCTCGGCGGTGAGATGAGCTGGTAGCCGACTCCGCGGACTGTGCGCAGAATCAGGGCACCGCCAAGTTTGCGCCGCAGGTACGAGACGTAGGTCTCGACGACGGATGTCTCCACACCCGCAGCAAGTCCCCAGACGCGCTCCAACAGTGCCTCTTTGGTGAGGACGCGTCCTGCGTTCTCCATCAGCACCACCAGGAGTCGGTACTCGGTGGCCGACAGTTCAACTGATTCGCCCGCGGCCGTCACCGTGTGTGCACCGTCATCGACCGTGATGTCGCCGACGGTGAGGACGTCGATGTCATCGCTGGGCATGCTGCGACGCAGGACGGCGCGCACGCGCAAAATGAGCTCCTCGATGCTGAACGGCTTGCGCAGAAAGTCGTCGGCGCCGAGGTCGAAGCCGGTGCGGGTGTCGTCGCGTTCCTGGCGAGCGGTGAGCACGATGACCGGCGTTGTGTCGTGGGCATCGCGCATGCGCTGGAGCACCTCGAAGCCATCCGCATGCGGCATCGTGATGTCGAGGACGACGAGGTCCACCTGATGCTCCCGAAGGTGACGAAGGGCGGCCAGACCGTGCTGGGCGCTGTGCGTGGTGTAGCCCGCCAGACGTAGGGCGTCGCAGACAAGATCATTGACGCTCGGCTCGTCGTCGACAACGAGGATGGTCGCGGACATGGGGACACGGTAGGGGTGCCTACGGTTTCCCGCAGGCACCCCTCACGCTGTTCGGCTTCGCGTATCGCGATGCCGGCTGACTCAACCGACTGCCGTAGCTGGTCGAGTTAGCTGGCTGACGGCGCGGTCGACGGGCGTGCCGACGGACGAACCGGCGGTGTTCCGTTCTGGCGCGCTCCCTGACGGGCGGCCTGCTTGGCCTCCTGCTTGGCTTCGATGGCCGTGTTGATGGCATCGGCCTGGGTGGAGGTAAGCGTGCCACTGCTCACGAGCCCGTTGAGGGCTGCGTCGCGAGCGGCCTCCTGAGCTGCGTAGGCGGCATCGTGCGCTGCCTTGAGTGCGGCCGCCTGCGACTGCGTGATAGTGCCGTTGGACACCAGCGTCGGGACCGAGCCCTTGCCCGCAGCCTTGATGGCGTCGGCCTGAGCCTGCGTGATGGTGCCGTTGCTGACCAGGCTGGCGAGCTTGTCGGTCTTGCCGGCCTTCAGCGCCTCCAGTGCAGTCTTGACGGCGTCGGCCTGGGCGCGAGTGATCGTGCCGTTCTGGACCAGCGAGCCCACCGGGCCGCCGTTGGGGCCGCCGTTGCCGGGTGCCGCGTTGGCGACACCGGTGACGGTGGTGAGGAGCACGGCCGCGATGCCCATGCCGGCCGCTGTGCGGATGATGGTCGAGCGCTTCATGAGATCTCCCTGGATTCGTGTGTGGGTGTCGGGATCGACAAGATGACTATCGACAGCGGATCTGGGAACCGGGTGGGCTAATCCTGTGAAGTTCCTGTGAGTCGATCGGCGATTTTGGCCGAAGCGGCGCCGAGCGCGGCGAACTCAGAGGCCTTCAGCACATCGACCAGGTTTCTGCGAACGGACGCCACATGGTCAGGTGCAGCGGCTACAAGCGTGGACCAGCCGTGCTCGGTCATAACGGCGAAGTACCCGCGCCGATCGTCGGGGCAGGGCTGTCGTTCGATGAGATCGGCCTTCTGCATGCGATCGATCTGATGGGACAAGCGACTGCGTGAGGACAGCGTCACGTCGGCGAGTTCGCTCATGCGCAGGCGCCGATCGGGGGTATCGGACAGTCGCACGAGGATCTCGTAGTCGGCGAGCGTGAGTCCGTGCTCGGATTGAAGATCCCGATCGAGCTGGTCAAGGAGGAGTTGGGCTGCCGCGATCCACGAACGCCAGTGGCGTTGCTCATCTTCGGACAGCCACGAGGTCATCGCATAAGGCTAACCCAAAGTAGTTGAAAGTCGGACTTGTCGATGTGTCGACCTGAAGGTGGGCCCCTAGTCGATGTGACTGATCTCCCACAGGCGTACGCCGCCCAGAATGCCCGACGAGTTGGGAATCAACTCGCCCTTGGCCCCCACCTCAGAGGCGGACAGGTACTTGGCATTTCCGCCACCGACATACAGGTGATCGAAGAACAGTGTTTCTTCCCACGCCTTGATGGCTCGCTTGACGTTCTTGACCCACTTCTCATGTCCGTCTTTTTTGCGCTGGGCGTTGCCCAGGGCGATATCGAAGGACAGTCCGTCGCGAAAGGGAGCATGTGAAAGCTCCAGATGGGGGAGCAGGGTGCCATTGTTGAACAGCGCCGTGCCGACACCGGTGCCCAGGGTCATGACAAATTCCAGGCCTTGGCCGCGTATGACGGCGCACCCCTGCATGTCGGCGTCGTTGACCACCTTGGTCGGCAGCTGAAAAACCTGCGCCAGAGCGTGGGATAGGTCAAAGCCTTCCCACGCTTGGGCCAGCTCCGGGTCGCGCTCTCCACCGTATTCACTGCGCGACAGTGAGGGCACCTCGATCACTCGGCCTTGGCGCACGAGACCGGGGAATCCCACCGAGGCGCGGTGGGCGCCCGCCAGCTGCGGGGCGACCAGATCGCGCACGGTGTCGACGAATCGGTCCGGGGGACACGGGTAGGGGGTATCAACTCGCACTCGCTCCGTGGTCGCGATTCCTTGGCTGTTGACCACCGAAGCCTTGAAGCCACTGCCGCCGATATCGATACACAGGGTGAGCACATCGGCCGGCCACGTGGTTTTTGTATCGGCGCTTGTGTCGGTGTTGGCACCGGTCACTGCCAGGTCTCCATTCCTGTCGGGAGGGTGAGGATCTCGGCACCGGTATCGGTGACGAGAATTGTGTGTTCGAACTGCGCTGTCCATCGGAGGTCTTTGGTGACCACGGTCCAACCGTCATCCCACATGCGGTAGTCGTGGGTGCCCAGGTTGATCATCGGCTCGATCGTGAATGTCATGCCCGCCTCGATGAGTTGATCGGCACGCGGATCGTCGTAGTGGGGGATGACAAGACCTGAGTGAAATGCGGTGCCAATGCCGTGGCCCGTGAAATCTCGTACCACGCCGTAACCGAACCTCTTGGCGTAGGACTCGATCACCCGGCCGATGACGTTGACGGGCCGGCCAGGCGCAACGGCCGCGATTCCGCGGCGGGTGGCCTCGCGGGTGCGCTCGACCAGAAGGCGCGCCTCCTCGTCGACATCGCCGACCAGAAACGTGGCGTTGGTGTCGCCGTGCACGCCGCCGATAAATGCGGTGATGTCGATATTGCAGATGTCCCCATCGATCAGGACAGTGGTGTCGGGGATGCCGTGGCAGATCACTTCGTTGAGCGAGGTGCACAAAGACTTCGGGAACCCGCGGTAGCCCAGGGTGGAGGGGTAGGCCCCGTGGTCACAGAGGAAGTCGTGTCCCACCCGGTCAAGTTCATCGGTGGTGACGCCAGGGGCGATGTGTCGGCCCACCTCGGCCAGAGCATCGGCGGCAAGCCGTCCCGCGATCCGCATCGCAGCGATGGTCTCGGGATCCTTGCGTTCGGTGCCGGTGTACGGCACCGGGGCGGGTCGGCCGACATAGTCGGGCCGCGCGATTGACTCAGGCACGGTACGCATGGGAGACACCCGACCTGCCTGCAATGTCCTCGCCATGGTGGCGATCCTAGGTCGGTCGCTAGATTTGCGCCGCGACGCACACCCGCCTACGAGACAGGAGCTTGGCGTGTCTTGGTACTACTGCTTGGTCCATCAGAAGGTTGAACCCGAGGCTGGTTGTCCTAATGCGGAACGGCTGGGTCCGTTCGCTACCGAGGCTGAGGCAGCACAGGCCTTGGAATTGGCCCACGAGCGCAATGCGGCCTTCGACGAAGACGACTGAATCTGCGCCTTGAAACGGTGAAGGCCCCGCACCATTCGGTGCGGGGCCTTCGTTGTCCATTGGACGGGGAAGTGGCTAGGCCTTCTTCGCAGCGGCCTTGCGAGCCGGACGCTTTGCAGCCTTCTTGACTGTGCGCTTGGCAGCAGTCTTCTTTGCAGCCTTCTTAACCGTGCGCTTGGCAACCTTCTTGGCTGCCTTCTTGACTGTGCGCTTGGCAGTCTTCTTGGCTGCCTTCTTGACTGTGCGCCTGGCAGCAGTCTTCTTTGCAGCCTTCTTAACCGTGCGCTTGGCAGCAGTCTTCTTCACTGCCTTCTTGACCGTACGCTTCACGGCCTTCTTGACCGTACGCTTCACGGCCTTCTTTGCAACCTTCTTGGCAGCGGCCTTCTTGGCCGGAGCCTTCCGTGCAGTCTTCTTGGCGACCGCCACGATGCCTCCTGAATATCGGTCCCCGCTCTTGTAGCAGGGTTCCTTGCGGCAACTGTGACAGACCATTTATGCAAAGGCAAAGAACTTCGCGTCAATTTCGTTCTGCGTGTCGCGGATGTGGTACTCGCTCGCGGTCGAAATGTGGCCCAAAAAACGCTGCGGTCGACACTTTCGATGCCGATTACTGCGATTCGCCAGATTCGCGCAGCTGTCGCTCTCGAACGGCGTCGACACTGGTGCGATCGTCGTATTTCCACAGCGCTGGCAGGCAGGCAGCGGCTATTCCTACGCCTGCAACGCACATAATTCCGCCGGAGATGAAGGATCCGCGGAGGGACAGGAGTGACGCAGCGGTACTACTGCGCACTTGCCCGAGCAAAGGTCCGATGGAATAACTCAACATCTCGATCCCTGCCATACGGCCGCGAACCTCGTCCGGAATCGTCTGGTTCCACATGGCGCCGCGGAAGATTGCGCTGATCATGTCGGCTCCTCCGGCGAAGGCCAGGAACACCAGAACTACCCAGATATTGGTGGTCAGGCCCGCCAGTGCGATACCCACGCCCCACGCGACCGCGGCGATGCAGACCGCTCGGCCATGTCGGTGCACCGACTTGGTCCATCCGCTGGTGGCCGTGACAACAAGGGCGCCCACGGCACCTGCTGAATAGAGCAACCCCAAGGCCCACGGCGCACCAAGCTCGATGGCGAGGAACGGAAAGAGCGCGTAGGGAAACGCAAAGATCATCGCGATCAGGTCGACCGCGTAGGTCCCGAGCAGATCTCGTCTACTCGCGGCGTATTTCAGGCCCTGGATCACATGCCGAAGCGAGGCGCTCGCCTCGGCGGCGGCACGAATAGAGGGCAGCCGCAGCAGGATCACCACCGATATGACAAACGTGACGACATCGATGGCATAGGCCGACCACACGCCGAAGGCGCTGATGAGAATGCCGCCGATGGCCGGGCCGAGCACGGTGCCGAGTGTCCATCGAATGCTGGTCAACGCACTTGCGGCTGCCATCTGATCGTGGGCCACAACGCGCGGCACCATGGCCTCGATCGAAGGACGTTGGAGCCCATCGGCTGCGGCCAGCACCATGGCCACCACGTAGATCACCCAAATGTGCGGATGGGGTAGCAGGGCATTGATGAGGAGCACCGTGACGAGCACCCCCATGGTCGCCTCGGTCGCGATCGCCATGATTCGTCGGTCCACGGTGTCGGCCAAAGCGCCGCCGTACAGGCCGAAGATGATGAGCGGCAGCAGCTCTGCCAGACCAATGGCGCCCACCGCAAGATAGGAACCCGTGAGGTGGGCTATCTGAAATGGCAGCGCGACATAGGTGATCATCGAACCCAGGTACGTGACGAGGCCACTGGCGAACAACAGTCGGAACCCGCGCGAGGTCCGCAGCGGGGAAATATCGACCCGCATCTTCGCGATCCATCGCCGGCCGGCTGACATGACAGGAGTGTGGCAGGATCGCGCGTCATGACAGACACCACAGCACCTGACCCGCATGCGTTGCCCGATATCAGTGCTCTGACGATCGGTGTCCTTGGAGGTACCGGTGAACAGGGGCGGGGTCTTGCCCTGCGACTGGGACGAGCCGGTCTTCGGGTGGTCATCGGCTCGCGCGATGCGGCTCGTGCGCAAGCCTCGGCGGCCGAGATCGGTGTCGAAGGTGACTCCAACGAGGATTGCGCGACTGCTGCCGATGTCGTCATCGTCGCCGTGCCGTGGGATGGCCACGCGGCAACGTTGGAGTCTTTGCGCGGCTCGCTTGTCGGCCGCATCGTCGTGGATTGCGTCAATCCGCTGGGCTTTGACAAGCAGGGGGCGTTCGGGCTTGCCGTGCCGGAGGGTTCTGCTGCTCAACAGGCGGCGCTCCTGCTGCCGGACTCCCGCGTGGTTGCCGCGTTCCATCACGTGTCCGCGGTTCTGCTGCTGGATGAGACGGTCGTCAGTTTGGATACCGACGTGTTGGTTCTCGGAGATGATCGTGAGGCGACCGACATCGTCCAAGCACTTGCGGCGCGCATACCTGGCATGCGGGGCATCTATGGCGGACGGTTACGTAATGCGGGCCAAGTGGAGGCGTTCACCGCCAACCTGATCTCGATGAACCGGCGCTACAAGGCGCATGCGGGCATCCGGGTCACGGACGTCTGAGTCGGGTGCAGCCCCAGTAGGGGCTCCTGTCGTTTAGTTATAGGAGTGTTCGGCGCCGGGGTAGACGCCTGCGCGCACATCGGCTCCCCAGTGCTCAACCGCATCCTTCATTACTGAGCGGATGTCGGCGTAACGCTTGACGAATCGTGGAGCCGGGCCATCAGTGAGTCCGAGAAGGTCCTGCCACACGATGACCTGCGCGTCCGTGCCGGCGCCTGCGCCGATGCCGATGGTCGGGATGGTGAGCACTTCGCTGACACGCATCGCAAGGTCGGCGGGGACCACTTCGAGGACCACCGCGCATGCGCCTGCGGACTCCATTTCCTTGGCATCGCGAAGGAGCTGCTCGCCGGCCTCGCCGCGACCTTGGACGCGGTACCCGCCGAAGAGGTTGACGGATTGCGGCGTAAGTCCCAGGTGCCCGATCACGGGAACGCCGGCACTGGCCAGCATCTCTACCTGCGGCAGCATCGGGCGGCCGCCTTCAAGCTTGACGGCATGAGCCCCGGCGTCCTTCATGAATGCTGCTGCGGTCTCGAGAGCCTGAGCGGCTGATGCTTGATAGGAGCCAAAGGGCAGGTCCGCGATGACGACTGATCGACTCGAGCCACGGACAACTGCGCGCACGAGGGGAAGCAACTCGTCGACCGTGACCGGCAGAGTCGAATCGTGGCCGTAGACCACCATCGCGGCCGAGTCGCCCACGAGAAGCGCAGGGATGCCCGCTTCGTCAAAGATGCGTGCGGTGAGGGCGTCGTAGGCGGTGATCATCGGCCAGAGCTCGCCGCGCTTGGTGGCCTCGCCGAGATCCCTCATGGTGATGCGGCGTCCGCTGACGCCGTAAAGAGAGGTGGCTTCGGCCATGGGGCCGGCTGCGGGTACAGAGGCGTTCATGCGGGACTCCTATCTCGAGGCTCCGCACGGAGTCCCCGGATGCAGAAAGCATGGCACATGTTCACGAGCGCTGATGCTCGGGGCATGTGTGGGCACAGTACGTGGCGGCGGGGCCTTGCCGGGGCGGTATTGCGCTACGGTCACGTGTCGAAATAGATCGACGCTCTCTCAAGCGAAAGTGGGTCCGGCGTGGAGTCGAATGCATGGATGACGTCGGGCGAGGGTCACCCTCGTCGCTGGGCGATTCTGGCTGTGCTCGTCGTGAGCCTTCTCGTGGTGGTGCTCGACAACACCGTCCTCAACATTGCCCTCCCGATCATTCAGCATGATCTCGAGGCGTCGTCAAGCCAACTTGTCTGGGCGGTCGACTCCTACATCCTGGTGTTCGCCTCGTTGCTGTTCACCTGGGGCGTCGTCGGTGACCGCATCGGACGCAAGAAGGTCCTCATGATCGGCCTGACGATCTTCGCTCTCGCATCAACCATATGTGCGTTCTCCACGTCATCGGGAATGCTCATCGGCTTCCGTGCCGTGATGGGCATCGGCGGTGCCGCCGTCCTTCCCCTGACCCTTGCCATCATTACCGTGGTCTTCCCACCGCATGAGCGCGGTCGCGCCATCGGCACCTGGGCCGGAGCAGTCGGCGCTGCAGTTGCGCTGGGCCCGGTGCTCGGCGGACTACTGCTTCAGCACCCGTTATGGACCTCGTGGCTGACCGGCAACGACTGGGGCTCGGTCTTCTTGATCAATGTCCCGATCGTGGCTGTCGGGCTGTTCTTCATCTGGCGCATCGTTCCCGAGACGCGCAACCCCAACCCGCGCGCCTTTGACATCCCCGGCCTGGTGATGTCGGTTGTCGGCCTGTTCGCATTGATCTACGGCATCATCGAGGCGTCGTCGACGCACAACTGGCTGTCGCCGTCCGTGATTATTCCGATCATCATCGGCATTGCCATCATCACGTTGTTCCTCGTGCTCGAAGCGCGCAGTTCGCATGCCAGCTTTGACGTTTCACTGTTCACCAACCGCGGATACGCCGTCAGCCTCACGGCGGTGTCGCTCGCCTTCTTCGCGCTGTCAGGCACAACGTTCACCCTGCCGTTCTACCTGCAGATCGTGCGCGGCTATTCGGTGATCATCGCCGGCGTGTGTTTCCTGCCGTTCGCCGTGGGACAGCTGCTCGCTGCCCCGCAAAGCGCCCGGCTCGTTGCCCGATTCGGCTACAAGGTGGTCATGACCACGGGCCTGACGCTCGTGGCGATCGCACTCTTCTTGCTCAGTCGCGCGCAGAGCGATTCGCCTCTGTGGACGGTGCTGTTCGTGTTCTTCATCTTCGGTATGGGCATGGGCTGCGTCATCGCACCCGGATCCACGATCCTGCAGAACGTGCTCCCGTTGGCCAAGGTTGGTGCGGGCTCCGCGGTGCAGAACACCGTGCGGCAGCTCGGCGGCGCTCTGGGCGTGGCCGTGATCGGCACAATCCTGGCCAATCAGTACGCGTCCAATGTGATGACCGCTCTTGGGCAGGCACCGGTGCAATTCCCGCAGGCAGCCAAGGAGGCGGCTTCGGAAAGCATTATCTCCTCCATGGTGGTGCTGGACAGAGCCGTGCAGTCCGGTCTGCCTGGTCCCATGGCTCAGACGCTCAGGGAAGGTGCTTTCGCGTCATTCCTGTCGGCGTCGAAGATCACCTCGTTGATCTCCTGCGCCGTCATGGTCGTCGCGGCGCTTGTTGTCGTGTTCCTGCTGCCCAAGATCACGCCACCCAGTGCCAAGGGACCTGCGCTTCCGAAGGACGCGACCGACAGGCTCGTGCAGGACGAAGTCGCCAACTACCCCCGCGAAGAGGCCGAGCAGTTTGGTGTCGTGGAAGGCGACGGCGGGGCCTCCGCCCGGCCATGACCTCCGCGACGGCCATGACCGCGACGACGGAACTTCGCACGAAGGGTCGGCCGCGCGATTGCCGCATCGATGATGCTGTGGTCGATGCTGCGGTCGAGACCTTGGCGGCGGTGGGATTCGCCGGCTTCTCGGTCGAGGAAGTAGCGGTGCGCGCCGGTGTGGCCAAGACATCGATCTATCGGCGATTCGCAGGGCGCGATGCCCTGCTGGCCGCTGCACTGCACCGGCTCAATGACGAACTACCGCCGGTACCCGAGCACGGACCGGTGCGTGATCGCCTGCGTAGCGTGTTGGACGCTGTGCGATCCAGTTGCAGCACCTCGCGGGGGCCGATCCTCGACCACGCCAATGCGTCCGGCGATCCGCAGGTGATGACTTTGGTGCACGACCTGGTGCTTGAGCCACGCCGCCGCTTGATGGTGCAGATCATCGAGGAGGGCATTGCCTCGGGGGAACTGCGTCCCGATCTTGATCCGCACGCCGCGGTTGCCTGCTTGGTTGGTCCCATGCTGTTTCTTCGAGCCTGGGGAAGATTTGGGTGCGAACTCGATCAGCCCGTTGATCGCATTCTGGGCCTGGTGCTTGACGGCATCGGGGCCTAGCCCGATTCGCGCCAGCGGTTTGTGATCGGCAGGCGTCGGTCACGTCCGAACGCGCGCAGGGTGATTTTGGTTCCGGGCGGGTACTGCCGGCGCTTGTACTCCGCAAGGTCGGTGAGGCGAAGGATGCGCTCGACCAGCGCTTGATCGGATCCTTCGGCCACGAGGTCTCGCGCACTGCGATCTCCGGTGACGTATGCCTCCAGGAGTCGATCAAGCACCTCGTAGTCAGGAAGTGAGTCGGCATCGAGTTGATCGGGGCGCAACTCAGCACTGGGCGGCTTCTCGATGCTGTTGGGTGGAATCGGCGGTACCTGCCCGCGGCGTGCGGCTTCGACGTTACGCCAACGCGCGAGTTCCCACACCAGCGTCTTGGGTACATCCTTGATGGGAGCAAAGCCGCCGACAGCGTCGCCATAGATCGTGGAGTAACCCACCGCGATCTCGCTCTTGTTGCCGGTGGCCAGCACCAGGTGACCTTCTGCGTTGGACACGCCCATGAGCGTCGTGCCGCGAACGCGCGCCTGCAGGTTCTCTTCGGCAAGTCCGGAGAGCGCCAGGCTGTCCATGTAGGCATCGAACATGGGGGCGATCGGAACTTTGCGAATCGACAATCCTGTGCGCTCAGCAAGGTCGAAGGCGTCGGCCACTGAATGGCCCGACGAGTAGCGGCTCGGCATGGCAATGCCGAACACGCGTGAGGCGCCAAAGGCATCGACGGCCAGCGATGCGACAAGGGCTGAGTCGATGCCGCCGCTGAGGCCGATAAGCACCGATGCAAAGCCGTTCTTGTCGACGTAGTCGCGTAACCCGGTCACCAGCGCCGCATGGACTTCGGCGATGGGGTCAAGGCGCGGTGCAATCGACCCTGCCGCTCCGGCCGTTCCACCCACATCGGCGACCAGCAGGGCAGTCTCAAACTGTGGTGCCCGCGCGAGGAGCATGCCGGTGGCATCCACGACCATGGAGTCACCGTCGAAGACGAGTTCGTCCTGCCCTCCGACGATGTTCACATAGGCGAGGGCGCAGGAAGCCTCCTGCGCGCGTGCCTGACACAGGGACAGACGGACGTCGTCCTTCTCGCGTTCGTAGGGTGAAGCGTTGATCACGGCAAGCAGATCGCACCCCTGCTCGCGGGCCCATGCGACCGGGCCGCCGTCCTGCCAGAGGTCTTCGCAGATCGCCACCATGACGCGCGTGCCCTCGACGTCGACCAGAAGTGGTTCATCTCCGGACACGAAGTAGCGCGCTTCGTCGAACACCCCGTAGTTCGGCAGGTGATGCTTGACGTAGCGGGCGGTCACGCGACCGTGGGATATGACGGCCGCCGCATTGACCGGTGCGCGGCGTGGACGTCCGATCGTCGGATTGTCGACGACGTCGAGCACATCAAGGCAGCCGATGATGACGGTCAGGTTCGAGTGAACGGCCAGGTCGGAGGCCAGCGACTCCAGTGCAGCACGCGCGGCATCCTGGAAAGAAGGCCGCAGAGCGAGGTCCTCGATGGGGTAGCCGGTCAGGGCCATCTCGGGCAAGAGCACCAGGCGCGCGCCTGCGGCTGCTGCGTCGGCCACGGCGGCACGGGCCAGTCGGGCATTGCCCTCAAGGTCGCCCACGACCGGATTGATCTGGGCCAGCGCGATTCGCAGCACGTGGCGACCCTACTGGGCGCGTTTTACGCCTTCGTAACATCACAGGGACCACCATGGCCTTATGGACAAGCAGGCTGAATTCGTATTGCGCACCATTGAGGAGCGCGACGTCCGCTTCGTGCGCCTGTGGTTCACCGACGTGCTTGGGACGTTGAAGTCGGTGGCCATCGCCCCGGCGGAGCTCGAAGGCGCCTTCGCTGAGGGCATCGGGTTCGACGGCTCGGCGATTGAGGGTTTTGCCCGCGTCTATGAGTCGGACATGATCGCCAAGCCGGATCCGGCGACGTTCGCCATGCTCCCGTGGCGGTCGCAAGGGCCCGGAGTGGCCCGGTTGTTCTGCGACATCCTGACCCCTGACGGTGCGCCGTCGTACGCCGATCCGCGCTTCGTCCTCAAGCGTGCGTTGTCGAAGGCGGCAGAACTCGGCTTCACGTTTTACACGCACCCCGAGGTCGAGTTCTATTTGTTCAATGGCAGTCCCGTGCCGGGGCGAGCCCCCGAACCGGTCGACACGTACGGCTACTTCGACAACACCCCGCATGGGGTGGCACACGACTTCCGTCGTCAAGCGATCACGCTGCTGGAGCAGATGGGCATCTCCGTGGAGTTCAGCCACCACGAAGGTGGGCCGGGCCAGCAGGAGATCGACCTGCGGTACGCCGATGCGCTGACCACCGCGGACAACCTGATGACCTTCCGCCTTGTGGTTCAGGAAGTTGCCCTGGAGCAGGGGCTCTATGCCAGTTTCATGCCCAAGCCATTCCGCGATCAGCCTGGCTCAGGGATGCATACGCACCTGTCGTTGTTCGAGGGCGATCGCAACGCGTTCTTCGAAGCAGGTTCGGAGTATCAGCTGTCCAAGGTGGCTCGTTCGTTCATCGCCGGCGTGCTGCGTCATGCTCCCGAGATCACCGCGGTCACCAACCAATGGGTGAACTCCTACAAGCGCCTTGCTGGTGGCGCTGAGGCCCCCGCGTGGATCTGCTGGGGACATAACAACCGGTCCTCGTTGATTCGCGTGCCGATGTACAAGCCGACCAAGGGCAACAGCACCCGGATTGAGTTCCGGTCACTGGATAGCGCGGCCAACCCCTACCTGGCCTTCGCCGTGTTGCTTCAGGCCGGGCTCGCCGGGATCGAAAACGGCTACGAACTTCCGCGGGGCTCGGAGGACGACGTGTGGTCTCTGACCGAGCCTGAACGCCTCGCCCTTGGCATGAAGCCCCTGCCGACGAGCCTTGATGAGGCCATCATCGCCATGGAGCGCTCGGAGTTGGTTGCCGAGACTCTCGGGGAGCATGTCTTCGACTTCTTCCTCCGCAATAAGAAGGCGGAGTGGGAGGAGTATCGGCGTCAGGTGACGACATGGGAGATGGACAGGTACCTTCCACGTTTGTGACCACTGTCCTTGCCATCCAGAACGATCCGACCGACCCGCCATTGATGCTGGGCGACTGGCTGGCCGAAGTGGACGTGCAGATCCAGGTGATCGAGGCGTGGAACGGCGCCCCGGTGCCGCGTCAGGTGCCCGATGGCATCGCAGGAGTCGTGCCGCTGGGCGGCGTGATGGGTGCGATGGACGATGACGTCGCGCCGTGGTTGCCCAATGAGCGGGCGCTGCTTGTCGATGCTGTGGAGCGCGGCATTCCGGTGCTCGGGATCTGCCTGGGTGGCCAGCTTCTTGCTGCAGCGCTGGGTGGCCGCGTGACATTGGGACCGGCGACCGAGATCGGTGTCGTGGACGTGCAACTCACCGCTGAGGGACTCGCTGATCCGGTGCTCTCGCGGGCGGTGCCTGCCGCCGGCGCAAACATCCCGGCGGCGCAATGGCATCAAGACAACATCGTGGACCTGCCACAGGGTGCTGTCCTGCTCCTGACGAATCCCGCCTGCCGGGTGCAGGGGTATCGCGTCGGCGACAGCGCCTACGGCCTTCAACTCCATCCAGAACTCGACTACGACACCTTTGCCGAATGGGCTGCTGAATCAAGCGACGAGGCACTGCAACGATCCGGAGTCAGCGCACAACAGGCCAATGCGGCGATGCTGGCCGCCGAACCGGATCTCATTCGCGCCTGGCGACCCATGTCCCACGCCTGGGCCGATCTCGTGCGACGACACGCGAACGCATGATCGATCGCCTGCGGACGGACTCCGGTCGCCTCGCGCGCCTGGGCTTCGTCGACATCGCACGTGCCGAGCGTGTGGTCACGGGGGACCGACTCGCCGCCTTGCTGCGGGAGAGCATTCGCGACGACGAAGAGGATGTGCTAACGGATCTGAGCACCTCTGCTGATCCCGACCAGGCGTTGCTCATGCTTGATCGACTTGCTTCTGCATGCGATGACCAGCAATGGCGAAGACTCGCGTCCGCGCTGGTCGCTGATGAGATGTTCTGTCGCAGGTTTGTCGATGTGCTCGGGATGTCGGAGGCGCTCGGAGATTTCCTCGCCCGGCACGTCAACGCGTGGGAGGTCCTCGCCGATGACGCAGGTCTTGCTCAGGCACCGTCAGCACGGGCGATGCGTGATGCCGTGATCGCCGCGGTGGGGGCTGACCCTCGCCTGCTCACCCCGGTGGCGTCGGGGTCAGGCGTCGCCGAGCTTGATGCACTGCGGATCGCGTATCGAACTCAGTTGCTGGGGATAGCAGCACGAGATCTCACCGCTATGGCGCCACTCGAGGCGGTCGCGGCATGGCTGTCGGACCTCGCGGACGCGGTTCTCGAAGGAGCACTGGCCATTGCTCGCGCGGCCGCGGGTCCGAACCATGATGCATGTCGATTCGCTGTGATCGGAATGGGCAAATGCGGGGCACGAGAGCTGAACTACGTGAGCGACGTGGATGTCATTTTCGTCACCGATGCGATCGATGATGCGCAGATGAGTGTGGCCACCGACCTTGCGACCGGACTCATGCGCGCATGTACGACAGCCACCGCCGAGGGCAGCATCTGGGAAGTCGACGCGGCGCTGCGGCCAGAGGGTAAGCAGGGGGCCCTGGTCAGAACGATTGCGTCCCACGTGGGCTATTACGAACGGTGGGCCAGCACCTGGGAGTTCCAGGCCCTTCTCAAGGCACGGCCGGTCGCAGGCGATCGGGAGCTCGGGGAGGAATACGTCGATGCGGTGACGCCGTTTGTATGGCAGGCCGCGAGCCAACCGAACTTCGTCACTGACGCGCAGGCCATGCGTCGCAAGGTCGAACAGAACGTTCCGGCACGAGTCGCCGAACGAGAACTCAAACTTGGCCCCGGCGGCCTGCGCGACGTGGAGTTCAGCGTGCAGTTGCTGCAGTTGGTGCACGGCCGCACCGACGTCATGCTGCGCAGCCCCACCACGCTGACGGCGTTGGAATCTTTGGCGATCTGGGGATACGTCGGCCGTTCCGACGCGGCGACCATGGCTGAGGCCTATCGCTTCCTTCGCACGCTTGAGCATCGCATCCAGGTGCATCGCCTCCGGCGGACGCACACCATGCCCGACGATCCGGTCGAGTTGCGTCGTCTGGGGCGCTCGATGGGCTACCGCAGCAACCCTGTCGAGGATCTGGTCGCCCAGTGGCGTCGGCATGCCCGCGAGGTCAGGCGCATCCACGAGAAGCTCTTCTATCGACCACTGCTGAACGCGGTTGCCCGGCTGGACCCAGGCGAGGCACGTCTGTCCTTGGACGCCGCGGGCGATCGCCTCGTCGCCCTGGGTTACGCCGATCCGCAAGGTGCGATCCATCACCTGCAAGCGCTGACGGCAGGTGTCAGCCGACGTGCGGCCATTCAGCGCACCTTGCTGCCGGTCATGCTGGGGTGGTTTGCGGATGCACCCGACCCGGATGCTGGTCTGCTGGGATTCCGGCGCGTCAGCGACGCCCTCGGTGCGACCCATTGGTACCTGGGACTTCTGCGAGATGAGTCGGTCGCGGCGGAACGAATGTCGCGGCTCATGGCCACCAGTCGTTTTGTTACGGGCCTGCTGATGCACGCGCCTGAGTCGGTCAGTCTGCTGGCGCATGACGAGGATCTCGAACCGCGCCCGCGTGAAGCACTCCTGAGCGAGATCGAGGCGATTGTCGAACGCCACACGGATCCGCAGGCGGCGGTGGCCGCCGTTCGCGCCATGCGTCGCAGGGAGTTGTTCCGCACGGGGGCCGCCGAAGTGCTTCGCCTCACGTCGCCTGTTCAGAGTGGCCCGGCCTTGAGCTCTGTTGCGACCGTCGCGTTAGAAGGTGCGCTCCACGTGGCGCGCATGGCGGTCGAGGATGCCGAGGCCGTCACCTTCACCATCATCGGGATGGGCAGGCTGGGTGGCCAGGAACTCGGTTTCGGCAGCGATGTTGATGTGATGTTCGTATACGAGCCTCGACCCGGCGTGGATGAGGAGCGAGGACTCAAAGCTGCGGCAGCGCTGGCCGAAGAGGTCCGTCGACTCCTGATGGCACCAAGCGAGGATCCACCGCTGGATGTGGATGCGCGCCTGCGTCCCGAAGGTAAGCAAGGCCCGCTCGTGCGCTCACTGGCGTCCTATGCCATGTATTACGAACGGTGGTCGTCGGTGTGGGAGTCGCAAGCCCTGATCCGTGCCGACGTCGCCGCGGGCGATGCTGAACTGGGAGCGCGCTTTCTCGCCTTGATCGATCCCGTCCGATGGGCACAGGACCGGTCTGAGGACGACTTCGTGGAGGTCCGCCGGCTCAAGGCGCGGATGGAATCCGAGCGTCTACCGCGAGGTGCTGATCCGCAACTGCACACCAAGTTGGGCAGAGGTGGCCTTTCTGATGTGGAGTGGACGGTGCAGATGCTGCAAATGCGTTACGCAGGGAAGGTGCCCGGTCTGCGTACTCCCCGGACGCTGCAAGCACTGGATGCCGCCCGTGATGCTGAAGTGATCAGCGCGAACGACGCATTGGTCCTGCGGGCATCATGGTTGCTCGCGTCTGCTGTTCGTAACGCCATCATGCTGGTGCGGGGGATGCCGGGTGACACTCTTCCTCTGGATGTGTTGGAGCTTCGCGCCGTGGCCTACGTGCTGGGTTATCCGCTGGACGACTCGGGTCGACTTGTGGAGGACTATCGACGAACGACCAGGCGTGCGCGTCAGGTGTGCGAGCGGGTGTTCTACGGGGTCAACAACGCGGGCTGACTTACGGCGGTGGGGCTGGCAACTGTGGGACTAGCCGCGGTTGGACTAGCCGCGGTTGGACTCGGCGCTGTGGGACTTGGCGCTGACGCGAGGAACTGGAAGCTGTCACGCTTATAAGGCTGCAAGAAGCGGTCGCAGCCCTCTTGAATCGCGGGGTCGAGCTTTCGGCACACGGGATTCCCAGCTGCGTCATGCTTGAAGTAAAAGCCCGCGGTCCACCAGTTATTCATGTCGAGCACCATTGCCTGCTGCACGCCCGCGCCCACGAGGGCGTTGGCCAAACCCTGAGCCGACAGATAGGGCGAACCGACGTACACAAGGCTGCCGTCGGCGCGTTGGCCGATGGCGGCTCTCCACGCGAGGCTTTCCTTGTCGGTCGTGGCACCCCAGACGACGTTGTCGCGTGCACTTGAAACCTTTGACTCACCGCCATCCACGATGAGATTGAGGTTCTGCCGAACCACGTCGACGTCGGGCGTCATGGTGAGATCGCGTCCCCATCTGCCGATCTTCATGGTGCCGTCCTTGTAGATAACCGCGGATGCACGACCGTCGACAAGTGGGCGAACCATCGTGCCTTGGTAGAAGTAGCCACCTTGGGTGTCGTCCAGCCGGAAGGCGCCATTGATGTTGGCCAGGACTTCGGGCCAGTACTCCTTCGGCAGGGCGCCTTGGAAGGGGTTAGGCCCACCGGGCTCCTGGTATCCGGGAATGAACATGGTCTTGGCCAAGGTCGTGTCGATCCACATGAGCGAGGCGTAGTAACTCGTGTGCACGTCGTCGGCGCGTACGCGTGTGACGTAAACCGCGGGGATTCCATCGACGAGCGTGCCGACCGGTTGCCACTCGCCCTCTTTAGGTTCCGCTGGCGTCACCGGCGACACCACGGTGTCGGGTGGGTCAAGGTGGCTTCGCTCCATCGGGGTTGGCGCAGAGTCGGATGCTGAAGGTGCGGGCGCGGTCGCGGTCGAGGTACCCGGTTGAACGTCTGCTGAGGCGACATCTGAACTGAGGTCCGCTGAGACCGTGGGGGCACCGCCGACCTGGGGCTTATCGACGTACGTGTAGTAAAAATCTTCGAGGCGTGCGGTGAGGCTGGACATGTTGTTGTTGCGCATCCATGTGGCGACGACCACGATGCGTGGAGCGCCGTTGCTATCGGCGAATTCCGCACGCAAGGTCAGCGCGACCCAGGCGAGTACGCCCACGGCGAGTATGACTACCGCGACGACGACCGAGCGAAGAATGACCCGGCTACGGCGCCGATGCCTACCGGGGGTGGGTGCGGCGGCTTCGTCGGTCACCTCACCATTCGAACCCGACATCCCCGTATTCGCCAAATCGCCGCGCCTGTGCCGGGAGAAGACATCTCGACCGACCCGCGGTCGCCACCGTCGTGGGTCGAAGTCACCCAAGTGATGACCATGGCTGTCGTGCTCGTGTCACACTTCAGTCCGGCTCGGCTCAGAGGGCTGGTCCGGGTCTGCTGAGGGAGTGGTCGTCGTGCGGATCGTGGTGTTGGGTGCAGGTCGGATGGGCCGGATCCGGGTCGAGGACCTTTCACCCCTTGTGGACGAGATTGTCGTGGCCAACCGAACGCCAGGCGCTGCGCACGAGCTTGCCGGGGACTTCGGGGCTAGCGTTGCAACACTGGATGACGCTCTTGACATGTCAGCGGATGCGTATGTCATCACGACATCGACAGATGTCCATGCGCAGCAGCTTGCCCGAGTCGCGCGACATGGCCGCCCGATCCTGCTGGAGAAGCCCGTCGCGCTTACCCTCACCGACACAGACGCGGCCATTGCTGACGCTGAGAATGCCGGGGCTCCCCTGCAGATCGGCTTCCAAAGGCGGTTCGACAGCGAGATCGTCGAGGCGCGTCGGCGCATTCTGGCTGGCGAGGTCGGCACCCTGTATCACCTCCTTATGTGGGCGCACGACCATCAGCCGTCCTCACCGGAGTTCCTCGCGGGCAGCGGGGGGACATTCCGCGACATGCACGTGCATGACTTCGACCTCGTCCGCTGGATGACAGGCGAGGAGATCGACACGGTCTATGCAACGAGGGCAGTTCGCGTGCATGAGCAGTACGCGGATCACGACGACGCCGATGCAACTCTGATCCAGTTGGTGACCACCGGCGGCGTTCAGGTGAGCATCAGCGGAACTCGGCACGACCCGGTGGGTCACGACGTGCGAATGGAGATTATGGGCTCCCAAGACAGCCTGACGGTGGGTCTGAACTCGCGCACGCCCGTCCATCCGATCGAGGGTGACCTGCCGGTGGCCGTGCGCCCCTACACCGGATTCGTCGACCGGTTCCGGGAGGCGTTTCGCAACGAGACGGGCGAGTTCATCCGCTTCGTCCGCGGCGAGATAGACAACCCGTGCCCGCCCGACTCTGCCCGAGAGGCACTGCGCGCGGCGATAGCGTGTGAGACTTCGGTGGCACAGGCCAGGCCTGTCCGCCTGCTTGAGACGTGATGACTGCCGAGCCAAGGAGTGCCGTGAGTGGATGGCTGAGTACAGACGAGGCTGATTTAGACGAGTTCGTGTCGATCGTTGACGAAGAGACATCGCTGGACGACTACCCGCACGCCATGTCGGTGGAAAGTGGTGTGCTGGTCTACGACTCGCGAAACCTGCCCCGTGCGGGCGATCTTGCACAACGCAGGGCGGTGCTCATCGAGCTCGCCGACGCTCTCCAGTCCGGTCCTGGCGTCGTGGTCTTCCGGCACGGATTCGCCGATCTCGGTGTGGTCGATCGCACGTCAGCGCTCTTTTCACAGATCATCGAGGAGCAGCACGCGTCAGGAGCCGCGCGCAGCGACCACTTCGCCAAGGCTGGTGCCAACGACCGGATATGGAATGCGCTGGAGAAGCACGGCCGGCGCGACCCCGAGTCGTTCGTGGACTACTACGCCAACGACGTCCTTGCCCTTGTGTCCACTGCCTGGCTGGGGCCGGGCTACCAGGTCACGGCTCAGGTGAATGTCGTTAACCCCGGCGGGGAGGCGCAAGTCCCGCATCGCGACTATCACCTGGGGATCCTGAGTCAGGCTGCGATCGCTGAGTTCCCAGCACACGTGCATGCGATGTCACCGATGCTCACTCTTCAGGGAGCCGTGGCGCACGTCGATGTCCCCGTCGAGGCGGGCCCGACGATGCTCCTGCCGCACAGTCAGAAGTTTCTGCCTGGCTTCCTCGCCGCGGTGCGTCCGGACGTTCGCGAGCACGTGCTGGCCCACCGTGTGCAGTTGCCGCTTGCCACCGGTGACTTCCTGTTCTTCAACCCCGCGGTGATGCACGGGGCTGGCACCAACCGCACGTCGGACATCAAGCGCATGGTCAACCTCTTCCAGGTCTCCTCACCATTCGGCAAGGCCATGGAGTCCATTGACCACGACGGGCTCGTCCGCGCGGTCTACCCGAGCCTTCGGGCGCGTGCACTGGCGGGGACGGACATGGATCTGATTCACAACGCTGTTGCGGCAGCAGCGGACGGCTACGCCTTTCCTACCAATGCCGACACTGATCCGCCCGTAGGCGGGGTTGCCCCGGCAAACCAGGCCGACCTCGTCCGCCGGGCGCTTGCCCAGGAATGGACGCCCGAGCAGCTTGGCGCAGAACTAACCGAGTACAACCAGAGGAGACGTCCGTGACGAAGCCTTTGCGGATCGCCGTGGCCGGAGTCGGTCGCATTGGCCGCATGCACGCAACCATCGTGGCGCAGCGCACCCCCGGAGCCTGCCTGGCCGCCGTCTTCGACGTGGCGCAGGATCTGGCGCAGGATGTGGCGTCGTCGCTGGGTGTCGATTCGGCCTCGAGCATCGACGAGCTCATCAATTCCGACGACGTCGATGCCATCGCCATTTGCACGTCGACGGACACCCACGTGGACATTGCTGTGCAGGCGGCTGCCGGGGGCAAGGCGATTTTCTGCGAGAAGCCGATCAGCATGAGCCTGGCTGAGGTCGATCGGTGTCTGACAGCTGTCGACTCGGCGGGGGTCGCGTTCATGGTCGGTTTCAACCGCCGGTTCGATCCCAGCCACAAGGCGGTGCGTGATGCGGTAGCCGATGGGCGCGTGGGTGAGGTCAGGCTGGCGCACATCATCAGTCGGGATCCGGCCCCGCCGCCTATCTCTTACATCAAGGTCAGCGGTGGAATGTTCATCGATATGACGATCCACGATTTCGACATGGCTCGCTATGTGGTGGGTTCGCCCGTGGTGCGGGTGATGGCCCAGGGCGCCGTGCGGGTGGATCCCGCCATCGGTGAAGCGGGTGACGTGGACACGGCGGTCACGGTCCTCACGCATGCGAACGGCGTCATCACCACCATCGACAATTGCCGGCAGGCCAGCTACGGATACGACCAGCGCGTCGAGGTCTTTGGGTCGCTGGGCTCGGCCTCCAGTCAAAATTTGCGAAAGAACTCGACTGAGATTCTCACGGCAGCCGGTGGCGGCACTGAAGTGCTCCCGGACTTCTTCATAGAACGGTACGAGGCCGCGTACCTGCTGGAGTGGCAGGCCTTCGTCAGCTACGTGCGCGACGGGGGACCCTCTCCTGTGCCCGGAGAAGCGGGGCGCGCCGCATTGGTCCTTGGCGAGGCAGCATGGGCGTCCGTGCGCAGCGGCGTCCCGGTTGATGTCGCCGGCGGGTGATTACGCGTGGCTGGCCGCCCGCCTCGGTTTCACGCATGAGGCACCGGACGAGGTAACTTTTCCGTAACGCATAGGCGCTTCTCTCGCCCGTTTCCACCGTGGTGCGCGAGTGTGAGGTGGCACGTGAGCTCCACGCTCGGGTGCACGGCTAGGCCAGTGATGGGTGAGCATATTCGTCGCTCCCGAACCGGACATTGATATATCTACGAGAGGTCCTTATATGAAGGTTGGAAAGGTTGCAGTAGTCGCCTGCGTTGCTGGCGCGCTCCTGCTCACCGCCTGCTCAAGCACCAGTAGCACGACGTCCTCGGCACCCGCGGCCGGCACGGATTCCTCGGCTCCCGCGGCCGGAGGCGACACTGCCGCTGCGGCAAGCTACAAGATCTGCGAGTACACACACGGTGACGGTGGCGGCTTCTGGTCCGTTGCCAAGAAGGGTGCGCTTCAGGCGCAGACCGACTACAACGGCAAGATCATGGTCGATTATCAGGAGTCGAACAACGATGCCGCCAAGCAGGCCCAGCTCATTGAGGCTGGTATCTCGGGTGGCTGCCAGGGCATTGCCGTATCGGCACCCGATCCCGGCGCCATCAAGGATGCGCTGAAAAAGGCTGAGGATGCTGGAATCCCGGTTGTCACCATGAACTCCGGCAGCAAGTCCTACCTCGAACTGGGCGCTATCACGCACGTGGGCCAGGACGAGTTTGTGGCCGGCCAGGGTGCGGGACTGAAGTTCAAGGCGCTGGGCGTCAAGAAGGTCTTGTGCCCGATCCATGAGGCCTCGAATGTTGGTCTGCAGGAGCGGTGCGCAGGCCTCGAGGACACCTTCGGCAAGGAGAACGTCGTTGAGATGCAGGTGACCGGACTAGCGGATCCCGCGAAGACGGGCGCTGAGATTCAGGCCAAGCTTGAGGCAGACCCAGCGATTGACGCGATTTTCGCGCTCAATGCCGACATCGCAACCAAGTCGGCGATGCCGGCTGCTGATGCGGCGGGTCGCGCAATCAAGATCGGCACGGTTGACCTGTCGGGTGAGGCAGTTCAGGCGATCAAGGACGGCAAGCTGGAGTTCGCGATCGACCAGCAGCAGTTCACTCAGGGCTACCTGCCCATCGTGTTCCTGTACCTCTACCTGCTGAACAACAACTCAGTCGGTGGCGGGCTCCCAGTGAACACGGGCCCGGGATTCGTGACGAAGGACAACGCGGATACCGTTCTGAAGCTCGCTGCAGCCGGAACCCGCTAAACAGTCGACGTGGACGTGGCGGGGCTTGGACAGCCCTGCCACGTCCGTGTCTTATGACGTGAGTTGTTGACTCTCCGCAAGGAGCCGAGCAGGAGGTTGTGCCGTGGGTCCCACGAATTCGCAGTCTGGAACGCCGTTGGCAGCCACAAAAGCTGATGAGCGAGTGGCCGGCACCAGCCTGCTCGTACGAGTCTTCCGGCGACCTGAGATCGGCGCACTTATGGGTGCGTTGGTTGTGTTTGTGTTGTTCGCACTTGTGGATCAGACACCCGGCCACATCTTCTCCAGCCTCACCGGTGCGGCTCGGTGGTCGGACTACGCCTCGACCATTGGCATCGTCGCTGTCCCGGTAGCCCTGCTGATGATCGGTGGCGAATTCGACCTCTCAGCCGGTGTCATGGTGGGCTCGTCGGGATTGTTCGGCGGACTCCTGATCACCAACTGGGGGTGGCCGGTGTGGCCCGCCATTGGTGCGATGCTGGTATTCGCCCTTGTCGTTGGTTTTCTCAATGGCTATCTGGTCATGGCGACAGGCCTACCATCCTTCATCGTCACGCTCGCGATGTTCTTCTCTCTGCGTGGCTTGAATCTCGGTCTTACGAAACTTCTCACGGGAACAGTCCGCGTGAGTGATGTCGACAAGGGCGCTGGCTTCGACAGTGCTCATGCGGTCTTCTCCTCGGAGTTCTGGCCTCCCTACGACTTCAAGATTGCTGTCGTGTGGTGGATCGCCATTGCAGCGTTAGGGACATGGGCGCTCACGAGGACCAAATTTGGCAACTGGGTATTTGCTGTTGGCGGCGACGCCACCGCGGCACGCAACACCGGTGTCCCGGTGAAGCGCACCAAGATCACCCTGTTCATGTGCACGTCGCTTGCCGCAGCCCTAGTCGGAGTGATTGATCTGACGCGACTCAATGGGATCCAGGCGGGACAGGGCGTGGGTGACGAATTCCAGTTCATCATCGCTGCGGTCGTAGGTGGCTGCCTTCTGACCGGCGGTTACGGCTCGGCGATTGGAAGCTCCATTGGTGCAGCGATCATTGGCATGGCGTTTATTGGTATCGCGTATGCCGGCTGGAACACCGACTGGACGTGGTTGTTCCTGGGAATCATCCTGTTCTTGGCGGTACTTGTGAACACATTCATCGGCAAGCGTGCGCGAGGAGCCCGAAGATGACCGCAGAACCCATGGCAACATCAGATGTGCCGGCACTTCGGCTTGTTGATGTGTCGAAGTATTTCGGCAATGTCATTGCCTTGAAGGATGTATCCCTCAGCGTCTACCCGGGTCAGGTCACGTGTGTGCTGGGCGATAACGGTGCTGGCAAGTCGACCCTGATCAAGATACTCAGCGGAGTGCACAAGGCAAGCGAGGGCCAGATGATGGTCGACGGTGTGGCTCGAGAGTTCGAGTCCCCTCGGCAGGCTCTGGACGCGGGCATCGCCACCGTGTACCAGGACTTGGCAACCGTGCCCCTGATGTCGGTGTGGCGTAACTTCTTCCTCGGAAACGAGCCGACCCAGGGGTTCCCGCCGTTCCGCTGGATTGACCGAAGGTATGGCAAGTCAGTGTGCCGAACCCAGATGGCCGAAATCGGCATTGATATTCGCGACCCCGAGCAGCCGGTGGGGACACTGTCAGGCGGTGAGCGTCAGGCGGTGGCCATCGCGAGGGCCGTCCACTTCGGAGCAAAGGTCCTCATTCTGGACGAGCCCACGAGTGCGCTGGGTGTCAAAGCGTCGGGTGTCGTGTTGCGCTACGTGCTTCGGGCGCGAGATCGCGGAATCGCCGTTGTCTTCATCACGCACAATCCGCACCACGCTTTTTTGGTTGGCGATCGCTTCTATCTGCTCAACAGAGGTGCGATGGTGCAGGAGTTCGTCCGTGACAATGTCACTCGCGAGGAATTGGTGAAAGCGATGGCAGGCGGGGCAGAGCTCGAAGTTCTGGAGCATGAACTCGAGTCCTTGCGCTGATAGTCGGGGTCTTCTAGACATACCGCCGCAGATTGTTGTGCGCGAATGATCTCCCACGTGACAGCGGCGGCCACCTAAAGGTAGCCGCCGCTGGTTCCCGTTGCGTGCGAGGCGAATCGACGCGAGGGAGTCGCTGGTTTAGATGTTGTAGTACAGCTCGAACTCGTGCGGATGCGGGCGCAGACGCACCGGGTCGATCTCGTTGAGACGCTTGTAGTCGATCCAGGTCTCGATGAGGTCGGCCGGGAACACGTTGCCTGCCTGCAGGTACTCGTTGTCCTTCTCGAGGGCCTCGAGAACGGCTCCGAGCGAGCCCGGCACCTGCGGGATGCTGGCGAGCTCGTCCGGGGGCAGCTCGTACAGATCCTTGTCGACAGGCGCGTGCGGCTCGATCTTGTTCTTGATGCCGTCCAGGCCGGCCATGAGCTGAGCCGCGAACGCGAGGTACGGGTTGCTCGACGGGTCAGGCACGCGGAACTCGATGCGCTTGGCCTTGGGCGAGGTGCCGGTGACCGGGATGCGGATGCAGGCCGAGCGGTTGCGGGCCGAGTACACCAGGTTGACTGGAGCCTCATAGCCCGGCACCAGGCGGTGGTAGGAGTTGACCGTCGGGTTGGTGAACGCCAGCAGCGACGGTGCGTGGGCAAGCAGACCGCCGACGTACCAGCGAGCGATGTCGGACAGGCCGCCGTAGCCGCGCTCGTCATAGAACAACGGCTCGCCGTTCTTCCACAGCGACTGGTGGCAGTGCATGCCCGAACCGTTGTCGCCGAACAGGGGCTTGGGCATGAAGGTTGCCGACTTGCCGTGCGCCCACGCCACGTTCTTGATGACGTACTTGAACAGCATCAGTTCGTCAGCGGCGGCTTGCAGGGTGTTGAACTTGTAGTTGATTTCACCCTGACCGGCGGTGCCGACCTCGTGGTGCGAGCGCTCGACCTTCAGGCCCACCTCCATGAGGGTGCGAACCATGTCGTCGCGGATGTCGGCGAAGTGGTCGACCGGCGGGACCGGGAAGTAGCCACCCTTGTACGGCGTCTTATAGCCGAGGTTGCCGCCCTCTTCGACGCGACCGGTGTTCCAGGCGCCTTCGATGGAGTCGATGTAGTAGAAGCTGGAGTGCTGGTTGGTCTGGAAGCGCACGTCGTCGAACACGTAGAACTCAGCCTCGGGGCCGAAGTACACGGTGTCGGCGATGCCGGTGGACTTGAGGTACGCCTCGGCGTTGGCTGCGACGTTGCGCGGATCGCGACCGTAGGGCTCGTTGGTGAACGGATCGCGCACAGAGAAGTTCATGACCAACGTCTTGGCGTCACGGAACGGGTCCAGGTAAGCCGAGGACGGGTCCGGGATCAGCTTCATGTCGGACTCATGGATCGACTGGAAGCCGCGGATCGACGAGCCGTCGAACATCAGGCCTTCGTCGAACACCTCCATGCCGAACGACTCGGCCGGGACGTTGAAGTGCTGCATGACGCCGGGCAGGTCGATGAATCGCACATCGACGAATTCGATGTCCTCGTCCTTGATGAACTTCTGGACCTCGTCAGCGTTCTTGAACATGGAACCTCCTGCTCGCTTCGAGCGTTGAGCGCACCGGGGTGCTGTCGCCTCGCACGGGGTACTCCCCGCCGGCGGCCACGGGTGTGACCGACGCCGAAACCCTAGGGGGAGGGGGTATCCGCCCGATCACCCGCCTGTTTCCGGAGTGTTAACCGGCTACGGTGCCGGGGTGACTCAGCCCACTGAAGCCCCCGGACCAGCGGTGGGATTTGGGCGTCGCCTCGTCGCCCTGATCATCGACTGGTTCGTCAGCCTGGGCGTGACCCTGCTGGTCTTCCGTGAGGTGTCCTACGGATCGACGGCTTCGTCCTTCGCGACCCTCGCGGTGTTCGCCGGGGAGGTGATCGTGTTCACATGGCTGCTAGCAGGTTCGTTCGGACAGCGGCTGTTGGGCGTGCGCGTCGTGCGGGTGGACGGGGGCAGGCTGGGTCTGGGACGCATCATTCTTCGCACGGTGCTGCTGTGCTTAGTGGTCCCCGCCGTGATCTGGGACAGCAATGGCCGAGGTTTACACGATCGGGCGGCCGGGTCGATCGTGGTGCGGGCGGTGCCCCTCACCTGACCCACCGGTCTAGCGCGGGCGCCGCACCTGTCGGGCGCTAGTGGGCATGGGCCCCTTGGGGATCGGCATGGCCGAGGCCGCATTGCCGATGGCGTCAAGGCGACGTCGCACCTCGGTGATCTCGCCGCCACGCAGGTTGCGTGGCAATTTGTTGATCTCCTTCTGCAGGCGAGCCAGGGGTACCTGCCCGGCCTCGTTGCCGACCTGGATCTCGTAGATCGGGACATCGGGAACCCAGCGGGCAGTCTTCTTGCGCTCGTTTGCGAGCATCGGCACCACGCGATTGGACGGACCTTCGGAGATGAGCACCACGCCGGGCTTGCCGACGGCACGCGAGATGAGGTCTTGATTGCGGCTGACGGCCACACCGGGTGTCACGGCCCAGTTGTTGCCGCGCTGGCTCTGCAGGACAGCCGCGGCAGCGCCTGGCTCACCGTCGATCTGCTTGTAGGCCGCCTTCATGGCGCGGCGACTGAACCAGATGGTGGCGACCAGAAGTGCGGCCGGTACGGCCACGAGCACTGCGGTGATCCAGTTGATGAAGAAACCGATGGGCAGCAGAGCAACGAGGAAGACCAGCAGTGCGAGGCCGCCAACTTCAAGGGGCAGCCGCGGGTAGGACTTCTGCGTCATCGACCAGTTGGTGGCCAGTGACGACAGGGTCTGGCGGATCTTCTTCATGG
>Ga0114959_10000892_pt1 | contig 27701 bp, 20 predicted proteins | sample C_130625_EF_Meta_FD_87317 | JGI IMG/M metagenome (GOLD analysis project Ga0114959, IMG submission 87317) | Freshwater microbial communities from Lake Croche, Canada to study carbon cycling - C_130625_EF_MetaG | ecosystem: Environmental > Aquatic > Freshwater > Lake | place: Lake Croche, Canada... | reverse complement strand
CAACGAATTAACATCGTATCACCTTATTTAGGATTAGATTATTGGCAAAGGGGTACCTCGCAAGTTGATTTCTCAGCCGAGAAGAAGTTGGCCAATACCCATTTTTCCTTCTTTGCCAAGTTGACAAATCTATTAAATAATCCCATTATTGTGGAAGTTTTGAAACCTAATATTAGCCAAAATTTACCTGATCAAACAGACCCAAATCGCATTTTAGTTCAAAAGGATATTATCCAACAAAGCTATTTGTTTGGTATCCGTTATAAACGTTAAGCACGTTTACTATTTAAGGTTTTGAACTGAACGCATACTTAGTTCCAAGAAAAATTTAGAAAATTAGCATTCAATTAAAATTAAAAATAAACGCATGAGAAATCAATTAAATCTATTAGCAAAATTTGCGGTTGTAGGACTTTTCCTATTGACGGTGTCTTGTAATAAAAGCGATGAGCAGGTAGTTGTTTCCGCTCCCTTGTTCAAGGTTGGACAAGCAGTAAGCACAAAAACACCTTTGAGTGGCTCAATCAAAGGAACACTTTTGAGTGATTCGGTTTACCGAGTTTCTGGAGATGTTTTCATTAACGAAAATGACACTTTAGTGATTCAAGCTGGTGCTAAAATCTATTTTCCAGGAAATGCTGTCTATTCTTTCGTTGTAAAAGGTTCGTTATTATCACTCGGAACGGAAGCAAAACCCGTTTATTTCACGGTTCCTACCGCTGTTAAAACGGATGTTTACGGAGCAGATCCAACTACCGACCCTGCCTACAAAGGCCTTTGGGGTGGTATTTTGGGAGAAACTACCTTCAAAAATATTATCATCAAATGGACCCATATCGAATTTGGTGGTGGTAAATTAGCAACTTCACCCGTTTCTTTTTTAGCGAACGGTGCCAATACTTACAATATTTCTACTGCCAATCCAAACGGTATTTTAGTATTGGAAGACTCTTGGGTTTATGGGGGCGTTGATGATCCAATTCGTCCATTCGGATGTAAATTTTTAATGATGCGTAATACATTCGAGAAAGGTGGATTCACGGGTGGAGAATCCATGAATATTAAATCGGGTACTGTTGGAATTTTTGCTTACAACTTGATTGTTGGTTCAGCAACCAATGGACCAAAAGCCTCAAATAATGGCGGTAGAAATCCTCAAACAGAAGTTCAAATGTATAACAATACCATTGTTTGTTCAGGGTATCGTCGTAATTCTGCGGGTCGTGGCGGTTCAACAAATTTTGAAGAAGGAGCCAAAGGAAATTACTATAATAACTTAATGGTTAACTGTAAATTTGGACCAAGAGTAGTGGGAGCAACCGCCAATTATAACGGAAATGCTTTGGTAGTAGCCGATACGGCAAATGTTAAAGGTGGATACAACTATAATTACGTTGATTCTTTGAAAATAGCCAATGAAATTTACCCAACGGGTTTTGCTCAAAAACCTCACCCTAACGATATCCCAACGCCAAGTTCTTTCCTACCAACGGGTTACAAGCCTGGGCAAGTCTACGATGGAACGGCGGTTGTTGGAAAAAACAATCCATTATTTGTAAACTTCCCATTACCGCAGCCGAACAAAAGAATGGGCGATGTTAGTTTTGCGGGTTCTTTTAATTTCCGTTTGCAAGCCGGTTCTCCAGCCCTAGGAAAAGGTTTCACTGGATTTACTCCTTTGAATGTTGTTCCAGTAAGTGCTAATTTTGGTGCAACGGTCATAACGCCACCAAATAAAGACATTGGTGCTTATCCAAGTGATAACACGGGTAACAAGCACTAGAATAAAGTAATTCTCTGAAAATAGTCGAATAAAATTTATTTGACTATTTTTTTGTTGCAATTATACCCTCTTTTATTTATTATTTTTCAATGATAGTAAGCATTTCCATAATATTCTTAGTGCAATTCAAACTTTAACAATTTACAAAAATGAAACAAGCTTTCTTATTGATTTGGGCAGTTTTAGTCATCGGTCAAAACCAAGTGTCGGCACAAATTCCAACCTTTCAATTTTTAAATAAAATAAACCTTCCATCCGGCGATGGAAAATGGGATTATATGAATATCGACCGTGAAAATCTGTACGTTTCTCACGGAGACAGAATTCACGTGGTCAATCTCAAAACCAGTCAACAAATTGGGGAAATAGATAGTCTTAAAGGAGTACATGGGATTGCCATCGTCAATTCATTAAACAAAGGTTATATCACGAACGGGACCAATAATGCCATTACGGTTTTTGACAATACGACCTTCAAAGTGATTAATACCATCATGGTTGAAGGTAAAAAAGCGGATGCCATTTTGTTCGATAAATTTTCACAAAGAGTCTTTGTTTTTAATAATGGAAGTGGAAATGCCATCGCTATTGATGTAAAAACAGACAAAGTTGTCGGTAAAATTGAGATGGGAGGGGCACCAGAATTTGCGGCCACGAACGAAAAGGGTAGTATTTTTAATAATAACGAAGACACACACGAAGTAATTGAAATTGATAGTAAAACCTTAACCATCAAAAATCGTTTCTCATTAATGCCCAACGAAGTACCTACTGGACTAGCCATTGATGTAAAGCATAATCGTTTATTTTCAGTTTGTCGTAAAACTAAAACCTTGGTAGTTTTGGATGCTATTTCTGGAAAAATTGTTTCGACGTTACCCATCGGTGCAGGCGTTGATGGGGTTATTTATGATGAAGCGTTAGGCCTTATTTTTTCTTCCAATGGGGAAGGAAATGTCACAATTATTCAGCAAAAATCGAATGATTCTTACGAAGTAATTCAAACATTAAATACAGTAAAAGGCCAGAAAACGATTGTTTTTAATCCGAAAACACATCATATTTTTCTCAGCGGTGCCGATTATTCAGCCGATGGCAAAACGCCGGCAAGCGGTACATTTGGTGTCTCAGTCTATGGCTTAACGAAATAATGTTTCAAAAAAAATAACTCATGAAAAATATATTTTTTATGCTTTTGCTTTGTCTATTATTTTCGGCAAAAGCACAAACAAATCGTGAAATTTTTTCCGCAAAACCGTATCTTCAGATTGGCCATAATCCAAGTCCTGAATCATTACAATTATTATGGCATTCGGCGGATGATAATTCGGTTTGGGCCGTTGAAATTCAAGGGGATAAAAGTAATACTTGGACAAAAATGGCGGAGCCTAAATTTACCAAAGTAGCCGTTAAAGGAATTGCACCACACAGAGTTTATAATGCTTCATTAACCGAGTTGAAAACGGGAAGTACATTCACATACAAAGTGTTGAGAGATGGGAAAGAAGTATTTTTATCTGATGCAAAAGCGCCAATTGCTACCAATAAACCCTATCGTTTTGTGGCTTTTGGCGATATCGGCGCTGAAACTGCCGTCCAAAAGAAACTAGCGGTACAAGTGACAAAAAATAACCCAGATTATGTAGTTGTGACTGGTGACATCGTTTATGAGCGAGGTTTGATTTCAGAATATCGTTCTAAATTTTGGCCTATCTATAATGCCGATAAAACTGATACAGCGGGTGCGGTAATTATGCGAAGAATTCCAATGATTTCGGCTCCAGGAAACCACGATTTGGATACCAGAGATTTAGATAAATATCCTGATGCACTTTCGTACTTTTATTACTGGAATCAACCTTTAAATGGACCCGTTGGAACGGAAGGTGGGCCAATTGTTCCAAATTTAACTGCCTCTGCGACCAATAGATCGGCTTTTCTAAATGCGGCAGGTGATGCTTATTTAAAAATGTCAAATTATTCATTTGATTATGGAAATGCCCATTGGTTGGTTTTAGACTCAAATCCTTACGTGGATTATACGGATAAAGGCCTGCAGGAATGGGTTGCCAATGATTTAGCGAAATCGAAGGATGCAACTTGGAAATTTGTCATGTTTCACCATCCAGGATTTAATTCCTCTCGGGAACATTTTGAACAACAACACACCAGACTTTTATCTCCAATTTTTGAAGCTGGAAAAGTGGATGTAGTTTTCAACGGACACGTGCATAACTATCAACGTTCTTTTCCTTTAAAATTTACACCTGATAAAAAAGGCGTGCTTTTAGTGGGTGGAATGGGAAATAAATCAGTTCGAGGAAGGGTTGTTACAGGTAGCTGGAAGTTGGATAAAACTTACGACGGTAAAACGAAAACGACTCCAAACGGGATTATTTACCTAATTACAGGAGCAGGAGGGCAAACGCTTTATAATCCTGAACAGCACGATGATCCAGATTCATGGCAAAAATTTACGGATAAATTCATTTCAAATATTCACTCTTTGACCGTTGCCGATGTGGATGGTAAATCAATGATAATCAGACAAATTGACGTAAATGGTAAGGAAATTGATTCGTTTAAGCTTACAAAATAAGTAACTGATAAGCAAGATTTTTAAGGCTAAGTAAAAACAAAAATCCCGAAGATTATCTAATCTTTCGGGATTTTACAATACAACACTTCATCAAATTATTCCAGATATAATTGCTTCAACTTTGCTGTTTTCTCAGCATCTAGTAAAAGTTCATTTTTCAAAAAATTATCCATCGAACCGTACTTTGAATCAATTGCCTTGAAAAATGATTCGAGGTATTTTGGGTCGGCGGCAAGCATTGGTTTTAAGGCCGATGAATCCATGCCTCTTTGGGCCATTAATGATAACATTTTCTCACGGGCATCTTTCCAAAAATTGTTGGTGGCGGCATAATCAGCCAAAATGTATTTTCTATCCACGCCCAAAGCGGAGAGGATTAAGGCAGCACCCATACCAGTACGGTCTTTGCCAGCCGTGCAATGAAACATCAAGGATTTATCGGTTGGAAGCACCAATAGTTGCTCAAACATCGGTTGATATTTTGCCTTTAAATGGTCGGTTTTGGTGTAGGTTGAAACCATCATTGAATCACGATTCATGGCAGCGTAATTCGTATTCACTTTTGTGTTTTCACTTCCTGCGGGTAGATTAATGTATTGAATATTTGCCGGTAAACGGTCTGGACTCGTTTTTAATTCATCCGGACCACGCAAGTCGCAAACGGTGGCTAAATGTAAATCTGATAAAGTTTTTAAATCACGATCCGTTAATTTACTCACATCCGCCGAACGGTAAATATGACCCCATTTCACGTGTTTGTTGCCTTTGACTGGATAACCGCCCAAATCCCGAAAATTGCTTCCTCCTTCCAATTTTATTTGACGTTTTGGAGAAAATACTAACGTAGTATCTTGAGAATAAGATACTTGTGAAAATAATCCAATAATTAATACGACTAAATGTTTCATCTTGTTATGGTTTTATGGTTAAAATTATGGCTTTTCTTATTAGCCGATAGCCATTTATTTAAAAGGTTATTCCGACTTGCAAGCCAGCCCCAACTGAAAATGTTTTATTGGCTCCAAATCTAAATGGAATAGGCATGGCCACAAAGAAATTGTGCATCGGGGTTTTGGCAATTACTTTACTAAAAACGGCCGTGTATCCAAACCGTCCCGACGTTTCAAAAGCCATTCGATTATTGATGGAAAAGCCTTTGGGAAACCTAAGAATTACCCCCGGATGGAACAACATATTGCTGACCGAAGCATTTCCATTCATAGATTTTATAAAGGGCGTAACTTCAAAACTAAAGCCTAATTTATCGCTCTTCAAAATGTTTATGCCAACGGGAAAACCCACGGTATAATCGTTTTTGAAATTATAAACCGTTTCGTTTTCATAAGCAGTAATAATTGGATGAACTACGCTGATATAACCTACCACTTTCGGATAATCAGTTTTAGCTTGTTGGGCTCGAAGTTCGGATGAAATGATTGTCAATAGTAGTAAAATCTGTAAATTTCTTAGCATTATGGAGGTATTTAAAAAGGAAGGCTTCACCCTATGCGAAGCCTTCCTTAACGTTAAGTGTTATAAATCTATTTTAATAACCAAATTGGGCTATAAATATCATCCTTGCCATTAAACTGACCTAATGCCGTCGTGTAATTTGCCGTATTGTAAGTTGATTCGTCCACCGGATATTGCCAACGAGATGGAACTTTTCCTACTGAATTGATCCCACCACCTGAAGTAATAAACGTTTTAGGGAACCCAGTACGACGCTGATTATAGAAGGCTTCCCAAGCTGAATTTTGGAAAAACGAAACATATTTTTGATTCAAAATTTGTTCTAATCCACCCGTATTATTGCCTTTATAAACGACATTGGCATTATTCAAGAAGTTTTTCAAGGATACATTTACCGTTCCTAAAGTCTTACCCGTTAAATCTCCGATTGTTAAAGTTGCTCCTTCTGTTAAGCCATAAAAAGCTAATGAAGCGTTGATGCCTTTTGTGTAATACGAAGCAGCATCACCCGTTACCCAACCACGATTAATTCCTTCCGCAATGTTGAAATTCATTTCTGAATAACCCATCAAAATATATGATTCTGGCCCTACAACTGAACCATAATAGCGGTTGAAATTGGTGAAAGAATACTTTCCAGCCGTTGAGTTAGTGAACAAGTCAGCAATCGCATCCGACATATCCGAACCTACATAAGCCGTGAAATCACTTACTTTCTTGCCTTTCGTGATTTCAGCGGGAGCTGGTGTTGCTACGATAAAAGTACGTGGGTCTTCGGTTGCGGTGGTTAATTTCAAATACGTTGAGCCAATATTTTGGTAGTTATTATTACCGTCTTTCGGTGTATGCGGATACGTATTATAGGCTGCATTGAAGGTAAAAATCATGTTATCAGCGTTACTTCCCATCAATGGATATTTTGTTGGGTTAGTGATGATGTCAGCAAACTTTTGTTTGATTCCCAAATCTGCGGTATCATCTGCTCTTTTGCTCAGAGAAATCAAAACTCTTAATTTGTAAGTATTTACCGCTTTTTGCCATTTTTTGATATCATTTCCCAATAAAATATCACCTGCTAAAATGCTTGCTGGTGTAGTATTAGCAATCAACGTTGTAAAATCTGCATTGGCTTCCTCCAATAGTTGCAAGGCATTTTTGTAAACATCTTTCTGCGAATCATACTTTGGTGTAAGATTGTCAATGCCTTGTCCTGCATCACTCATCGGTATATCTCCAACTCTTTGGGTCAACCAAACTGCCGTGTAAGCACGCATAAATTTTGCAACTGCGCCGTAAGCATTGGTTTTTGTCCCTAATGTTTTGTAGGCTTGTTCCTCCATTTTGATAACGTTTTTCAACATTCCGTAGGGAGTTGCCGTTACCGACCAATCATATGTATTTTTACCACCGTAATACAAATTATTAGAAACGATGAACTGATTCCAACGGTGGGCTTGTTCAAATGGCTCTTCAGAAACTCTACCTGCACGCCCATCAATCACACCAGCTCCTACATACATATCATAAGTGATTCTTCCTAGAAGATATTCCGGTGGAATAGTCTTACTTTCGCTGGCAACGTTAGGGTTTGGTAAAAGGTCATCATAGTTTTGGCAACTGCTAGTAGCGACCAAAATTGGAAGGATGATTAATAGTTTTTTGAAATATTTTTTCATGTTGAATGTCTGTTTTATAGCTTTCGGAAATTAGCTGTCAGCAGTCGGGAAATTCATTTAATCTAAAAACTGAAATAGATTAAAAAAAGCCGACTGCCATTTGCTGGTAGCCGAAAGCCATTATTAAAATGTTAAACTAATATTGATACCGTAGCGACGAGTAGTAGCCGACTGCAAACCTGGGTCTTTTTGAGTACTTCTGTTTGAAGCACTATAACCCACGCCATACTGGTCTAAATCAAAGTCTGTTCGTTCGGCAAAATACAATAAATTACGTCCAACCAATGAAATTGAGGCATTTCTGATAAATTTATTGTTCGCTAGGAATTTAGCCGGCACAATGTAACCAATTACGATTTCACGCAATTTCATATAAGTTTTGCTCATTAAATACGGTTCACCGTATTGGAAAGCGCTGTAAACGCCTTGCACATAACTTTGAACGGTGACTGCTTTGGTATTTGGCGCAAAGGTTAATTCCCCATTATTACTAATATTTCCTGAGCCATCGTATTTTATGGTTCCGCTTGAAACTACCACACCATCACCCACGTAAGCAGGCGTAGCAGCTTTTGTACCCATTGCAGTACTTTGCCATTCTTTTAAACGAGCATCACCCAAAGCACCCATAACAGATTCCATTGCATTACCCGAATTTGCTTGATATGCCCAAACACGGTCGTTAATCACACCGCCTACACGACCGTCTAATTGGAAACTAAAATTGAAATTTTTGTAAGAAAATTTGTTATTCAATGCCCACACAAAATCAGGGTTTGTATTGCCCAATAATTGTTTATTGTTTGTTCCAGTTGGAGGAACCAAAGGCACACCGTTCGAAGAATAAATCACTTTTCCTTCGCTATTTCTCAAATATTTGTAGTCGTAATAGCCATCTAAACGGTCACCAATATTAAATACATGATCGGGACCAGCTAAATAAATGCTCGTCTCGTCGCCATAAATTTCTTTTAACGTCTCCTTGTAAGTTGAGAAATTAGCTAAAACATTCCAATTTAAGCCATTTGGATTTTTCAAAACAGCTCCGTTTAACGAAACTTCCCAACCATTTTTTTGAGTTGTTACTCCGTTGATTGTTTGGGCATAATATCCCGAAGAAGAAGCCACTGGTAATGGAAAAATTTGTGGTCCATTGATTGATGTAAAGTAGGTTACATCCAATGACAAACGATTTTTCAAGAATTTCGCATCTAAACCTGCTTCGTAAGAAGTTACTGAGAAACTCTGTAAAGTAGGGTTCGCAATCGTTCCAGAGTAATTGGCGACTGGTGTATTGTTATAGATTGACGTATTAATGTTGTATGAATTTTGGTTGTCATAACTTGGTCCATCGTAAGAAGAAACGATTTCATTTCCATAGCCCAATAAACCACCAGCTAGTGATTGTCCAGTTACTGCTTGGTAGGCTGTTCCAATCGTTGATTGCGTCAAACCACCTTTTACATTCGCAAATGAAGCACGAAGTTTCAAGAAAGAAACTGCTCTTGGCAAATTGATATAATCTGAAACTACTGTACTCAATGAAACAGAAGGATAGAAAATACTACGGTTGGCGGCTGATAAAGTAGAAAGTCTATCCACACGGCCAGTAGTTGCCAAGGTTAGTAAATTTTTGTAGGTAAAATCTGCGGTATAATATGCACTGGCAACTTCCATGTCTGCAAGATAATTATAGGCTTTCACGGGATATTTTGAGTTACTGAAATCATAAACACCTGGTACAATCAAAAAGTCTGTCGAAGCCCAACTTGAATTATAACTGTACGTTCTCAAATTCGCACCGGCAATTGCCGAAACGGTGAAATCTTTCGTAAACGGTTTGTTAAAACTCAATAAAATGTCTGAGTTATTCTCAAGCATATTTCTTCTGTCTTCACGATAATCACCTTGTCTTAAATCAGGCGTTTTGTAGGTAATTGTTGAGTATGGCAACTTTTCGGTACGGAATTGATTCCAAGTTGTTACTTGAGTTCTTGCCGAAAGATTCAGATAGTCATTGATTTTATAGCTTAATTTTGCGTAACCATAAACGTCAGTTTTCTTGTGTTCGTGCAACCATTCATAAGCCATGAAATATGGGTTATTCTCACGACCGTATTCTGCATAGTACTGCTGAACGCCAGGTTTACCTTGTGGTCCTTTATAATAGTCTTTCATGTCAGCAATGTCCCAACTACTTGAACCATAGACATTGAAGATATACGTGTAACCTTCTGGTCCAGAAGCTGGCTCTGGAATATTCGGAGCATTTTGAAGACTCAAATTCATACTTCCTTCTAATCTTAATCTATCCGTGAAATTATAACCCGCATTAATATTGAAGTTATTAATGTTTAATTGCGTGTTGGGAGCCATCCCTTTTTGGTAATTATTGGCAATAGACAAACGTAAGTCATAACGTTCTCCACTGGCAGAAAGTGAAATATTATTAGTAGAAATAATACCAGTTTCCATAAAATTTCGGTAGTTGTCTTTCCCAACATTATTCCAAGGTGTACCTTGACGAATACCCGTGACTGGGTCAACTGGAGAGTTATACTGTGGAACATTTTGTCCCTCAAAGCGTGGACCCCAAATATTTGTACGGCGATATTTACCATCTTCGTCATAAGTTTTGTTTCCGTATGCATACTGATAATTTACACCATAACCGTATTCACTTTGACGGGTTGGGACGGCTAAAAAGCTTGGTTCAATCATCGTACTCGAATTGAAATCAACCTGGAATTGACGTTTATCTTTCGAGCCTTTTTTGGTCGTGATTAAAATCGCTCCGTTTTGTCCACGAAAACCGTAAAGTGCGGCTGCGTTAGGCCCTTTCAAAACTGAATAAGTCTCAATATCATCCGAAGAAATATTCCAAGTATCAGAGTTGATAGGTACACCATCAACCACAAAAAGTAAATCAGAATTTCCACGTAAAGTTAATTGTGGACGACCCAACATCTCAGCAGATGGAGAAACGGTTAAACCCGCAATTTTACCAGTCAATGAGTTAATTGGGTTAGGTTCACGGGCTTTCACAAGGTCTTCCCCTTTCACATCCTGTGTTGTGTAACCAATTGAACGAGCCTCTTTTTTGATACCTAAAGCCGTTACAACCACTTCTTGTAATTGTTGGTTTTCAGCAAGTAATGTCACATTCAAAGTAGTTTTAGTACCAACGGCAATTTCTTGATTGGCAAATCCGATATAACGGAAAATCAAAGTAGCTTTGTCATTTGGAATTGCTACTTTATAATTACCATTTCCATCAGTGGTCGTTCCACGATTTGTTCCTTTCAATAAAATACTCACGCCTGGGATTGCGGAGCCATCTTTTTCGATTACTTTTCCAGTAATAACCAGTTCTTGGGCAAAAATCACATTACTTAACAGGAGGAAAGCCATAAGCCAAGCGCCAACGTGATTTAGTAAAAATTTAGATTTCATATTTGAGAATTTTGGGTTTTTAATCCGCAAAAATAAGCCCTCATTTTTACTTAATCTTTACCGAAAGATTATGGTTTTATTAGGTTCTAATTATCTATTTATTAAGTAAATTTGCTTAATATCGACGCTTGAATGGTGTAATTGTGCTCAATATTAATAATCTTAGTATGAATTAATATTTAATGTGTTTATTTATATAAAAAATGTATATTGCTATATTTTGTGTTAAATAATTGTGATGTAGAAATTTATGAATATTAATTTAAGAGAAGCAAGGGTTCAAGATTTAGGGGGTGTTTTGAATCTCTATTCCACCGTCTTGGACCATGGAAATGTGTTAACTTTAGCAGAGGCTAAAACTTTATTCCAAAAGATGCAAACGTATCCCAATTATAAAATCTACGTTGCCTTAATAGATGAAGAAATTGTAGGGACTTTTGCCTTGTTAATCATGGATAATTTGGCCCATCAAGGCACACCTTCGGGTGTGGTGGAAGATGTGGCAGTACTGAATAATCTACAAGGAAAAGGGATTGGCAAATTGATGATGAAATTTGCGATGGCGAAATGCAAAGAAGCAGATTGTTATAAATTGGTACTGTCAAGTAATCTAAAAAGGAGGGAGGCGCACGCTTTCTACGAGTCTTTAGATTTCGAAAAGCATGGATTTAGTTTCAGGGTTAAATTTGCAGATTGAGCTTTATTTATGCCTGAACCAACAATCATTTCGCTCCGTTTGATAGGCCTTAAATTCGGTATTTATTGGAAATCCGTGTTTGAGGCTTTCATTAAATTGTGTTCGAACTAAATAATTAAAAGCTCCCATATCACCCGTATAACTTGTTTGATTGTCAAAATTATATTGGAGATGAATTGTGGCGAGTTTATCAATAAATTCTTCCATCACTTTTATGTTTCCACCGATAATTCCGCAATTTAACAAGGCATGATTCTTGAAATTCTCCTCATACGCTGCATAATCTTCTATCTTACTTCTCAGGTGTTCGGAATGACTTTTCATCCATTCATTGTCCAATATTTTGGGTTCGTCGCCGCAAAATATGGAAGATGGATTTTCCATAAAAAGCGATTCCTCAAAAGGATTTTTTAGGGCAACCACATCCGAAATGTCCGTTACAAAAATATTGTTTATTTCCGATGCGTATATCTTTAAAAAGTCGTTGTAAACGAGATAACGAAAGACATTGGGGTTGAAATTTTCTTGATGCTTTATCTTGCTGAACTGAAGATTAGGATTTGAAAATGTTGCACAGAATGATTCTGAATAGTTATTATGAAAAATAATTCCGTGTAAATCTAATTTTATCAAGGATTCACACCAATTGTTAATCATCCCATAATCATCGTTCTCTAAGATTAGGTTCCTGTTTACGTCGTATATTCCGGTAATTTGACAAGCCAAGAATAGGTTTTTATTAATTTTCAGATTGGACATACGAGTGGATCATTGAATTTTGTTTTTTCATTTTTGAAGTAATGCTACTCGGAATATTTCGATAATATACGTAAGTCCTGAGATCTAATTTTTTAACCTTATAAATTTTTGACGCACAATCGTAAAAGTCGGAATCAGCGGCGTAGTTTCCTTGAAATTTTAGATTCAAGAACACTTCTTTCTTTCCAAATAAAGTGGCGAAAAGAATGCATTCATCCACATGAATTAAATTTTTGAGATTATTTTTATCTGGCAAATAATAATCATCTTCTTGATCAATAATGGTTTCTGTTTTTGACGCAATCAAATCGGCATTTGCCATTTCTTGCAAACACAGACTTAAATGATTGGGTTTATATTCATCGTCGGCGTCTATGATGGTAATGTATTCTCCATTGCTAATTTCTACGCCACGGTTAATAGATATTGCTTGACTACAATTGCGATGGCGGAGATAGGTAAATTTATTTTCGTGTTTTATAGCGTAGTTAAGGAGTTGATGTTCAGCATCGTTTACACTTCCGTCATCAATAATTATGACCTCAAAATCTTGAAAAGTTTGGTTAAGTACTGAATCCAATGCTCTTTTGACTAAATGAAATTCCGTGTTATAAACTGACATTAACACGGATATTTTTGGGTGGTTGTCCATAAAATCTAAAGTTTTTGTTTCTATACTTTGTTCAAATTTCGTACATGAAATTTGAATTTTGTGTTCAATTTGTGGTTAAAATAAAAGAATGAAACGACGATGGCAATCATGCAGATAATCGGTAAGATCAGAGATAAATCTGTTAGAAAAGCTAACCATGATGTTTTTTTCGTTAAAAGGTTTTGGTAAATTAAGAGAATAACGGTAGCAAGATAACCACTAAAATCAGCTAGATAAAACAAAAAGCCCACATTGGCTTTTTGTTTCAAAACTGCTAATAATCGGTCAAACAACATTCCATTGTATGGAACGTAGGCCATGTATATCCCAATCCCCATCAAGACAGTCCAGAAAAAAGGATTTAGGCGATGATTTTGAAAAAATATAGTTGAAAACAGGATTAAAAAGCACCCTAAAAATATCATGAGAAGGTTTAAAATGAAGGCTTTTTTGTGATTTTTAACGAAGTACATGAGCGCCGTTAAAATACAGATCACTAGACCAATAATCGACTCTGTCTTGGTAAAAATTGAAGCATCTGTCACGCCCATTTCTCGCCATATTTCTACGCCAAAATTATCTCGAATATCTCTCAATATGGTCATTAAAATATACACAATGATAAGGGAAATTAACCCAAAACCATAATTTTTTAGAAAATTTATCCGAGTGTTGGCATTCATCGGTAAGCGGACGGAACGCTCTTTTTGGTCTGTTTCTGTTGGCTTTGGCGCAATAGATAAGGCATAAATAGAAATCAGTAAGATGGGAAAGAAAATTAAGGCCGTCCAAAAAGGCATCCAATATTCATTTACCCCAAAATTAATTAGATATTTCCCGATTGATTTAACGATTCCTGAGGAAACGATAAAACTAATGGCCAATCCTGCCCCCAAAATTTCAGTAATTTGTCTGCCCTCTAAAAAACTGAACACTAATCCGTAAACCATTCCTAATCCCAATCCATTAAAATACAGAAACACAAAATTATAGGGTGGCGGAACAAGCGCAAAAAAAAGTAAATTGATGCCCGAAAATGCAATCATCCATAAAATATAGCTTGCACGTTTTTGGGGTAAAACCTCCGATACAATTTTGATGCCCAGTCCTTTAGCGGTTGCATATCCCAATACTTGCGTGATCACCAGAATAATTTTATAATCCACCCCCCAAAGTGTAATGCCGTGAAAATCTGCGGCAGTAAAGGGCTTACGAAAGGCGTACATGCAGAAGTAGGTGCTGAAACCTGATAGGCCTAAATAAAAGGCTATAAACTGTTGAGATTGTTTTTGAAGTAAGTGCTCGATCTGTCTCATGGTTATTTTTGCTTGCAATGTTAGTGATAAAAATACTCAAATTTAGGCATTTATGAAGTCTTAATCATTATTTAACGTATATTTAGAGATTGAAAATTATATTTGATTAAAAATACACAAATAATGATGTCACCAATAGAATTAGTCGTTTTCGATATGGCAGGAACTACGGTTCAAGATCGCCATGAAGTTGAAAAATGTTTCATGGATGCTGCATCACTCACGGGTTTGAGCGTTAAACCAGAACGTGTTTTGGCTCTTCAAGGATATTCAAAAATTTACGTTTTTGAATTGCTATGGAAAGAAATGATTGGCGAAGAACATCCTGAATTACAGCAATTTGTTAACAATTCTTATCAGATATTTTGCGGAATATTAGAAAATCATTACCAAACAAATGATATTTTTCCTACGGAGGGTTGTTTAGAAATATTTGATTTTTTAAAGGAAAAAGACATTAAAATTGCCCTCACCACGGGCTTTTATCGAAAGGTTGCCAATATTATTTTGGACAAACTAGGCTGGCTTGATGGGCTTGATGCTGAATTTGTAGGTAACAAAAATACTTTGATTCAAGTCTCAATTGCTTCCGACGAAGTGCTCAAAGGGCGTCCAGAACCATTTATGATTCAGAAAGCAATGAAGTTATTGGCGGTTCAAGATGCTTCCACAGTAATTAACATTGGCGATACACCATCCGACTTGAAATCTGGTATTAGGGCAGGTTGTAAAATGTCACTGGGCTTAACCAATGGTACCCACACACGAAACCAATTGAGCATCCACAGAAACGACGGCCTTTTGAGCAATTTATTTGAATTAAAACAATTTATAGAGAATACTAACCACAAATTAATTTATGAAAAAATATGATTTAATCGTTGTCGGTGCCGGTGCTTTAGGTACTTTCCATGCCTATCATGCTTTACTAAAAGGCAAATCTGTTTTGATGATAGAGAAAGATTCTGAACCTATGGAAGCAACAGTCCGTAATTTTGGTCAGGTGGTGCCTTCGGGGCAAGCGCTTGAGGATTGGTTTGGTTATGGTCGTGAATCTTTAGGTATCTATAAAAATATTCAGTCTAAATTTGATATCACAGTTCGTCAAAATGGTACTTATTATTTAGCCTCTGACGATCAAGAAATGACACTTTTAGAAGAAACTCGTTCTTTGTTCAAATTACAAAATTACCCTTCCACGCTACTCAACCGAAAATCATGCTTCGTGCGTTTTCCAAGCCTTAATACTAATTATTACAAAGGAGGATTATTTTTTCCAGATGAGATTTCTGTAGAACCCAAAACGATGGTTCATCGGGTTAGGGCATTTTTAATTCAAGATTTTGGACTTGATTTTTTGAATAATACTGTTGTGAACCATTGTGATATTGAAAAGGGAATCTGTAAAGTGCAAACCTCCGATAATCAGCGATTTTATGCTGAAAAAGTGGCCATTTGCAGTGGCTATGAGTTCAAAACGCTGTTTCCTGAAATATTCCGACAAAGTCAAATGAAAATCTGTAAGTTGAATATGATGCAGACTTTTCCGCTTCCCGAAATTAAGTTAAATGGCAATATTTTATCGGGACTTTCAATTCGTAGGTATGATAGTTTTAAATCTTGTAGTTCCTACAACAATCTCATTGCTCCTGAATGGCAGAAACCTTATCAGCAATGGGGAATTCATCTTCTTTTTAAGCAAGCAGTGGATGGTTCAATTATCATTGGTGATTCACATGAATATGCAGACGTGGAAAATAATGCCCAGCTTTCGGTTAGTATAAACATGGAAATCAACCAGCTTATTTTAAAAGAAGCTCAAAAAATTCTAACCTTACCTGATTGGAAAATTCAGCATTACTGGGCTGGGTATTACGCTCAGGCAGTGGATGGAGGTATTTTTGAGCATGAAATTTATGATAAAATTTATATTTCAACCGGGATTGGAGGTAAAGGAATGACCACCGGAGCTGGCTACAGTAAAAAGCGAATTGAGGATATTTTTACATAAAAAAAAAGGGAATTCTTGGTTTTTTTTATGTATATTTCAAATAACCTGTGTAAACTTATTCTTTCGATTGTATATTGTTTCAACTTTAACCTAATAGCTTAAAATTTATTGAACATAGCGGTGCTTAGATTCATAAATTTCGAAACATTAGATTCAAAATGAATTAATTTTCTACTCAAAAAAAAGTTTAAACAGGTTTATAAATTTACTTAGTAAGTAACATATGTGTTGGTAAAGCTTCCATCATCATACAAATCAATCAGGGCATAACCAGCCTCGGTATGTTGATATTTACAGAACCACCATCTGCCAGAGACAGCACCATTGCAACAGTAGGAAACCCCGTTATAATCAACCCTATCCGTTAAATGAATATGCCCCGAAACCGCTAACTTAACATTCTTATGGTGATTGAAAAGTTCGGATATTTGCTTGGCATCGGTGTGCATCCAACTGCCAGGCACTTCCCAGTGGCCTTCTTTCTCCTTCATATTATCGCCATCAAAAAATACACAAGCCGACAATATCGGAATGTGTGAAATGACCATAACTGGTTTGCTATCAACCACCTCCTTCAAATCTTGACTTAGCCAATCTCGTTGTTCGTGGTCTAGATTGGCGGTGTACCAACCTCCATCCTGCTTTTTTTGAACACTATCCAACATCACAAAATGCCAATCTTTTTTATCAAAACTATAAAAACGTTTATCCAAGCCAATTTCATCCATTGCCCATTTTTTCCCATCTTCAAAATTACTTCCTGAATCACCTTCACAACAAATATCATGGTTGCCAACGTTGTGAAATATGGGAAGAGAATTTGATTGTTTAAGGACCTCATTAAAGAGTTTCCATTGCTTTTGTACATTTTCATGTTTCCGGCGGTGAGCATCCATCACACAATCTCCAGAATTGATAATGAAATCGGGCTTAGTTTCCAGATTTTGAATGTTATGTAAACATTTTTCAAAACCTTTTGCGGCACCAATCAATGGTTGAATGTGGACGTCCGTGATGTGAGCTATCCTAAGAATTTTTTTGGGCGGCGCAATACCGATTGCTGGGATCGAATTTGCATTAGTTAAACTCGGTAGGGATAATCCGCCAGCTAGCAAACCTGCTTGGCGAAGTAAATCACGTCTTTGCATATTTTAATAATTTCGTTATGCAAATTTAACAATTAGTTTTAACCTGTTGATTGTCTGAAGGTTAAGAATATGTAAAGAATTGTGAAAATTTATAAAGAAATTGTTACGTTATGATTTGGCAATCATTTTCAACCCTGTAATTCTCGATATTAGCGATCCTAAAAAGAAAAGCTCTACCCAACTGATTTTATGATTAAAAAACGCAACTTCCACAAGTTTGATAAATATTATTGAAAGTGATGTCCAAATCGTAAATGCAATTGATGTAGGAATATCTTTCATTTCAACGGAAAGGTAGTAAGTATTGGCAGCACCAAAGAAAATTTACCCTACCAAAGGTAGCCAAGTATAGAAGCCGTCTGATTTAAAAAAATTTTCAAAATGAAGGGGTTTAAATCTTGAAAAAGAAAGAAATTTTAAAGAAAACATCCAACACGTTTCTAAGGCTGCAGCCATTAATAGATAAATCCACGCCATTATTTATACGTTTTGGTAGTTTATTTTTTCAACTGAATTATAGTGGGCAGTTCTGAGCAAAATCCGTTTGAATAATGCCTTTAAATTAATTCCTTCATTTAGGGCAATTGAGGGCAGAAAACTTTTGGCATCTAAATTTGGCATTGTATTGATATCCAAAACATAAATCTCATTCTTGTAAATACGTATATCCGTCCGAGACATCCCTCTAATTTTCATAAACTTATGTAAACTCAATACCTTTTGCATGATTTCAGTTTTGAGGCTTTCATCTAAATCTGGATTTAATATTTTTTCTGTAATTCCGTAATTTTGACCTGCAATGTAAACTTCTCGAGAATCATCTGGTCGAATTTCTAAGGGATTCAAAGCGATATAGTCCGTACCGTTTTCGTTTGGAATTACACCAACGGTAAACTCTCTGCCTTTTAAATAAGGTTGTATGATATAATCGTCTCTTTCCAATAATTCTTGATACGGAATTTGATTTTTTTCAAAGACTAGCATGTTCAGATGAAGACTCCCCATTCGAGGTTTTGCGATGAAACGCTCGTATTCATTATTCATGATCTCACTCGAAGACAATATCTCAGGAGTTTTTAAATTAATTTCCTTACAAATCATCGGTAGGTTTAACTTATCTTTTGCGATTATCTGTACCTCAAAAGGACTGGCTGTATGATTAATTTCGTGGCTATCTAACCAACGAGCAATCTCTGCTTGCCCAGTCTCATTAAAACCGTAACAAACATTAAAAACAATATCAAACTGTTTCAAAAAGTCCGCAAATTCATGGTTAAAACCTACGAAATGGGTAACGTAGGGATAATAATTTTCCGGAGTTGATTTAATAAAAGTAGCAATCGTATTTCCGAAAATGTTTTCTTTCCACGGTGTATAGGTGGAGTCAGAATAAAGGTAAATCAGCTTTTGGGTGGTCATTTTTTTTTGGTTAGTTTGTAGGTCAAAAATACCTACCTTGAAATGGTTTATTGATTAAGTAAATGTTATCGAATTGTTAAGTTTTATATTTAACAATATCATAAAATTGAGTTAATCGTTATTTTACAAATCGTTCATATTTTTGCTTAAATTCCTTAAACAAAAATACAATGGAAAAAGCAACAAAACTATTAACTGCCTTTCAACGTAACTTCACTTGGTTCATGACTTCAATGTTCATTTCTTAAATGCTAATTAAATCATAACGTTTGATTAATACTGAGTTAATATTGAAATCTTAATTTTGGTTTTAGCCAAACAGACAATAAATTATGATTGATAACCCGTTCAAAATTTTAATAATTGATGATGATGCAGATATTTTAGAACTCCTTGAATACAATCTTAACCGGGAGGGCTATCTAACCAAAACAGCTGAAAACGGCAAAATTGGAGTTCAACTAGCCGAGGAATTTCTACCGGACATGATTCTGATGGACGTAATGATGCCAATTATGGACGGTATAGAGGCTGGAAGAATTATCAAACAAAACAAATTTCTGAAAAATATCTACCTCATCTATTTAACGGCACGCACCGAAGAATTCTCGGAAGTTGCTGCCTTTGAAGTCGGTGCTAATGATTACATCACCAAACCCGTAAAACCTCGAGCTTTGCTTAGTAGAATCAAAGCGGTTTTTCAGCGCAATAACCCGATCCAGGACTCAAAATTTGATAAAGTTACCATCGAAGATTTGGTCATCAATCGTTTGAATTATACTATTTCTATCAAAGAAACAACTTTTTCATTACCCAAAAAAGAATTTGACCTGCTTTTATTTTTCGTTAGTAATCCTAACAATGTTTACACTCGTGAAGAAATCCTGATGAATGTTTGGGGTCCAAACGTTCACGTAACTGAACGAACGGTGGATGTGCATATTCGTAAAATCCGAGAAAAAATTGGGGAAGAATACATTCGTACGATAAAAGGGGTTGGCTACTTATTTTTTAAAAATTGATAAAAAATACTTAACATTCTGACAATCAATGAGTTTTACTAATTGTTGAAGTTTGTGACCTTTAATCTTTACACATCAAAAAGCTACTCATTCATAATCAATACATGAAAATTGTCAAACAATATAGAACGGTTATCATATCTGATGTACACTTAGGTTCGGAAGGTTCAAAAGCAAAAGAAGTTAATTTGTTTTTGAAATCCATCACCTGTGAAACACTCATCCTCAATGGGGACATTATTGACGGATGGCAGCTGAAAAAAGGTGGTTCTTGGAAAAAAAAACACACCAATTTCTTCAGAACTATTCTTAAAATGATTGAAAATCACCACACGAAAGTGATTTATTTGCGAGGGAATCACGATGATTTTTTAGACCAGATCATTCCTTTTTCTCTCGGAAAATCATTTACCATACAACGTGATTATATTCTTAAAACAACTAAGAAAAACTTTTTTATTACCCATGGTGATATTTTTGATTCGGTTACCTCTCACATGAAATGGCTTGCGTATTTAGGCGATGTCGGTTATACCTCGCTCTTGACACTCAATAAGTTATACAACCAATATCGTTCCTGGAGAGGATTAAGTTATTACTCTTTTTCGCAACGTATAAAGCAAAGGGTAAAAGAAGCCGTTAATTATGTTTCGGATTATGAGGAAAAATTAGTTGAACTCGCCAAAGCAAATCATTGCGAAGGGATTATTTGTGGGCACATTCATAAGCCTGATATTCGACAGATTGGTGATATAACATACATGAATTCTGGCGATTGGGTTGAATCTCTAACGGCATTGGTTGAAACGCATGACGGAAATTGGGAATTATTGTATTTTCTACATGATAATCGTTTTGATCTTTCTGCTGATGAATATTTGGATGAAAATGATGATGAATCGTTTTCAACTGCCAAAAGTATTTTCATGAGTGTCTCTTAAATTGAACAACTACTAAATATAATATTATGAGTAAATTCTTATTTGTAGTGCAAGGTGAAGGTCGGGGACATCTCACGCAAGCCATTTCTTTATTTGAAATTTTAACCGCTGCGGGCCATCAAGTGGTATCTGTCATGGTTGGCATGGATAATGAAAAAAATCTTCCTTCTTTTTTTCGAGAAAAAATTCCAGTAAATATCATTACTTTTCCTGCTCCAGGTTTGGTTTACGGACAAACCAAAGCCTTGAAAGTATGGGATACTATCAGTACGCATTTAAAAAAAATTCCTAAATATCGAAAAAGTGTTCAGTTTTTAGCGGAAAAAGTAGAAGCGCATAAACCCGATGTTATTGTCAATTTCTACGATATGGTTTGTGGATTATACGCATTTTTTTATCGCCCGTCAATTCCTGTAGTTTGCATAGGACACCAATATTTGTTACTACACCAATCTTTTATTTCGCTGCCGAATAAACGTATTGACAGGTTTTTATTGAACTTAAATACGAAATTAACCTCCTTGAATGCAACTCGTAAATTAGCACTTTCTTTTGTGCAAATGCCCGATGATCAAGCTCATAAAATTTCTGTTACTCCTCCTCTTTTACGGAATGAGGTTAAAAACTTGACAGCTACGACCCAGCCTTTTATTTTAGCATATATCACGCATCACAAACTTGGCGAGGACATTATCAATTGGCACGCAAATAATAGGGAAGTACAAATTCATTGTTTTTGGAATAATCCAGAATTTGCTAATGAATGGAAGTTCAGAGAAAATCTAACGTTTCATCAAGTAAATTCTGAAAAGTTTTTAAAAATGATGCAAGATTGTTCAGGCTTGGTTTGCACGGCAGGATTTGAATCAGTTTGTGAAGCAATGTATTTGGGAAAACCCATTATGATGGTTCCCGTTCCAAACCACATCGAACAAGAAATCAATGCTTGGGATGGCGCAAGAGCTGGTGCTGGAATTGCTGATACAAATTTTGATTTAAGTAGGTTTATTTCATATCTACCTCAACATCATGACATTAGCGAAAATTTTAAGACTTGGCAATCGCAAACTTCTTCGTTATTTTTAAAAAATTTAGAAGAAGTTGCTCTTAAGGAGGTTGAGATCTATTCTTTTAATAATGGAAATGGCAATATTTTCGGAAAATATTTCAGAAAAGCATTTGGCTTCTAAAATTTAATATCAATTATCGAGAAAAAAGAATTACTTTTGCACCCCATAAAATTTAGGTGCAAATGCAGGACAATCTGATAATTAACGATGCGAGTGAATCAGAAATTCAATCTGATAGTTTTTCAAAAAGTGCTTTTGGTCTTGATTTTATTTGGGGAGTGGGCATGGCTTCTTTCCAAAATGAAGGCGCTTGGAATTTAGATGGTAAGGGAGAATCGATTTGGGATAAGTTTTCCCATAAGAAGCATCGAATAAACGACCGTCAAAACGCTGATGTTGCTTGTGAATTTTACCATCGTTTTGAAGAAGATATTTTACTAGCAAAATCGCTAAATTTTAGTACCTTCCGTTTCTCTATTTCATGGTCAAGGATTCTTCCCACGGGGGTTGGGAAGGTAAATATGGCCGGTTTGGAATTTTATCATCACGTCATTGATTGTTGTTTAGAAAATGGACTTGAACCTTTTGTAACCCTTTATCATTGGGATTTACCACAAGTTTTGGAAGACCTCGGAGGCTGGACAAATCGAGAAATAATTCACTGGTTTTCAGAATATTGTGAAGTCGTTACCCGTGAATTTTCTGGAAAAATTAAACATTGGTTAGTGCTCAACGAACCCGCTGGGTTTGTGGGTTTAGGTTACATGACAGGCTACCATGCCCCCGGCCGCATGGGAATGAGGAATTTCCTGCCAGCCATTCACCACGCTGCTATGTGCCAAGCAGAAGGTGGGAGAGTTATTCGCAAAAATATCCCCCACGCTGTGATTGGTACCTCTTTTTCATGTTCATTTATCGAACCATTCTCCCAAAAAACATCGGATATAAAAGCGGCAAAAAAGGCTGATGCTTTATTAAATCGCTTATTTCTTGAACCTGCTTTGGGAATGGGTTATCCTATCCATGAATTGCCTTTTCTCAATAAAATGGTCAAAAAGTACGTTGTGGAGGGGGATATGGAAAAATTATCGTTTGATTTTGACTTTATTGGTCTTCAAAACTATTTCAACGTAGTAGTTAAAAAAGCTTGGTGGATGCCTTATTTGGGTGCTTCGGAAGTGAGACCTCCTCACCGAAATGTCAAAGAACTTACTGATATGGGATGGGAAATCTCTCCCGACGGAATTTATAAAATCATCAATCAAATCTCTCAATATCAAGGAATTAAACAAATAATTATTACTGAAAATGGTGCTGCTTTCAAGGATTCATTCGAAAATGGGAACATTAATGATATTGAAAGAGTCGCCTTTTATCAAAGCTACCTTCAACAGGTTTTAAAAGCAAAAAATTCGGGTGTGAAAGTAAAAGGTTATATGGCTTGGACTTTGACTGACAATTTTGAATGGACTGAAGGTTATAAACCTAAGTTTGGTCTAATTCACGTTGATTTTGTGACACAGAAAAGAACCTTAAAAATGTCAGGGAAGTGGTTTAGGGAGTTTTTGGGTGAATGATTAATTTTTATCATGTTAGGTTCAATACAATTTTTTATTGTCAATTTTTCTTAGTCTGCTAAAGGCTTTCTGTTGTTTGTTCGATTGGGATTTAAGCCCAAATCAATTGCTTGATTATCAGTTCCTCGCTATTTATCAATAATTTGAAAATCCCCTAAATTCTCCGATTTTTTCAATGCCACACTGGCTTTTCTTGCTATGGTAACAGAAACTTTTTTATTGATTGCTTTAAAATCTTTTGTAGAAGCGATTTTTTGGTGATTCCAACTTTAGATTATGGCTAGACTTCTTGTTATGCATCTGTACACGCAGATGCATAAGTCAATGTAAATACGGAATTTTCCGGGTTTAATTGCTTAATTTGAAATAGCAAAACACAGAAAAGCCGAGACTAAATATCTCGGCTTTTCTGTGTTTAACACCAATTTAAAAATCTGTTTGGACATTATCCCTGCTGCAACAGGGGACAATCCCAATTTAATTTTTTTAGAAGCTATATCTTAACCCTAACTGCATTTGCCATCTCGACGCTAATTGATCAATTGAATAAGTGGCTGCTGGTTTCGTAAATGTGTAAGTTGGGTCTGCGGCAGTTCCAGCATTAGAGCGATTTAATCCTAAACCAACGGTTGAGTTGAATGTATTTGGAGCGAAGTAAATTCTACCCCAATCTGAATTCAACAAGTTTGTAAAGTTGAAAATGTCTAAAGAAACTTGGATTGCATTATTCTTTTCTCCCACTTTAATGTTATGAAGAATTCTTACATCCATCGTGGTATTCCAAGGGGTTCTTCCGCCATTGCGCTCGGTAAAGTTGCCTTTGCGTGTACTTAAATAATCATCTCCGTTCACAAAGTTGATAAAGTTCGTTGCTTGTTGAGCGGCAGTTTCAATAATTGTACCTGCTGCATTTTTCTTATCTACAAAATACTTAGTGGCTTCTGCCTCATCCTTGAAAACGTAGGCTAAACCCGCCGATTGCGGCGTATTAGCAATGGTTGAATTTACAAATCCCCAAGAGAAAGGCGCTCCTGATTGTGCCGAAATCACCCCTGTAATGGCCGTCGTTTGGTTTTTATTCCATTTTACTAATTGTCCAATTGAACCAATCATACGATTACGAATATCAAAGTTAGAATAAGATAATTTTGGATCGTTTGGTGTCAAAGACTGATTTAACTGCCAGTTAGATTCCATGGAGTTACGGATACCGTTCGTCAAATCATAAGACTCGCCATAAGTGTATGCCATATTAAAGTTTAAGCCAAAAGGATAGGTTTTGCTTGCTTGTATTGTAACGCTGTAACGATACCCTTGTGAAGTATTCAATAATTGGTAGGCATTTGAAAAAGCGGTGTTTAATTTCTGACCAGTTGCACCACCTGACAAATAAATTGGCATTTGTTTTTGGGTATCATAACTAAAATATTTAACTGAATCCTTTAAGTTGACTTGTTGGAATTTTAAATCACTAATTGTTTTTGTATAAATCCCTTCAAGGGTAAATTTGTAACCATTTTTTGTGGTATAATCAACCGCTAAACTATTTCTAAACACTTGTGGCATTTTGAAATTATTAGAAATTGCATCCACTTGGGTTAGATTTCCTTGTCCATTATTAAAAGCAAAGTTCTTTGCGCCGTCTTTCAAAACATCACCTTTGTTGGTTGCTGTTGCACGATTGTTAATATCAAAATTACCGTAGCCAACACCGTCATTGTAGAAGGCATATCCCAACCAAGCAAAAGGGATTCTACCCGTAAAAATTCCCGTACCTCCACGAATGACTAATGATTTGTCTCCGTTCACATCGTAGTTAAAACCTAATCTTGGAGAAACCAAAACTTGTCCAAATAGCTGATTATTTACTTGACTTAATGGCGTTCCTGCTGTGTAAGTTGTTCCTGCATTGATGTCCTTGGCGGTTGCCATAGTTTTAGGGCTCAGTGCTGGAGAATCCGTACTGGCAACATCAAAACGGATCCCCGGAGAAAGTTTAAGTTTGTCGCTTACCTGAATTTCATCCTGTGCATAGACGCTATACAAACCAACCGTAAATTTTGCGTAAGGATTATTAAACAGGTAGTCTCGAGTATTATCTCCAAAACTATAAGCTCCACGAACACGGTTTACTTTTCCAGCTAAAAATTCATCTAAATTTCTGTAAGCAATACGACCATTCCAAGAGTTTACAAAACCGTAGTTGATGTTATAAATTTCGTTGTGAGTACCAATCAAGAATGTGTGTTTTCCTTTGAAGAATGTAACGTTATCAGTAATTTCGATCGTTTTTTGTTTCATGTTAAAAACAGTTGCTTCACGGTCATTACCCAAGAAAATGGTTCCGCCGTTATATGAAATTTCTGTTTGTGGGAAAGAAACACTATTCGCATTATTACCGGCTATGCTGCTACTAAGTGGGTTACGGTAATCTTGAATATCAGAATAACCCAAGACTAAACTGTTTGAAACATTACCATTTCCAAAACGGCTCTTTAATTCCGCTACGGTTGAGTTTTGATTATTCACTTGTTTGAAGTCCATACTTCCAAAACGGAAGTTAGCAGCATCACGCTCTAAGTTGGATGCTTCTGAGGTCACATAATTATTACGAATTGATAATTGGTGTTTGTCAGAAATGTTCCAATCAAAACGGTTGAAAAATTTATTACTTCGTGAATAAATATTGTAATTAGTGGTTTCACCTGGGTTAAAGCCATAGTTTGTTATCAAATAATTGCTTATTTTGCTAGCAGTACCTTCATCAATCAATGCGTTTGCATCGCCAGCTCCGTAAAAAATTGGCTCGTTTCTACGAGTAATTTCTTCGTTCGTAAAGAAGAATAATTTATTTTTAATTAAAGGTAAACCGATTCTGAAACCGGTTTGAAAATCAGAATAATCACTGGGAATTTTTGCGCCATCTCCTGCGTTGTTTGGTCCTGTAATGGTTGCATTACGCCCAAATCCGTAAACCGAACCTGTTACTGTGTTTGTTCCTGTACGGGTAACAGCGTTAATTGAACCACCCGTAAAGTTTCCAATTTTAACATCATATGGAGCAATATAAACTTGCACATCTTGAATAGCATCTAAACTAACTGAGTTGGTACGTGTACTACTTCCTGGCATTCCTGATGTTCCACTTTGACCACCTAAAGAAGGGCTAAAACCAATAGCATCATTATTAATACTACCGTCGATAGTCACGTTGTTATAACGAAAGTTTGTTCCCGCAAATGAATTGGAAGAACTTCCTTGTGGCACCATACGGGTCATATCCGTCAAACTACGTGATAATGTTGGAAGCACTTTCATCGTTTGCTCTCCTATGCTCGTACCTGCCCCTAATTTTGTACCGCCTTTGTCGGCTTTTACCACAATTTCATCCAGAGACGTAGCATCTTCACTCACAATAAAATTGAAACTTGAAGTTGCTCCTAAATTCAACATGATGTTTTCACCAGTTTGAGGCTTGTACCCTACCGAAGTAACGACAATTTTATATGGCCCACCTGGGTTCATGTTAGCAATCGTATAACGTCCATCAAAACTTGTAGCTACCCCGTAACGTGAACCCGTTGGTATATGCGTGGCAACCACACTTGCCCCTGGAATCTCAGCACCTTTTTTGTCTTTTACCTGTCCAGCTACCGATGAAGTTGTGATTTGTGCAAATAATTGAGTACTAAAAAATAAAATACTAAAAATCGATAACAATCGAAAAGACTGTTGAATCATAAATTGGTGTTTCATAACATTTGTTTTTAAAAATAATAGTAATTTTTGTGCCTATTTTAAAAAATATGCAACGGTGATAAATATGAAAATAAGAAGAATTCTAAGTAAGAATTTTTAAGAAAATATAATAGAGAAGTTTTTTTTGCGGGAAAAAATGGGATGCTAAGGGGACACTAAACTTTAATAATACTTTAGCAAAACGATGATAAGTAAAATGTACCCCTTAGTTAAAACAGTTATTAATTAAAACGAAACTATTAGTTGTTGTAATTTTTCTTTTTTTGCTTCTTTTTTTCTTTTGTTAACTGTGTTGATAAGTGCATAACTTTTAGGCTGCCATTGCGTACTGAGACATTGGGGTTTT
>Ga0114959_10000889_pt1 | contig 27718 bp, 21 predicted proteins | sample C_130625_EF_Meta_FD_87317 | JGI IMG/M metagenome (GOLD analysis project Ga0114959, IMG submission 87317) | Freshwater microbial communities from Lake Croche, Canada to study carbon cycling - C_130625_EF_MetaG | ecosystem: Environmental > Aquatic > Freshwater > Lake | place: Lake Croche, Canada... | reverse complement strand
GCAAAGGAACTTACACTATAGATGTTTTGCAATTCAAGAAGCCTACATGTTTGAGCCATATCTTCATTTATAAATCGCTTAAAATTAAGGTAAGAATAAATCTGTTCTCCTTTCGAAGAGTCCAAATAGAGAGCTCGGGAGTAGAAATATTCCGCAATGTCTTTGATCATATCAAAATCTCCCTCAAAATCATTCCATGCACTTGGGGATAGAGAATTTTTATTTTCGTCGATATATTTGAAAAATCTTTCTTTGCTAAATTGTGTAGAGGAGATGTTTTGTAATCGAATAGGGAAATAATAAAGTAGAAAATAAAGTAAGGAAAGTTGTTTTGTCTTCAGCTCCTGATTTCGTTGAATCCCTAGCCCTGCACAAAGCTGAAAGAGCTCATATATAGATCTATCAATAAGAGGCTTATTCTGAGAGTGAGAAGAAGACCCTTCCAAGGACTTTTCAAAGTATCCTTGGAGTCTTACCAATAGTTCTGGCAAGCCTTTTTGTATTTGATTTGTGGTGTCTTTAGGAAGAGTCGCGTTTTCAAAAAATTTGTATTTAAGCAAAAGAATTTTTTTTTTCCCTTCGGCAATTGGAAGCGTTGAGAGAAAAGAAGGATTAAAATGAGATGCCAATTCGATTTTTCTGTCGGAATTTCGCTTCAAGACTGTTTGCTGACATTCCTTCTCTTCGACAAAAGCCGAGTTTGTGTTGATTCTTTGTTGTACTATCATAATCTAAGAGGAATTTATTCTATCAGGAAATATTATCAAATCCTTTTTTTTTTATCAAGTATAATATTTTGTGCATCTGAGGGGGGAAAGAATTCTTTTTTGGCAGGAAAAAAGGAATGAAAAATAAAAGAGGAACAAAACGGCTCACTCGAGTGGGCACGCTGACCAAGTTTTCTATTGAGACGGCATGATTGTTTTGAATGCCCCACTACGTGGGATTGTTACAACATGTGGTATATGTGGAAAAGCACGGATGGAAAGTATCATAAGAAGGGAAAAAGGCTTGAGGAGTTCTGTCGTGTTCCCATCCAGATGCGGATGGGACAAAATGATTGTTTTCGCAAACTCTTTCTATTCATTCAGAATAGAAGAACATTGCGATTCACCCTTTTTTTTCAAAATCAAAGCCTTTTGGGAAAAGTAAAAAACGTTTCGAAGGTAATATTCGGAAGTGTTCTGTTTTTTGCATGGAAGACCCACTGAATGGATTGACCCTTCCCTACGTGAAACAAGAATGAGTTATGATACCAAAGAGAACAATTTTCAAAAATACGTTGAACAAGAAAAAGGTATAGGATTCCCTATTTGAATTGATAAACTAAACACTGAACATATTTTGTTGCGGTTCTTGTTTTTCCACCGAGCAAGGGTCAGTAAAGTCCAAGAGAGTATATTTCTCATTGGAAATGTAGTTTTTTGCTGTAAAAGCCATATCATCATTTACAAACCGGTTAAAATTAAAACTTGAATACGTTGCGTCCCTTTTAGAAGAATTTAAAAAGGGATAAAAGGTATAGAAGTCTTCAATGATAGGTTTCATATCTTTGATTTCTTTCCTGGCTATCTCTGATAATGGATAACATTTTGATTCCCCTTCAGAGTCTACAATATGGATTTCTTTTGACTCCTCATTTATGATTGCAAAAAGAGATTCTTTTGTAATATTCGCTAGATCTTTCAACTCAATCTTTAAATAATAAAGCAAAGTATAAATGATATATAACTGATTTCTTTTCTGGAGCTTTTGGCGTACTATGCTTGAACCTGCAAAAAAACGAAAGGTACTAAAGAGCTTGGAATCTATCCTCGAGATGTTCATCGCTTGGAGAGTCTTTTCTTTTTTCTTATATTCCTCAATCTCTTTTTCTAAAACTTTTGCAACTAAATCTTCTTGCAAAGGACGTAGGTTAGATTCCTGATAATCGAGGTAATCCTTCGCCCAACGCTTCTTAATCTCAAGGAGACTTTGTGCATGAGACGACAAAGACTCACAAGTGATCATACCAAGGCGGTGATGATGTCTCTCTTGGGTGTCCATTTTTTCAATAAGTATGTTTTAAAATCAAATTTATTATATTCTAAGAATGAAGTAATAAATAGTTAAATCCATTATATAAGTTGTATATGATAAAATCAATTCAAAATTCGACGAGAGAGCATATTTGATGGAATAAGATCGGGCTCTTACTTATCAATTGAGAATCCAACTTTTATGCTTTGTTTCACTCGAGAAAAGGAATCCTCAAAATCATTTCTTATGCACACCCTTCTCGAGTGGAATCTTTCTCTTGTCGTCACTTTCGACCTCATTTGGAAAGCATTCTTCTAGAGAATGAAAACCGTATCTCTTTGCCTTATTTCTTTCGGTTCTGAAAACGTACATTTTTTCTCCTCCGTACTTGTTGCTTTTATCTCGTCCTTAAAAAGATAAAAATGAACAATGAAATCCACTGAATTTTTCCAAAAAAATCAATCAATTCGCTTGTTGATTGAACGTATACAGAAATATTTTTTAAAAACCTTTATCGAAAGAAAAAAATAACATAACATTTTGAAACTTCTCAGCCTCTGCTTACTTTTCTTTTTCTAATTTCTTGATTTTCCTCTTCATTCTACTTACTTTTTTCTCGCTGGAAGCAACCTTTTCAGAAGATCTATGATTTCTTTGAAAGGGACCTTTTTTTGGAAAAACTTTTTTCCAAAATGATATTACCTGGATTCTCCCTTCTTTTTGTTTTGCTGTGAAAATAAAAATGGAAAGGAATATCTTTTAATTTTTTTACTCTTTGTAAACAATGATTCATCGAAAAGAAAGAATATGTTTGTTTTTGAAAAAAATTTATTTTTCATGATAAAAACGATACTTTTGGGAATTCACAAGCTGATAACGAGTATGTAAATGAAAAAATTGACAAAAACGAATCAATAAGATACCTTTAGAAAGGAACTAAAAAATAAAAATAGAGATGAGCGATTTTACAAAATCTAAAGATTCAGTTTTGGATGTTATAGGAGAAAATGTTCGTGAAAAGATTCGAACTAAAACGAAAATCGTTTTACCAAAGTTAACGCAACAAACGCTTGTTACGAAATTAACAAAAAAACACTTCAAGGAAAAGGCAAAAACACGTTTTTTAAGCATAAAAAAAGAGATTCAATTGGAATCATTTTTAAAAAAAAATGTCCAAATTTCTGGAGGCCAAATCCCAATTGAAGTTCCAGTTGAAAAGCGTAGTTTAAGAACGAAAGTAGAATCTATTGCGTCACGAATCAAAACCAACATTTTTAGACCACAAAAAATTGTGGAGCAGACTGCTACAGATGTACCTCACTCAAATCTTAAGGAAAAAATTGTTGAAAAATTTGAAAAGTTCGATCAAAAATTAGGTTCAATTTTATCACTTGTAGCGTATCATTTGAAGATTTTTCAGAATGACCCTTTTCTTTATACGTGGAATTACCCACACATTATTGCCGTCGCATACTTTTCAGGTTTACTGATTGCTGGATTTTTAACAAGCTATTCATCAAAAGACAGTCAACAAACGGTTATCAAAAAAAAAGAAGAGTCCTTCGAACAGAATTTGACAGGCACTGAAATAATGCCAAACTTAACAGTGGCGGAAATAGTATCAAATTTGACAAGTACTGAAATAATGCCAAACGTGACAGGAACTGAAATAGTTTCTCATCAAGTAGATCTTTTTCCGTTTCAAAAGTTAGATCCAGTCATAGGGGAGAATTTTAGAGCAGATGTAACGCCAATTATTCGAAGAGCATCCTCTTCTTCATCCTTTTTGGTAAAAGCACAGCCTTCTTCATCCTTCTTGGTAAAACCAGAGAAAATCGTGAGAAAACTCCACATGGGCGGATTTGAAATAGGGTGGCCGGGACAACAACCTACAAGTCAAGTCATTCCTGAAACCTGTGCTTCTTCTCATGACCAATGTGACAAAAGAGTAGCTGAGTGTGAAAGATCTTCGTTAAAATTAGAACGATCACAAAACGAACTGTGCGACGAAAAAATTAAGACAGCAAGCGCAATAGCCAAATGTGCAACAGATTCTATAGTTAAGGGTGAAATGCAAGAACAATGTCGACAACGCATTGCTGAAAGCTCAGTGTTGCATTGTAAGGAGTCGGTAAAAACAATCGAGAATTTACAAATCACTTTAAATGGAAAAAGCTGCAGTGCAAATCCGCAGGCTTGCTTGGAAGATATCCGAAAGCAAGTGAACTCCTCAGTTCCAAATGTTGAGAATTTGTTGCCGCTTACATTTTGGGAAAAATATGTGAAAGCATGGTTCTGATAGTAAAAAAAAAGAAAGATGAAAATTGCAAAAAAACTCCGTTCTCTAATTCCTATTTTCACAGTTACCATGTTAGCACTGATTACTGTCTCTTTGTTTCCATCTGCTTCGAAGGCAGTAGAAATCACAGTCAGTGGGACCCTAAGTAAAATAAGAACCACGAAGAGGACAAATAGAAAATTAGGTCATCAACTACAGCCTCTGGAACTCACTATATTATTTGGCATTTTTTGCCAATTTCTTTTTTTCCAAAAAAAAAGTTAAATTTATTACATGGTACTAAAGTAAAGGCTTCTTTTAAGAAAACCAAATGTTTTTTTTGAAGCCTTTGGTTTAAACCACTTCGATTTTCTATTATTTACAATATAAACGTATGGAAACATTAGAACAAAAGACACAAGAAAAAGTTAACTCTGTTCAAGGTAGAAAAGCACAGGAAAAAAGCTTTGGATTAAGTTCCGATAGAACAATGAAATTGGAAGATTATTTCAATGTTTCTGTCAACTCAGAGCTTTCATCAATTAGCGAGGGACAAAAGAAGATTCTTTTGCTCAAATTCAAGCATTATATTAGTGTAACTAAATGGAAGGACCCCAAGGAAAAGAACAACGAACAAGAAGAGAGATTGCCAGAAGAAATACTGGCAGAGTTGGAAACTTACATTGAAAAGCTCCGCAAAGCAGGTTCTTCTCACCCTCAGAAAAAATCTCCCATAACTAGACGTATGTATGAGCTCTTTCAGCTTTGTGCAGGGCTAGGAATTCAACGAAACCAGGAGTTGAAGACAAAACAACTTTCCTTACTTTATTTTCTACTTTATTATTTTTCTCTTCAAGTAAAAGATATCAGCCCTAGACAATTCACGAAGCAAAGGTTTTTCAAATACATCGACGAAAATAAAGACTTTCTGTCATCAACCTCACGGAATGAGTTCGAGGAAGATTTTGTTGTGATCAAAGACATTGCGGAATATTTCTACTCCCAAGCTCTCTATTTGGACTCTTCGAAAGGAGAACAGACTTATTCTTACCTTAATTTTACGCGATTCATAAATGAAGACATGTTTCAAACCTATCAAAAAATGAACTGGAAAAAAAAATATACTGTTGTTGATTTTTATTGCGACAGAAAAAGTGACAGAGAAAATTATTTTGCTCACTCTATAGACTAATATAACAGAAAATAAGCAGAAGAGGATAATAATATGGGTGAAAGTCGTGATTTTATAGCATTCATCGCCGAAAATGCGAACGAGCAGGCAAATCTAGGAGAAATACAAAAAAAAATTCTCAGGTTGTCACGCATGTTGGGGCGATTCCACTTAGAGGAAGTACGAAAAAATTTTCGTAACTTAGCCCGACCTGTTTTTGCAGAAATTTTAAGTTGGGAAGAACAAGGAGAAGAAGAACCTGTTTATACCTTAGTTGTTCGACTCAAAGACTACGAGCCTGAGCCCGTTCCTATTCTACAATACATTGCTATTGCTCTCTTTATCGGGTTTCAAATTGGTTATTTGATGAAAAACCAGTTAAGCGTAGAAAACGCATTACGTGAAAAAGCTTTGCGTCCGGAACATCAACCTATTTGCATTGAAAATACAAAAGAATTATTTCGTAGTCACAAAATAGATTTCTTTGAAATTTCTTTTCTTATTTTTTGCTTGCTCTTCTTCGTCATCAGTTTCATGGAAAACAAAACTTTCTTCGTTTTGCGTTTGAAACTGACTGTAAAAACATTCAAAGAATGGCTAGAGAAAAGAAAAAAAGAAAACTCCTCCTTATTACCACTAAAACCTTCCTCTCTTATTTTTGAAATTTACGGATAAAAAATGGATATTTTGTTATTACTGGGAATAGTCAATATTGTGACTACTCTCACACTAGAATCGGAAAAGATAGAACAGGAATGCTTAATACAAAATAAAGATGAGTTCCCTTCTGATCTTTATCTGATAAAAATGGCAGAACCCTTAAAATTATCAATGTTTTCAGTCCTTTTACCTTTCCTTATGCAATACATTTTTGGTCTAGGCCAAGCAATTTTACTAACGAATCAGGTTGTTTCCGTTGAACAAGATTTAGTTGCTTTTGGAAAAACTCTTCTCATAAAGAATTTCCCAAATGTGGTTCAATGCTCTTCTGTTGAAACAACAAATCAGTTGTTTGAAAAGTTGCTGAAAAGTTCAGATACAGACATGTTGGAAAAATTGCTCAAATTGTTCTCACATCAAAATCCTCAATTTGAGGAAAAAAAAGTTCAAGAGTTCTTACATTCTTATTTCAAACTTGAAAAAGAATGTGGAAATTTAACAGCAAAATTGAATGTTCCCTCGATTCCAATCGTTTTTTTTTCTCGACAAGGTTTTTTACAAGAATTTCAAAAAGAGTTGCTTACTTCTTATGATGAAAAAGTCAAAAAAGTCGAGCTTCTACATAATATTCTTCAAACCCTTGGATTTATCAAACCTTGCCTTGACAATTTCTATTCTACGCCGATACAAAAGATTTTCTATTTTCTAAGAAAGATACCTATTTCTCTTGCACTTCCTCCAATGAATGTTGTGATTTCTTCCATAGAAATCACCTGATAAGAAAAGAGTTCCTTTTCCGAAAGGAACGCTTTTAGAAACTCGAGATGGCTGATCTTAAAAATCAGCCATTTTTGTCTGCAATAAAAGGAAAAAAAATTGGAAAAGAAGCCCGATCCAAGTACCGTTTTCCCAGGGGGAAACGTTCGAACTTGCGGTTTGATTGGGATCTTTACCAACATCATTTTGATTGAGAATCAAACCAATGGTAACGAAGGAATTGAATAGGAAAAAAAAAGGCAAAAGGTTCATTGTCGACTCGTTTTTATGTATTCGCTTGAACTTGTAAGAAAACAAATCCTAAAGCAAGTCCAAAAAGTGTCATACCACAGCAAGCGAAGGCGGTTGTTAAAATTTCTCCCATAATTTATTTTTTATAATGATAAAATAGATAGAGTGCGTAAAAAGGAAGGTTCTTCATTGGATTTCGCTTCTTCTTTTGAAAAAATCCCTTTTCGATTTCCTAAAAAATTCAATTTTTAAAAAAAGAGGTGCAAGGAAAAGCTGTAGAAGAGAATAAAAAAGGACAAAGGATCCTTCCGAACCTTTTGACTCCGCGGATTCATTGGCTCAGGCTTTTTCTCAAAAATTTTGACTTTGGACGCTCCTTTGAAGAAGGATTCCAAACATTTTGTAGACGTTGGAACAAGGGACTGCTTTCAAGGTGTCTGTCCCAATGGGAAGTAAAAACAACCCTTCCAATGATATTTATGTTGCGGTTTCTTTTTTCTGTCTCAATTAAAAACCGTTTCGACCCCAAACTACTAATGCTAAAGAAAATGAAAAGACTAGCATTAAAGCAGCCCATCCTAAACTAATTACATCAATCATAATAAGTTATTTTTTGTTTAATTTTCATTATTATAATTCTTCTTGTCTTTGAAAAATAGTCATCCTTTTTTGGAGAAAGAAGTACTGACATTTTGCCATTTTTTGCGAGACGATCCAAACAAAAACAGAACCCAAAAGAGATCGTGTGTCGAAAAGAACAAAAGAAGGAAAAGAGAGCCTTTGAAACGAATGACCTTTGAGCGGTTCTGTAGGGTCTAAAGCTTTGTTCTTCGCGTAAGAAAGACTTCAAAAGAAAGCTCGTTTTCACGCGTTGAAAATTTTTTTCAAAATGGTTCTGGAAAGATTCGACCTTATAATAAAAGAGGAGAACAGAATTTCCAAAAGCTTTTTCAAAATGGGTCTCGTAAGCTTTTAACGTGAAGCGAAGGTTTACAAAAGGATCCTTTTCTCTTTGCTAACAATTTGTTCCAAAATTTTTATCCAATTCGGGATAACTGTTTCCTTTTTTGGAGGAAAATTTTGGAAAGGATTTTTTGAATGAGAAACGGAACTTTTGGAGAAAAGAATGGTTTTTTCATACATTGCAATCTTTCTAATATCCTGTACACTTTTTTCTAACGTTTTTTAGCGATCGGAAATACCGCTTGAAAAATTTCTTTTTTCGAATGCCACTTAGGATAGAAAAAAGTACATCACAATAAAGTACATCACAATCCAAATAAAAATACTTCACCGAATGATTCACAAAATATGTCCACTCTTTCAAAATTAAGTAACTTTCCATTTGCTGCAATTATTGGCCAAGAAGAAATGAAATTAGCTTTACAATTGAATGTGATTGATCCAAAAATAGGAGGAGTCATGATTATGGGCGATCGAGGAACAGGAAAATCAACAACGATTCGAGCCCTAGCCGATTTGCTTCCTAATATCACAATTATTAAAAATGATCCGTTTAATACGGATCCAAAACCTTTCCCCAAAGAATATGAAACGGAAGAGATTAAAATTCCGATGGTTGAATTACCTCTCGGAGCTACCGAAGATCGTGTTTGCGGAACAATCAATTTAAAAGAGATCTTATCGGGAGGAAAAAGTAGTTTTGAACCTGGGTTATTGGCTCGTGCGAATCGTGGAATCCTTTATGTCGATGAAATTAATTTATTAGATGATCATTTAGTAGATGTTTTACTCGATTCTGCGGCTTCTGGATGGAATACCGTGGAGCGAGAAGGGATTTCTATTAAACATCCTGCAAAATTTATTCTTGTAGGCTCTGGAAATCCAGAAGAAGGAGAATTAAGACCTCAGCTGCTAGATCGTTTTGGAATGCATGCAGAAATTCGTACGATTCGTGATCCTAAATTACGAGTGCGAGTCGTAGAAGAACGAATTCGATTTGATTTGTATCCAGAATCCTGGTTTGAAAAATATGAACAAGAACAACTGCAAATTCAAAAACGCATTGTAACCGCTCAAAATCTTTTGCCTCAAGTTCATATTTCGCAAGATTTTCAATTGAAAATTTCTCAAATTTGTAGTGAATTAGAAATAGAAGGATTACGAGGAGATATCGTTTCTACACGCGCTGCAAAGGCGTTAACAGCTTTTGAAAATCGAAGCGAGGTAACCGTGGATGATATTCGAAAAACGATTCCTCTTTGTTTACGTCATCGTTTACGTCGCGATCCTATGGAGTCTATTAATTCGGGAGAAAAAATTACAGGAATCTTTGAAAAAATTTTCGCAGAAACACAAGTGTAGACGCTTCTGATGAAGAAGGGACTCTCCCTTCTTCGTCAGAATGTTTTCCCCTTGCGGACCCTTGCGGAGGAAGGAGAGAACAATCTTCCTAAAGGACAATTTTCCTCTGTCAGGATTGAAATGAAAAAAATTTGTGTCTCACGGAAGGTGTTCGAGGTGCATCCAAAGATCTTAAAAAAAACTTCACAAGCTACCTAGGAAACATTCCTTTGTGAAACGTTTGGCTTGTTATAAATAGATTCCAATCAATCAAAAGTTTGAAACCAAAGCCGTTTCAAAAAGAATTTTCTAGTCGGAAACATTTCCAGTCCAAGTCTGATGAATTCATTATTTGTTGGTTTTCAAAACTCGTTTTTGATGGAAGTACCCATCTCGTTCGTTCCAAATAGAAAACGATAGGAAAAAAAGTCAATCGCTTGGATTTCTTGAATCACTTTTCCTTTCTTTCTGAAAAAATGGCGAGCGAAAGCTTTCTATGGAAAAGAGTTTTTTATGTAAGTTCGCTAACAAAAAAGAATCCAGAAGATTGAACACCATTGTTTTTTGAGATGAACAAAGAGTTGATTTCCCTCTGAAAAAACAGTGGGGGTCATCCAAAAAATGTGTCCTTATTTTTGATATCTCCTTTCTTTGTTTTTTGTTAAAAACCGTTGTTCCCTTTACCCCGAATCTTTCTTATACTAAAGAGAAATAAGAAATAAAATACTATCTGATGAAAAATTCAATTCAAATCTTTTTCCTTTGCCCTATTCCAGAAGAGCAAAAGCCAATTCAACAATATACCCAATGGAAACAAGCAAAGAGAGAGGAAATCAAACAAAAAAATTTACTCCAAAGAGTATTGCATAACATGTTTTTACTACTCTTTTTTCCTTTTTCTTATTTTTCTTGGCAACAATTTCAAACTCGTTTTCTTCACTCTCGTTTTTTATATGAAGAAGCCTCATGGTTTGATACGCAAATCTGGGAAAAACCTTTACCTATCATTAAAAATGATCGTCTTTTACAATCGCAAACTTCTTTTTTTCCCTTCTTTTTTCTTTTTTAACTTATAATAAGGTAACTTCTAACAATTGAAAAAAATGGTAAGAGAAAAAGAATGGGTTCTAATGGAAAACGAATTCGCAGGCTATTATGGAACTCGTAAAATTGACCCCAGTGAGGAGATCTGTTTTGTCAAAGATGCTCAAAGAGTGCAACTTCTTTTGTTGCTGATAATCCTACTACAATTTACCATTGTACCTGCTTATGCAGAAGCACCAATTCCAATCCCCCAAACGGTAGTTGATAGATTTCGTGAAAAAACCTATTCAAATCATCGTTATACAAGGGCAGAAACACGAGAGTTTCTTGAGCAACTTCATATTCCAATAATCAGAGAATTAAAGGCAGAGTTGCATGAACTTACCAAAGAGGCTTTAAAAAAAAGATATGCACAAGATGCAATAAATCAACATATTCTTCAAAAAGTAGTAGAAGAAGAGGTTTTGAAAGGTGCACAAAAAAGCATACTAGAAAATGATAGAAATATCAAAAGTCTGATTTTAACTGTAAGTTCTCAAATGGATCCATTTGGACGATTTCGAAGACCTTCTCATGCAAATTTGCCACCCTTTATAACCTTAAAAGACCCTTTAGCTCTACGCGTTAACCGCCTAGAATTAGCTTTAGAAAATGCAGAAGAAAGGTTAGCAAATAGCGAAAAGTTACTTTTATTCCAGCAAGACAAAATTGATGCCTTAAAAGAAGAGCAAGAAACATTGATTTCGTCAATAAAGTTAGTTGGGTACGGTGTTTTCATTTTCCAACTTTCAAAAGGAACATATGTTCTTTTCCTCTCCCCATATGGAAGAGAAAAAATTCGAAAATGGAAAGTCGTTTTTTTTCAAAAAGGAGAAAAAATTTGCTTAAGTTTATTAGAAAAATTTAAAGTCCAAGAACATTGAAAATCGATCTATTTTTAAAAATAGATCGGTTTTCCAGTCTTATCAGAATTTGCAAAAAGGAGAGAGTGAGATTCGAACTCACGGAACCCTTTAAAGTTCATCTGATTTCAAGTCAGACGCAATAGACCACTCTGCCATCTCTCCGAGAAAAAAGTAAGAAATTTTCTTACTTTTTCTTTTCTTATCTTTTTTTCATTTTGCACCCACTTTTTTGAAAAAAGTCTCTTGCTTTCTTTTTAAGAAAGAGTTTCAAAAGGAGCCACACCTGTAAATTTAATAGAAGCAGGATTTGGGTTTTTCCCAATAGAAAACTCTCTTTTCCCTACGGCCGTTCTTCCTTCATTTACTTTTTCAGGAAAAACACCATCTTTTGGATGAAGAAATTGGATTTCGCCATTTGGAAGAAGGCGGAAAATACGGTAATCATTGATTTTAAAGCTTGACTTTAATTGTTTTCCTAAGGCAAGACATTGTTCTTTTCTTGCAAAATAAACTAAGTTTGGACCCTTCTTCATAATCGCGGCTCCCCCTGTTGGCATTTCAAAAATATTCGCTTCTGGTGCGGGATTAGAATTGGAGTTCGTCCAAGTTAAGATATATTTTTCTTCTGTTTCCGCCGCTTGTAACCATCCTCCTGTACTACCACCAAATTCTGGGAAATTATAAGTCATACCTACTCTCTTTTTTTCATCCATATTCGACAAACTGGAAAGATACGCCTTTCCCATTCATCCTACTGTTGGCGCCATTTATCTTCTTTTTAGCGGAGAATGGATTTGAACCATTGGCCTTCGGGTTATGAGCCCGACGAGCTACCGGGCTGCTCTACCCCGCTGAAAGATATCTCTTTATTATACTCAGTTATTATACAAAAGAATGGGGAAAAAAATCATAAGAAATGATAAAGAAGGAAAAGAAATTTGAATCCTAAAAAATAAGCTATAATATTTATCAAGAGGCGGTTAGCTCAGTGGTAGAGCTTCTGCCTTACAAGCAGATGGCCACTGGTTCAAATCCAGTACCGCCTAGATAATAAATAGAGAGGAAGAAAGAATACATGCTCAGAGGCAAATTTGCCATCTCTTGTGATGAGATCTAGCGATCCTTTTTTTTTCTCTTGTGGATGAAATTCTTTTTCGAAGTGTGACTTCAATCTATTCTACATAAGGGTTCATCGTCTAAGGGATCAGGACAGAAACCTTCTAAGTTTCTAATGTAGGTTCGAATCCTACTGAGCTCATGAAAATAAAAAACTTTCAAACCGTTTTACATAGGCTCTTTTCCGTCTGCGAACCTATGCTTTTCTAGGTCAAATAAACCTAAGCTATGCCTTGTCCAAGCTTTTTGAGAACAAAATTTTTGAAGATGCATTAGATATGATAAGAAAAAGCCATAGCAAATAAAAAGATTTTGATTGGAAAGGGTCACACATGTTTCGGCATATCGTCTGCGAAAATTTTCAATATTCCTATTTTCTAAGAGAGTTAGTTCAGATACAATTTAAACCAAAGTTCAAAAAAGAGACTCACCGATCCTCTTTCTCTATCAAAAACCCCCTTTTCATCTTCCTCTATAGGATTTTTTTTAAAAAGATTCCCTTGATTTTATTTCAAGAATCAAACACTTTTGGAATTCTTAAAAAAAAACGGTTTCACAAGTTACGTGAAGGATCCCCTCTTTTTAGATTACAAAAGGAACAAAAAAGTGGGAGGTTTTCCCTCCCACTTTTTCAAAAAGAAAACACACGAATGAGTGGAATCACGAAGATTCTCTTAATCAATCGGTCGTAATTGAAGTGCAGGTTCTGTTTCACGGTTGATTCCTTTTTCGAATCCAGCGGCTGCTGCGCGCGCACGTCCTGCATGCCACCAGTGACCAACAAGTAAGAAGAATCCTAAGACGTAATGAGAACATGTTAACCATGAACGCGGAGAAACATAATTGACAGAGTTAATTTCTGTGGCAACTCCTCCTACCGAGTTTAAGGATCCTAAAGGAGCATGTGTCATGTATTCTGCAGCTCTACGTTCTTGCCAAGGTTGGATATCATTACGAATCTTATTAATGTCTAGCCCATTTGGTCCACGTAAAGGCTCTAACCATGGTGATCTCATATCCCAGAAACGCATTGTTTCTCCTCCAAAAATGATTTCTCCACTTGGGGATCTCATTAAGTATTTTCCTAATCCTGTTGGACCTTGAGCGGAAGCAACATTCGCTCCTAAGCGTTGGTCACGAACAAGGAAAGTGAAAGCTTGCGCTTGAGAAGCTTCTGGTCCTGTAGGACCAAAGAATTCACTTGGATAAGCTGTATTGTTATACCAAACAAAAACAGATGCGGATAATCCCATCACCGCAAGAGCAGCAAGACTGTAAGATAGATAAGCTTCTCCTGACCACACAAAAGCTCGGCGTGCCCAAGCAAATGGTTTCGTTACAATATGCCAGATTCCTCCAGTAATACAAAGAATTCCAACCCAAATGTGTCCTCCTACTAAATCTTCTAAGTTATTAATAGAGACAATCCATCCATCTCCTCCAAAAGGCGATTTGAAAACATATCCAAAAATAACAAGAGGGTTTAACGTAGGATTTTTCACGAAACGAACATCTCCTCCTCCTGGTGCCCATGTATCATAGATTCCTCCAATATACATTGCTTTCAGAACTAATAAGAAAGCCCCGATTCCAAGAAGAGTTAGATGGATTCCTAAGATTGTCGTCATTTTGTTTTTGTCACGCCAATCATATCCAAAAAGAGGAGCATTTGTTTCTAATGTATCCGGTCCAAATAAAGAATGGTAAATTCCACCAAATCCTAATACCGCAGAAGAAACAAGATGAAGAACTCCAACAACAAAATAAGGGTAAATATCTAAGATTTCTCCTCCTGGACCCACACCCCAGCCTAATGTAGCTAAATGAGGAAGAAGAATAAATCCTTGGTCGTATAACGGTTTTTCGGGGATAAAATGAGACACTTCAAAAAGAGTCATAGCTCCACACCAGAATACCATAAGCCCTGAATGAGCCACATGAGCTCCTAAAAGCTTTCCAGAAAGGTTAATAAATCGTGCATTCCCAGCCCACCAAGCAAATCCTGTGGATTCAACAGATTTATCCGTTGTAATTTCTAATTCATCAAAGCGCGTTTCCACGTGGCAATACCTCTTCTGGGAAAATATAATTTTCATGTGGTTGATCTTGAGCCGCCATCCATAAACGGATTCCTTCGTTTAAAAGAATATTTTTCGCATAGAATGTCTCGAATTCTGGATCTTCTGCCGCTCTTAATTCTTGAGAAATAAAGTCATAGGCACGTAAATTTAAAGCCAGACCTACGATTCCAACAGCGCTTGCCCAAAGTCCTGTTACTGGAACAAAAAGCATGAAGAAATGTAACCAGCGTTTATTCGAGAAAGCCACTCCAAAAATTTGAGACCAGAAACGATTCGCTGTAACCATAGAATATGTTTCTTCTGATTGAGTCGGTGTAAACGCACGGAATGTGTTTGCTGAATCTCCATCTTCAAAAAGAGTATTTTCTACAGTTGCTCCATGAATGGCACATAAAAGAGCTCCTCCTAAGATTCCAGCAACTCCCATCATATGGAAAGGATTTAACGTCCAGTTATGGAAACCTTGTAAGAATAAAAGGAAACGGAAAATAGCCGCCACTCCAAAACTTGGAGCGAAGAACCAACTTGCTTGTCCTAATGGGTAAAGAAGGAAAACAGAAACGAAAACGGCGATAGGACCTGAAAAAGCAAGAGCGTTGTAAGGACGAATCCCAACTAAACGTGCAATCTCAAATTGACGTAACGTAAATCCAATTAATCCGAAAGCTCCATGAAGAGCAATGAAAGTCCATAAACCACCGATTTTAAACCAAAGAGTAAAACTTCCTTGCGCTTCGGGTCCCCATAATAATAAAAGAGAATGACCCATTGAGTTTGCAGGAGAAGAAACCGCAGCGGTTAAGAAGTTACACCCTTCTAAAAAAGAGCTTGCTAAACCATGAGTATACCAAGAAGTAGCAAATGTAATTCCTGTTAACCATCCACCTAAAGCTAAATAAGCACAAGGGAATAAAAGTAAACCAGACCAACCAACAAAAACAAAACGATCACGTTTTAACCAGTCGTCGATTAAACTAAAGATTCCTTCTTTTTTGACTTGTGCCTGTCCAATTGTAATTGTCATATTTTTTAAAGAAGTCTTTGTGTATATAATTTGGAAAGAAGAGTTCAAAAACCTATCGATTTTCTTTTTTCATCGAAAAGGTATCTTGAAAACATTTTCCTGGAAGGGTCCTACTCTTTTTCCTTCCATTCTCTGAAGAGACTTTTTCTTTCTCTGTATCAGGGAGACAGAGGTCTTTTTTGAAAGAGTTTGCCACTCATTTCACTCTGTCTTTGACAAATTGTCTTCCTTTTTTCGAAAGCAATCTTTCTTCTTTTTTTAGATACTCTTGAATCACGTAATAAAGAATAGAAATTCTTCCAACCCTCCACGTTTCAAAAATGGGTAGGGATACGAAGACCTATCAGGAAGAAAGAAAAAGCTTTCTAGTGATTTGTTCTCTTTCCGCATCCTTCGAGCCATTTTTGCTCGATCTTTTCTCTCTTCCTCTTGCTATCTTTTTGCACGAAAAACGGGGAAATCGAATGAATTGGGAAATCCTTTTCGTGACTGCACCTATTATAAGTTTTTTTTGGAAAAGAAGAAATTTATCAAAAAGTGGTCCCCCTTGACAATTTTTTGCTTGGGTATATACTTATATCTAATCAAGGCATACATTAGTATCTAATCAGGGCATATACGAAAAATGGAACCGTTAAAACAAAAGGTGAAAGAAAGACTTTTGAGTACAAAATTAGCATCTGTAATCCTTACGAATAGGCTTAAGGAAGAAGTGAAAGAAAAAGTAAGCCAACAAAGACCAAATTTCAATGAGCTCGACTTTCAAAAGATTTTTGAGTCTCAATTTGACAACCTATTGATAAGTTCTACGCCGAAGCCCAATGTAGAAATCAACAGTTTAAAAGGCTTGCAAAAAATAAGAGATCTTAGAATACAACATATGGCAACCCTCGACGCAACCGCCGTTGGAATAAAAGGACAAAAAACTATAGAAAGTCAAGCGATTCGAAATTTGGTGAAAAATAGGGGCGGTGCAAATCAAAAAGTAGACGTAAAAAGTCTTCTTGGAAAGCTGTATACCAGCTTTGTAAGCGGTAGTACAACGTTCTTGGTTAAGATACAAACACACAGACGCGAAATAGTCATATTCGCTGGCATCTGCATCGCCATTTACGGAATAATTTCGCTGCTTAGATCGAATTTTGACATATATAATCCTCCGAAATTAGTTGATCAACCGTTATCAGCTGAGGAATTTACCGCATTATGCACGTATGTTCTGAAAACATTAGTTACTGTAAGTGACTTGTATCTGGAGGCAACGGGAACGAAAGTAAGATCCTGTCCTAACGGTTTTGCAAACGCTCAGCCGAATTGGCAAGTACAAGAGGTAGGAGGAGGTACCTTAGGAAAGATCCAGGAAATAGCGAAAATCGTAACTAGTTTAAAAGAAATGATTTGCAGTGACCCTCTATTAAAGCAAATTGTTCACAAGGTCACAAATGAACGCTATGTCCTCAATAGTAATTGCACCATTACAGATGGGTTTATGAATGCATTACATCTAATCCAAGAGCATATGCGAATATTACTGATCAATAACCCAGGAGCCAACGAGACACAAATCAGGGAAGAAATGGGCATGAGTTTCTATAGCTGTTTGTCTTATCAATACCATCGAATATTGTGTGCTCATGTCAAGACTGACGCTGAGTTTGCTGCTCATTATTGTTCTTCTATCTTTTCCGATTTAATTCAACCAAGCAAAAGAAAATTTATATTTAATATTGGGTCTCGTTTGCACAGTATTATCAGCGGTGTACTAGGCTCTGTAATAACTGCGTTTCTAATGAGAGTAGGAGCAAGGCCACGAAATCACTTTTAATTCCTGGACGAGAGAATATGAATGAAGAAGACATTTTAGCGCCCTATCAAAAAACAACAAAAGAACCCCTTACGGAAACATATCCATTGAAGTTAAGTAAGGAGATGAAAAAAAAAATATTCACCATTTTGAAAAAACGCAACATAAATTTATCCGTGGTTTTGCGTTCGTATATTGAAAAACTTATCTTACACTACGAGGATTCTTGAAAGAATTCTCTTAGAAAAGAAAGAGAAAGAATAAGCAGAAATCTTTCTCTTTTTGAATTCTTCTCATTCATTCCCTCATGATACTTTGGATACAGGGTGTAAGTGAAAAACTTTTGAGCAGGGGTGTATAGAATGATTCAATATCCTTTGCAAAATAATCAAGTGCATGGGTAGAAAAAGATGGAAGGGAGTATAATAAAAAACGGTGTAAGTCTAGATGATTCTTTGAAATGGAGTTCTAACCAAGATCTTATCGAAGAGATACGGGTCCTTTTGGCCTGAGGAAAAGGTTAAATTTGTTTCAACAGTGGCGGAAGGTTTTTTGAGTACTCTTCTTATGAATCCCACGGATAGAGAGTGGGAGGCGTCTGAAATGCTCAATCCCACTAAAATCATAGACTTTTCAATTCGATGCTTTTTGCGATTTTAATATTGCATTTTTTACTTCTTATTTCATTTGCAACTTCTGTTTAAAAAGCGAAAATAACGTACAAATACCGGAACTAATAACCTAACACTCTATACATTCTGTTCGTTTCACCTAACATTCTACAAAAGGCAAATGTTTTCATAAACTAACGAAACAGTTTGTCATTTGTTTGTTTTCAAAAAAAGTCTTTTCTAACAAGTGAAAAAAGAAATGTTCTTCCCATTTCACTTTTCGAAATAAAAAGGTAGATGAAATGTCTTTGGTTTTTTCTTTTGCGATATTTTTATGGGAAACTTTCAAAGTAGGGGAATCAAGAATAAAAAAAGGAATGAGGTACAAGTGTATTCATAAACTTGTGGAGCTGCTTTCGATCTTTCTTTTTTTCTAATTGTTTTTCAGTAAGCCTAATCTCAAAATCATTTTTCAAGAATCTCTGCGTCTCTTCCTTATGCAAGGCATATCTTTCACAGTTAATTGTTGAATCAATATCTTTATGTCCTATAATGGAAGCGACTCTTTAGATTGGAAGTGTTCTGAATCCTTTTGAAATGTAACCCCCTCAGAACGAATGAGATGGAAAGTTCTTACCTATGCCAAATTTTCTGCAAGTTGTCGTCATATACTCGTGAACAAATCTGATAGACTGAACGGTGTGAAATGTTTTTTCAGAAAAAATTTTCGAATTTCCTAAAAACGGAAACCCATATGGATCAAAAATAAGTTCCATTTCTGGTAGCAAGTCTTTGAGTTATTTTTTTCCACTCTTTGGCAAGATATGTATCTGACAGCGATGAGTCTTCGTATGAAAAATAGGAATCTTTGCAGTTTGGATAGCTAAAAACAAATCTTTTTTGGTCAGTTGACTCACTTTGTTCAAACGAAGGCCACATAAGTATAAAGTGGTATATAGAATTCGAAATTGTGCGATTCTAATTGTTTTTAGTTCCTTTTGAATCCTTTGTCCAGCACCTATCATAAAAAGCTCCTAGTTATTTTTATAGAGGGGATCTCTCCCCCTAAAATCATTTCTTTTCTAATTTGTCGCTTTTTGAATTTTTGTTCTTTCACTGGGAGACCTCGTCTTTTAAACCTTTGATTGCTTCGTTTACCTGACCTAATGCTTTCATCAGAAACAGTTGTCCTTCCCTTACCATGTCTACATTTTCATCTGTATGTAGATTCCCTTCAAATGGCCGATCAATTTTGTCCTCAATTCATCTTAGTTTTGCTAGTAAAATAGGCTTGGCTTGTTCAATGGAGACATGATTTGGTAAATCACGATGAATTTCTTCGGATACCTCTTCTAATTGTTTTTTGTACTGTTCGATATGTGTTAATCTTGGTTCATTTTCTATGGAATGTGAAGAATAGGCTTGTGAGTATCTCGGTTCTTTTAGAAACTCTCTCGTTTCCGATTTTTATTTTCTTATCGTGGTTATAAATTGCAACCACTTTTGCAACAACTTTTTGTACGAAGATACTATCGATCTCTTTGTTTTTGAAGTGCGGTTGTAAAAATTCTTGCACATTTTATTTTTGGATACCCAATTCTTTCTCCGAAATTGGAAAGTATTGAAAGGTTGGAACAAATCTTTCCGCGACTCCCTCAGTTGGGCTATTCATCAGACTCATCGAAGCTCTCAATTTATTTTTCCTCATTTGGATGGAATGAAAATAGACGTCTCCTGCAAACGGACTGCCTGTATCCGTGTGGATAATCAGTTGTGGTTCTTTCTCTTCTATAGATATCATTCTTCGTTTGAATGCACTCTCCCTCACAGTTCCGTGGCATGAATCCGATTTTTTGAAACATTACATTGGATCATTTCGTTGTAGCATCCATCGATCCTTAGGAATAGATAGACGTTTACGTGATTCACAATACTCATTTCTGTGGAGTCGATATACCAATCAATAATGGGTTGCGGAACAACAAATTCGTGGTGTACTAAATTGGAAAAATAGTTCTTGATTGTTCTCATCATTTGATAGATCAATTTATTTTTTTTCTAGGCGACCTCAATTATCGACCTCCGTTCGACATCTGCTTATCCAATTGTCATCTGGCTTTTTGTATTAGATAGATTTCCTCTCTTTCTATCCTTTTGAGCAACAGACGAGGGAGAGTACAAAATGACAGCCTTCAAAATCACGCCTCAAAAATTCTACAATCTAACCATTTTTTAGACACCAAGAATCGAAATTTATTTCCAGCAGATCCCGTCCCTCAACAAACCAGGGATTGATGACATATACATCGAAACCCCCAAAAATTGACGTTTCAGCCACTCAAAGTATGAGTCATGTGTAAATCGACTTCACGAAGCTTAACTAAGTCTACAATGGAAAATTCGAGTGGGTAGAAGAGAAATCTATTTGTCCATTGGATTGTCTTTGTCTAGGAAGGGTCATAAAAAATAATCATTTCTCTTTAGGAATCCATTGCAACGTTCTCTGGAAAAACGTGGGATCATGACAAGTTTTCTCTTCGGGAAGTATCAAATCGGAATCGTAGGCAATAGGAAAGATCGATTCAAAAAAGGTTTTCTATTCCCTTTGGAAAATTGTTCCCTTCCGAACGTTTCCAAAACTTGCCATTTCCTAATCTACACGTAAACAAAAGCTTTTGAGGGGGAAAGAAAACAGGCTTAATAAGCAACGTTTACCCTAAAGAGTTTGTTCCTTCTTTCATGAAAACGTTTTTGTCAAACAAAAAAACAGAAAGGAATTTGTGAAACACAATGCAAAGGGAAAGTGTGAAAAGAATTGGAGGAAGAGATTCAACAAAAAACAAGTCTTTTCAACGTTTTAAAAGTGGTTTCTATATCTTACTACCTTTTAAAGTATAAAGGGGTCTAGAAACGAAGATTTTCAACCTTTCAACAGATTTACCTCTTTAAGAAAAAACTATGAATCTACTTATCCTTGTCTGTGACTTGTTTTTTGCTTTTTAAAAAAGCAAAAAAGATCAACCCGAAAAGTTCTTTGAGGAAATGCATCTGATCTTCAATCCATCGTATTTCCATTCTTTTTGTACGGTTTTTTGAGAGGTAATCTTTCCCATTTTTCATCGAAAGGATCGTAGGAAACTTATTCAAAAGAAAATCTTGGGAATCGAATCTTTATGTATAAAAATTTGAGTGGATGGGAGCGGAAATGTTGTCAATGGTTTCTTTTTGCTTTTTTCCCTTCTACTGTTTAAAAAATAGGCTTTGGTTAAAAAACAGGGGATGTTACTTTATGAAAGACTTTTTTATTTTTTAAATGGTTTGCACTCGTTTTTACCAGATCTCTCCGAAATCAACGTATTTGTCTACGTTTCAAAGGTTTTTATAGTCAGTGGAAAGGGAGGATCCTCGCGAAACCTTTGTGTTTGCTCTTTTTGTAAAAGCAGCGCTTGTTTTCTTCTCTCGGTTTTGGTTCAAAATGAGTGGGAACAAATCAAAAACATCTAAATACGTCATTTGAAGATTTTCGATCTTTTACCTAAAGAGGATTCAAAGTGATTCTGTTACTGATTTTCAAAGGGAAGAAAGTTTCTATTTGTTTTCCTCTGAGTCTCTTTGATCTTCCCCTCTTGGATCGGTCTCGGTTTGGCAACATATAGCTATGGTTTCGAACCTTTGATGTTTACTTTGTAAGAAAATATTTCTTTCTCTTCTTGAAGAAAAACAAAGGTTCAACTTGTTGGTTTTTTCCTCTTCTGGAGGCCAAACCGTTTGCCCAGGTTCCATCTCTTTGTTTGGAAAAAGAAAACAACGAAAAGAAAAGTAAGACAAAAGAAAAGAAACAAAAGAAAAAGAAAAGAACGCTCTTTGTTCTTTTCTATCTGCTCCTTGTTCTTTAGCTCCTTGTTCTTTAGCTCTTTGTTCTTTAGCTCTTTGTTCTTTGCTCTTTGTTCTTTAGCTCTTTGTTCTTTGTTCTTTTTTATACGTTGCTCTTTGTTCTTTGTTCTTGTTTCTTTGAGCTTTTCCAAGTTTCATCGTCATCAACGATGAAACTTGGAAAAGCGTTTCTTATATTATATATACTTCACTGCTTTTCTTTCTTTTTGCTTCTTTTTCTTTCTTTCTTTTTTTCAGCTTTTCCAATTTTCATCGTTGCCGACGATGAAAATTGGAAAAGCGTGCTTTTTCTTTCTTGCTCTTTGTTTTCTTTTGTTTGCTTTTCTTTCTTTCTTTTTGCTTCTTTTTCTTTCTTTCTTTTCATTTATTTTCTTTTATTTCTCCTTCTTTCTTTTTCTTTTTTTCTTTCTGTCTTTTTCTTCATTTTTCTTTCTTTCTTTTTGTGAAAATTCGAAACGTTGAATTAAAAAAATCTGTATTTATTCTCTAGAGCCCTTTTTAATGCGTTTAAGGCTCTAATATAACCATTCTGGTATGATTCACCCTTTTTACTTTTTTGGTGCTCTTAAACGTAAAATTTTGATGGAAAACGTTTTGCTTGATTTTTCGTCCTGAATCGGTAGTAGATCTGGATTGTCGTAAAAAAACAGCTTGTTCGATGTGAAGTTGCTTTCTTGGGCGGGCTCGCGAGCACTTAGTGGTAGAGGTTATGGTCTTTCTGAAAAAATATCATTTTCAATCGGTAGAGGTTGTGGTTTAGTGTGAGAAGCTGATGACGGTTTTTACTGGTAGAGGTTATAGTCTAGTTTCTTTCGCGAAGTGGAAAGGATTGGGTAGATTTGCTCTTGTTTCTCTTTGCAAAAGCGTTGGAAAGCGATTTCTTCTTGTTTTGCTTTTCAAAATAAAAGACCTTCTCGGTCTCCACAAAATCAAAAGTTTTCTTTCTTTCAAGTGTCTTCTCTAAGTACTGCTCGAATCGTTCTCGTTTGGTTTGTTGAAATTTTTGAGATCTTGTCTTCCTTGGCTTTTTATTCTGATTCTGTAGATAACGACATAGAAAGTTTGAAAAAGAAGAAGGCGAAAAGCATAGAAAGGATGTCATGGCAATAAAAAATATTTTTTTGTTTGAAAAATTTAACTGGCTTTAATGAGTCCCATTTTGCTGCGATAAAATTTGGCATTCTCAAAAAATGAGTTCCAATTTTGGCTAAGTTTTTGATCGTACAATTTTCGAAGAAGCGAATCGTTTTATAGATGAGCTTTTTATAGAAAAGATGTTTTTTTACAAATTTTTCTTATGATATTTTTGGTGACGAAGGAGTTCATTCTATATCGGTTAAAAAAAAGAATGTTTTTTTTCTGGAAAGTGGGAGGTTTTCTTATTCTTCAGAAAAATTGGAAAATAAATTCTGTGGATCGTTGTTTCTTCCCGAAAGCTTTTAGAAAAGGTTTGCTTTTGTTGTAGAGATTGGTCGAAAAGTGGTCCCCCTTGACAAACTTTTTTGCTTGGGTATATACTAGTATCTGTTTGTAAATCAATCAGCCCGATCTTCTTGGGCTTTCTTCAAAAAGAAATTTTTGAGAAGAAAAAGAAAATTACAGGAAAAAGAAAAAAAAGAACATTTTTTTTACTAAGAGTTTGATCCTAGCTCAGGATGAACGCTAGCGGTATGCTTTAACACATGCAAGTCGAACGGGGAAGCAATTCTTAGTGGCGGAGTGGCGAGGACAACGTAGGAATTTGCCTCCAAGAAGAGGATAACCTTTAGAAATAAGGGCTAAAACTCTATAGGCCTGATATAGGTGAAAAAAGCAATTTGCTTGGAGAGAAGCCTGCGCCTGATTAGCTAGTTGGTGGGGTAAAGGCCTACCAAGGCGACGATCAGTAGCTGGTCTGAGAGGATGATCAGCCGCACTGGAACTGAGACACGGTCCAGATTTCTACGGAAAGCAGCAGTGGGGAATTTTCTGCAATGGGCGAAAGCCTGACAGAGCAATACCGCGTGGAGGATGAAGGCGTACGCGTTGTAAACTCCTTTTCCCAGGGAAGAAGATCTGACATTACCTGGGGAATAAGCATCGGCTAACCCTGTGCCAGCAGCCGCGGTAATACAGGGGATGCAAGTGTTATCCGGAATCATTGGGCGTAAAGCGTCTGCAGGTGGATAGATTAGTCTTTTGTTAAATCTTCGAGCTTAACTCGGAGCTTGCAAAAGAAACTCTCTATCTCGAGTCAAGTAGAGGGAAAGGGAATTTCCAGTGGAGCGGTGAAATGCGTAGAGATTGGAAGGAACACCAAAAGCGAAGGCACTTTCCTGGGCTTCGACTGACACTCAGAGACGAAAGCTAAGGGAGCAAACAGGATTAGATACCCTGGTAGTCTTAGCTGTAAACGATGAATACTAAGTATTGCTTTCTTTACGGAAGGCAGTGCTGTAGCTAACGCGTTAAGTATTCCGCCTGGGTAGTATGCTCGCAAGAGTGAAACTCAAAGGAATTGACGGGGGCCCGCACCAGCGGTGGAGCATGTGGTTTAATTCGATGCAACACGAAGAACCTTACCAGGACTTGACATGAAGAGAAGTTTCTTGAGAGAGAAACGTGCTACGGCCTCTTACACAGATGGTGCATGGTTGTCGTCAGCTCGTGTCTTGAGATGTTGGGTTAAGTCCCGCAACGAGCGCAACCCTTGTTTTTAGTTAATATTCTAAAAAGACTGCCGATGATAAATCGGAGGAAGGCGAGGACGACGTCAAATCATCATGCCTCTTATGTCCTGGGCTACACACGTGCTACAATGGGTATGACAATGAGTCGCAAATCCGCGAGGAGGAGCCAATCTACAAACATATCCCTAGTTCAGATTGTAGGCTGCAACTCGCCTACATGAAGGTGGAATCGCTAGTAATCGCAGGTCAGCTATACTGCGGTGAATCCGTTCCCGGGCCTTGTACACACCGCCCGTCACACTCTGGGAGCTGACTATACTCGAAGCTATTATTCTAACCCTCGGGAGGAAGGTATTTAAAGTAGAGTTGGTGACTATAGTGAAGTCGTAACAAGGTAGCCGTACTGGAAGGTGCGGCTGGATTACCTCCAATAAAAAGAAAAACGTGGGCTATTAGCTCAGTTGGTTAGAGTGCACCCCTGATAAGGGTGAGGTCCCTGGTTCAAATCTAGGATGGCCCACACCATAGAAAATTTTTTCTATGTTATAATGAGAAAACTTGGGGCAATAGCTCAGTTGGTAGAGCGTTGCTTTTGCACGGCAGATGTCAACGGTTCGAATCCGTTTTGCTCCAAAAAATAAAAAGAGCTTGTTCTTTTTATTTCAAAAAAAAAACTTAAGCAATTAAGAGCTTGTGAGGGATCCCTTGGTATTCAGAAGCGATGAAGGACGCGGCTACCGGCGAAACGCTTCGGGGAGTTGGAAGTAAGCTTTGATCCGGAGGTCTCCGAATGAGGAAACTCAATAACTTCTTACTGAATAAATAAGTAATGAAAGAGCGAACCTAGGGAATTGAAACATCTTAGTACCTAGAGGAAAAGAAAGTAAAAACGATTCCCGTAGTAGCGGCGAGCGAACTGGGAACAGCCTAAACCTAGTTTTTTCTTTGGAAAAAAAGAGGGGTTGTGGGGTAGAAAAATAAAAGCTTGAATCTATCTTTGAAATTTTTTTCAAAGTTTTTTCTTTTTATTTTATCAAGAGAAAGTCGAATGGTTCTTCTTTCTTTTCAAGAGAATTTCTCGTGTAAACGTTGGAAGTATTTTGCAAGGGAAGAAGCCGGAAACTATAAATCAATTAGGTGAAGGAGTTGGAAAACTCTACCATAGAAAGTGAGAGTCTTGTAACCGAAAATTGAAAAATCAATCTATACCCGAGTAGCATGAGGCACGTGGAATCTCGTGTGAATCTGCGAGGACCACCTCGTAAGGCTAAATATTCCTGAATGTCCGATAGAGAAAAGTACCGCGAGGGAAAGGTGAAAAGAACCCCGGGAGGGGAGTGAAAAGAATGTGAAATTGCAAGCTTACAAACAGAGGAAGAACGACTTAGCGTTTAACTTCGTGCCTGTTGAAGAATGTTCCGGCGACTTACAGTTAGTGGCTTGGTTAAGATCGAGAGATCGGAGCCAGAGTGAAAGCGAGCTTGAATAGAGCGTTTGTCACTAGTTGTAGACCCGAACCCACTTGATCTAACCATGGGCAGAGTGAAACTTAGGTAATACTAAGTGGAGGCTCGAACCGACTGATGTTGAAAAATCAGCGGATGACTTGTGGTTAGCGGTGAAATGCCAATCGAAAGTGGAGCTAGCTGGTTCTCCCCGAAACGTATTTAGGTGCGGCGGTTTATGTTTAGAAGAAGAGGGGTAAAGCACTGTTTCGGTGCGGGCTGGTAATTCGGTACCAAATCGAGGCAAACTCTGAATACTCATTCTTAGAATAAACCAGTCAGACTATAGGGGATAAGCTCTATAGTCAAGAGGGAAACAGCCCAGATCACCAGCTAAGGCCCCTAAATAATGACTAAGTGATAAAGGTAGTGAAAAGGCTCGGACAACCAGGAGGTTTGCTTAGAAGCAGCAATCCTTTAAAAAGTGCGTAATAGCTTACTGGTCTAGCAGTTTTGCGCCGAAAATTGACGGGGCTAAGTCATTTGCCGAAGCTGTGAGATATACTTTTGTATATCGGTAGGGGAGCGTCCCATGATAGATTGAAGTGTTAGCGAAAGCGGATATGGACGAGATGGGAGTGAGAATGTCGGATTGAGTAGCGAAAACATGGGTGAGAATCCCATGCTCCGAAACACTAAGGTTTCCTCCGGTAGGCTCGTCCGCGGAGGGTGAGTCGGGACCTAAGGCGAGGCTGAGAAGCGTAGTCGATGGAGAATTGTTGAATATTACAATACGTAGTTTCTTATTGGTAACGAGGGACGGAATAGGCTATACTAGCCGGAGATTGGTCACCGGTGCAAATTGTGAGTCATAAGAAAAACTTTTTTCTGTTGATTCTTTACGAGGTGTTGAGGATTTGAGAAACAAATCGGAGCTAAGCGATGAGTCCAAGATTTTTCGAAATCAAAGTAGTGGATGTCACATTCCCAAGAAAAGCTCGCCCTACCTATAATAAGAACTCCCCGTACCCGAAACCGACACAGGTAGTGTGGTAGAGAATACCCAGGAGCGCGAGAGAACCCTCCTTAAGGAACTCGGCAAAATAGCTCTGTAACTTCGGAAGAAAGAGTGCCCTATGGGCTGCAATATCAAGTTCCAAGCAACTGTTTAGCAAAAACACAGGTCTCCGCGAAGTGGTAACACGATGTATGGGGGCTGACACCTGCCCAGTGCTCGAAGGTTAAAGAAGTCGGTTAGCGCAAGCAAAGCTGGTAACTGAAGCCCGAGTGAACGGCGGCCGTAACTATAACGGTCCTAAGGTAGCGAAATTCCTTGTCGGGTAAGTTCCGACCCGCACGAATGGTGTAATGATTTGGAAGCTGTCTCAAGGAGGGACTCGGCGAAATAGAAATGTCTGTGAAGATGCGGACTACGTGTGCCAGGACAGTAAGACCCTATGAAGCTTTACTGTATCCTGAGATTGAATTTCGATTGTATTTGCGCAGCATAGGTGGGAGCCTACGAAGCGATTCTTATGGGAGTCGTGGAGGCATCGGTGAGATACCACTCTGATACCATTGACATTCTAACTTCTTTTCCGTCATCCGGTAGAAAGACAGTCTCAGGTGGGCAGTTTGACTGGGGCGGTCGCCTCCTAAAAAGTAACGGAGGCGTACAAAGGTTC
>Ga0114959_10000887_pt1 | contig 27739 bp, 28 predicted proteins | sample C_130625_EF_Meta_FD_87317 | JGI IMG/M metagenome (GOLD analysis project Ga0114959, IMG submission 87317) | Freshwater microbial communities from Lake Croche, Canada to study carbon cycling - C_130625_EF_MetaG | ecosystem: Environmental > Aquatic > Freshwater > Lake | place: Lake Croche, Canada... | reverse complement strand
CTGAAGAGATTATGGAAGAATTTATGCTGAGGTGAAGACGGCAATTTCGAGGTTATTAGACTATCAATCTTGAGCGTAACCACCTACATCGAGGGAAAGTTCGAGCCCACCACGAAGGGGAAACTGCATGACTTCGAAGAGTAATAGATTCATAGAGGTAGTAGTGGTCATGTTGCTGATGACTTTCATGAGTCAATCGGTCAGTTTCGCCGCTTCGAGTGCGGCTATCAACAAGGCATATAGGGACTTGTATCGAAAGATGGGAAGCCAAGGAAATAACGATGTGCTTTCAGTCATGACTTACTACGATGTTCAAATAAAACAGGCAATCGGTAAAGTTTTAGATCGCAAAGTTAATTGCGATACCAAGTCAAAGAATCGCTACAAGGCTATCGCATACGACACGAGCCAACCGGAGGTAGATCAACTTATCTCTGGATTCTATCTCGGCTACTGCAACGCCAAATAAACAAAATTTGATTATTTCCCTATCATCCATTTTCCACCCACGGCCAAAACCGATGGATGAGCCAAATAGATTTGGAAATTCTTTTCAGATAGCCCGCCGGTTGGGATAAAGCGGACTTCTGGGAACGGTGCTGATAGCGCCTCCAGTGTGGCTAGCCCACCCATTGCTTCAGCTGGAAAGAATTTCATTACCTTTACTCCCTCAGAGAGACAGACCATGACCTCTGACGCTGTTGCAATTCCGGGTAGGTAAGGAATACCAATCCTTTCTGCGCATCTGATCAATCTGACATCGGTACCGGGTGAGACTGCGAATTTGATTCCATGGTCTTGCGCTCTGAGCAAGTCACTTTCATTGATCACGGTCCCGATCCCTACAGTCAATTCCGGATCTTTTGCCAATTGCCGAGCGGCTTCAAAACTAATTTCTGTGCGTAGAACAATCTCTACGATATTCAAATTTAATTTTTTGAGTCTTTCGCTGATCGCTTCAATTTCAGTTAATGAGCTGATTGTGAGAACCGGAATGATCTTTCTCACGGCAAGCTGTTCAAGGATTTCCATAAAATGGAAGAATATCTGAACATTCGCTTAAATGTATAGACAAATACTGAGGGTCTATATACTGTTTTGACATGGGGGTTGGGCGTCGAATTGTCATCACTGGAACACGCGGTATTGCCGCTGGAGTTGTCGCGGCGCTAGACGGCGATGTTGATCGGGTTTTTGCGATCGGAGGCGAATCAGCGGATGGGAACGCTCTTCTTGCCCGGTTCCCTCATGTGATTGGCGTTGATCCCATCGATCTTAGAGACGAATCGGCTGTTATTAATTCTTTTGCTATGGCGCGAGAGGCACTGGGAACATTCACTGACGTTATTTCTATCGCGGGCGGATCGGGCCGTTCCTTTGGCGATGGCGCGTTACACACACTCTCTCGCGAAGCTTGGGACAAAACTTTGGAATTAAACCTGACAACTACTTTTTTAACCGCACGAGAAGCCATTAAATCCTTCAAAACTTCCGGTGGCGGCTCGCTCATCCTGACGTCGTCGGTATTGTCGATCTCCCCCTCCCCTGAATTTTTTCAAACCCATGCTTACGCTGCTGCTAAATCCGCAATCAACGGTTTGGTGACATCGCTTTCTGCTTCCTACCTCTCTGATCATATTCGCGTTAACGGCGTGCTGCCTGGTTTGGTTGCCACAAAAATGGCTGCTCGTGCAGCAGAAAATCCCGTAATACAAGAATTTACTCAGAAGAAACAACCACTCGCGGCTACACAATTGCCGGTTGAAAATATCGTTTTGGCATATATGTATTTGATGAAGAACGAACAAGTTACTGGCCAATTGCTAACGGTCGATGGTGGATGGTCCACTGTCACGAACGTGTGAAAAGGAATAGATATGGCTCACCCACGATACTCATATAGGACAATCGCAAAAACGATTGATCACTCACTTTTGAAGCCTGAAATGACGAGAGCAGAAGTTGCAGCGGGTTGCGAAATCGCAAAGAAATACGATGTTGCATCTGTTTGTTGCAAGCCTAGCGATGTGACATTCTGCGCCACGATTCTAGCTGGCACAGATGTTGAAGTTGGCACCGTAGTTGGTTTTCCGCACGGGTCCTCAACCACAAGCACAAAGGTTTTTGAAACCAAACAGGCCATTTCAGACGGTGCTACTGAAATTGATATGGTTCTTAATATCGGCTTACTTAAATCCGGTGAATACGACCAAGTTCAATCAGATATTGCCGCGGTAGTTGATGCATCTGCTGGAAAAATGGTGAAAGTCATCCTAGAGAATGCATACCTAACAGATGAAGAAAAAATTAAAGCGTGTCAATTAGTTGAAGCAGCAGGTGCCGATTATGTCAAGACATCGACCGGATACGCACCGACTGGAGCAACGATTGACGACGTTCGACTCATGAAGAACTCGGTCTCTGCAAAAATGAAGGTGAAAAGTGCAGGTGGTGTCCGCACGCTCGATGCTTTAATCGAGATGTTAGATGCGGGAGTAAGCAGATCGGGGGCAACAACTACCGCGGCAATGCTCGATGACTATGAATCGAGATTTGGGCGTGACTAAACATCTAGGGCTGGACCTAGGTGGCACCAATATCAAAAGTTGTATCATCGAAATGGTCAATGGAAAGCCACGAATAATTGAACAAGCTTCAGTACCTACAGAAGCAGATCTGGGTCCAGAGAGTGTCAAAAACTCGCTTGTCAGTTTGGTGAAACTGAAACATCAGGCGTTCCCTGATATATCTTCGGTAGCTATAGGCGTTCCTGGAACGTTTGATCACGAGACTGGTGTCATGCGAGTGGTACCCAATCTTGCCGGAGCTTGGGATGGCTTTCCATTAACCGAACTGATCAACGCCGCCGTACCTTTTCATGTTCTCTTGATTAATGATGCGCGCGCCTTCTCATTAGCCGAAGCGACGATGGGTGCGGCGAACGGCAAGAAGGTCGTGGCATGCCTAGTCCTGGGTACGGGCGTGGGTGGTGGGCTAATTTTCAATGGCGCCGTGCATATGGGGGCTACTTTCGGAGCGGGTGAAATCGCGCATCAGATTGTGCAGGTCGATGGTCCACTCTGTGGCTGTGGTCAACATGGTTGTCTCGAAGTTTTCACCTCAGCCGCCGCTTTATGTCGTAGAGCTGGCACTTCAACCCCTGCAGAAGCATATGAAAAAGCAGTTACGGGAGACCTTCAAAGTTTGAAAGCTTTTCGTGAAATGGGTGACTGGTTGGGATTAGCAGTGGCAAATTTGGTAACTCTGCTTGCCCCGGATGTATTCGTTATTGGTGGCGGTGTTGCCCAGGCGGGTGATTTATTACTGAACATGATTCGAGCAAGTGCCGCCGAAAACCTAAAACTTTTCGATCAAAAATATATAAAGATCGTTCCAGCAGAGCTAGGAACCTATGCTGGCTCCATCGGCGCAGCGTTATATGGCGCGATAAATGCCGGTGCCAAAGTTAGCTTCATATCAACAACATAACGGTTACTCGCGTATGCAGTTTCCGTAAACTCTAGCGGCACGCCCTTTTCGTTTTCGATGACTCTGGTTTCCACTAATAGAGATGTCTGCATAGGAATTTCTAGCGCATCGCTCTCCGCTTGATCGGCGTTTCTGGCACTTAGCCAACCGCTAGCAATTGTCGGGAAAAAACCCGCACTTCGAAGCGCATCATGGAGCGAGCCATTTTCTAGATTGAATTTGAGAACAGGGCTTGCTTTTTCAATCAAAGCCACTCGTTCTAGCGCTAACGGAATTCCATCTGCCAATCGCACACGTCGAATTTCGACAATTTTTGACCCTGGTTTGAGCTTCAGCGCTGACTGGTCCTTCTTGGACGCGGCGACAATCCTGCCCGAGATGAGCACAGATGATGGAGTAAGCCCACGCCTACGCATATCTTCAGTGAAAGAAAGCAAGACGCCCTCTCTACGGTGCATTGGCCCATGGGCTATAAAAGTTCCAGAGCCACGTTTACGATCCACTAACCCTTCGCGCATCAGATTGAGTACTGCGTGGCGAGCGGTCATTCGGCTCACTGAAAATTTTTCTGCAATTTCGGTTTCCGCAGGAAGTAGAGTGCCAGGTTGCCCCTTTTTTACCTTCGCGCGGAGCCAGGTCTCGATTTCGACATAGCGATGCGGGGAAGACGTGGCCTTAGTTGCTACTTTTTTGGGCAAGTCAACCTCCGAAGTATTTGTTAAGAGTATAGACATTTACTGAAAAATGTATAGACTTTTAAATATGATGATCGTTATCGATGAGCAGTTTTTGCTGGGTGAATAATGCACCAAGTTATGCCTGACTCGTTAACCAGTAACCTCTCTGGTTCCTGGAACTCCAGCGCATTGAGGGTGCTAGATGAGATCATGAGCACACAAAGTGGAGCTATTGAACAAGCCGCACAATGGTGCGCGCAGTCAATTCTCTCGGATGGCGTTGTCCATGTTTTTGGGACGGGACATTCGCGGATCCCGTTAGAAGAGTTCTTTCCACGTTATGGCTCCTTCGCTGGATTTAATCCGATAGCGGAACTTTCGATGACATTTCATACCCAGGTTGTCGGAGCCAACGGTCAACGTCAGGCGATGTTCATCGAGCGAGTAGAAGGATTTGCCGAACAAATTTTGGCTAACTGGAATTTTCCGCCGCAAGATTTGATGATGATTTTCAGCGTTGGCGGTCAAACAGCCGTTCCAGTAGAGATGGCGATAGGCGCCAGGGCTCGCGGACTGAAGGTGATAGCAGTGACCTCGGTAGTGCAAAATAAATTTGGTACTCCGCGCCATTCATCTGGCACCACGCTCTCTGACAACGCAGATCTCGTGATTGACCTCTGTGCACCGCTCGGTGACGCGCTCGTTACTATCCCTGGATTAGAGACTCCGGTAGGTCCGGTTTCGACTCTCTCTGCGGTAACCGTTGTCAATGAAATTAAAGTTCAAGTAGCCGATATGTTGGTTCAGAACGGTTACCTACCATCAGTGTTAACGAGTGCATCCGTTGTAGGTGCTAGTAAAAGTAAAGAACTTTTTGATGCAGCGTATGCCGAACATGCTCGGCTCGTATCTCAGCGTTTAACCGGAGCAGTCCCCTCATTTCGAGATCCAGGGATGGGTTAAATAAACAATGCTCAGCAAGGCAAGACCAAGAAACAAGCTAGCGGTGCCGCTTGCTTGAAGTGAAAGCGAAAGGAACAGTATGAAGTTAAGAAATAAGCAGACAAAAGCTTTTGCACTAGGTTCGGCGATCGCGCTATCCATGAGCGTAGTCGCACTAACTCCTTCTGCAAATGCCGCTGGCTACGTCATTGGTGTTAGCAATGGCTGGGCAGGTAACTCTTGGCGTGAAGAAATGGTTTGCGCCATCAAAGCAGAATCAACCCTCTCCAAAAAAGTTGCATCTGTCCTCGTAGCATCCCGTACCACTGACAGTGCTGGTCAACTTGCGGACGTCCGCTCGCTGATCTCCCAAGGTGTTAACGCAATTATCGTCAACGCTGGCGATGTTAATGCTCTAAACCCTGCAGTAGATGAGGCAGTTGCTGCTGGAATCAAAGTGGTTGCAGTAGATAACGCAATCACAGACAAGAGTGCGACAATTGTTTCTAACGACCAAGTTGCCTATGGCGCGGTTGGTGCAGAAGCGCTTGCAAAAGCCATGAATTACAAGGGTAACGTTCTCTATATGCGTGGTGCCGCTGGTGCTGGTGCTGATACGGATCGCAATACTGGATTCCAAAAGGTCATGAAGAAGTATCCAAAGATCAAAATCGCAAAGACCGTCTTCACGAACTGGGACTGGGCAACTGGCGGAACCATGGCCAATCAATTGCTACAGCCTGGTAAGTTCCAAGGCGTTTGGACATCAGGTATTGACTATCCAGTCGTACAAGCGATGACCACCAAGCTACACGGAAAGTACATTCCACTTGTTGGCGCAGATAACAATGAGTTCGTACATCAGACAATCTCCCTAGCTTCAAAGGGCTTTGTCGGAATCATTGTTGCAAACCCAGCCGTAGTAGGCGGAGCAGCAGCGAAAGTTGCCATCCAGCTTCTCGATGGAAAGAGCGTGAAATCTCCAGTGCTGCTTCACCCTGTCGCATGGACGATGGCAAGCAATGCTGCAGATATCACTTCACATTACTACCCAGATCAATCAGCTACCTTCTCTTCATCGACTTCGATCAAGGGATTGACTAGCTTCACGGCATCACAGTTGTTCCGTTGTCGTGCACCGCAGGATGATCCAGAGACAACTGGATGATCTAAACCTGCTTAAAGAGATGAACTTTGGGGGCAAGGCCCCCAAAGTTCATTTTTACCTAGAGACATTAACTACCGATGCATTTATCCAAAAAGCGTTCACCATAACGACCGAGAATAGGAATATTTTGTGGCTCATCTCAAGATCGACAATGTGGCGAAATCTTATGGGTCGGTTGTCGCTTTAAAGAGTGCAAACCTAGAAGTCATTCCAGGTGAAATTCATGCACTACTCGGGGCAAATGGAGCAGGTAAGTCCACGCTCATGAAAATTCTGACCGGCGTAACAACCTTAGATGCCGGTTCTATCTCGCTAAATGATCTTCCGATCAGTTTTTCATCACCTGATGAAGCGCGCAAGAATGGTGTTGCGCCAGTTTTTCAAGATCCAGCGTTGATCCCTGATATCTCGTTACGGCGCAATTTGAAGCTGACATCCACGGACGAGAAGAAGTTCGTTTCGCATCTGCAAGCTATGGGATTGACCGTCGATTTGAGCACAATAACCGGGCTCATCGAATTACCGGTGTTGCGCATGATTGATCTAGCACGCGCACTCTCTCATGATCCAGAAATTTTGATACTGGACGAGATAACTGCAGCTTTACCGATCGATCTTGCTGAAAAAGTAATCGCTATTATGGAGAAGCATAAAGCGAACGGGAAGTCCGTTATTTTTATTTCGCATCGCCTAGCGGAAGTCGAATCTATCTGTGACCGCGCGACGGTACTCCGTGACGGTATTGATGTTGACACATTTGCCACCGATGAAGGGAGTGAAGAACGAATCGTCACGTCGATGTTGGGAACAAAATCGATGCCGATCATCAACCCAAAATCGGAGCTGGGGATTGGTTCCGAACAAATATTTCTAGAGGTAGAAAATCTCACTCAAGGCCAGATGCTCACCGGAGTCAGTTTCACGGTGAAAAAAGGCGAGGTATTAGGGTTGGCGGCGCTCGAGGGGCAGGGACAGGATCTACTTTTTGAAATCCTAGCCGGGGAACGAAAACCTGATGGTGGAAGCATTAAGGTAAATGGAGAGCCGGTTAAATTTAAGCATCCCCGCGATGCCATCGCCCGTGCGATCGGCTACGTGCCGGGTGATCGGAAAACCGCACTACTCCCCCAGCGATCAATTCATGAAAATCTAGCGGTCACAACTTTCCGCAAAATTCGCTCCTGGGGAAAGATCAACTCCACATCCGAATCTGAGCTGGTCAGTAATGCGATAGATAGTTTGCAGATTGATACGAGAGCGGCCTCCCAAGTCAGACAATTATCTGGTGGAAACCAACAAAAAGTGACGATTGGGCGTTGGGTAACAACTGGCTTCGACCTATTGTTATGTTTTGATCCGACTCGAGGCATCGATGTTGGAACGAAAGCCCAAATTTATGCGTTGATGAGAGAATTTGCTGATCAAGGTCACTCGGTTCTTCTCTTTACTTCTGAACTGCGAGAGATCCCACTGGTCTGTGATCGAGCAATAATTATTTATGAAGGAAAGATTCAGGGTGAGCTTCCAATCGAAAAATGCGATGAAGCGACTCTTCTCAATGCCGTTCATGGATTGCCTGGATTGCCTGGATTGGATGTCGCATAATGAAAAACCTGCGCTTACGTGAACGTTCTTGGACCATTGGCATTACGATCCTCTTTCTCATATTGGGATTTTGGCGGAGTCAACAACTTCCTAAATTTGGTGGTTATGAGATAAAAACCATCATTCTCGGTGTCGTACCGATCGCACTTCTCGCGATGGGTCAATCCTTAATCGTTATCGGCGGTGGAATTAATTTAGCGATTGGTGCCGAAGCACTGCTGATCAACTGTTTAACGGCGAAATTCATGAACGGAACAAGCTTCATCCATTCACTGCTCATCGCGATTCTAGGACTTCTCGCTTCGGTCGCAGTGGGTGTCCTGACGGGGTGGATAATCGGTGCATCTGGGATCGCCGATATCGTGGTAACGCTCGCAACTAGTTTTATCATCGTTGGAATTGCCATGGTGATCTTCCCGATCCCCGGTGGCGGAACCAATGCTCACTTTGCCCAACTCATTACTGGTGGCGGAAACTCCTTCCTCCTTCCTCTACTTGCGATAGCGCTGCCTTACCTGCTGATCTGGGCACCGCTCTATCGAAGCCGAACGGGAATTGCGATTTTTGCCATAGGCTCGAACAAGGATGCTGCTTTTCTATCCGGCGTTGATGTTAAAACTACTCGAATTAAGCTTTATGCCATCGGCGGGCTCTTTGCGGGCTTCTCCGGAATTGCTCTGACCTGCGTGACAAAGAGTGGAAGCGCGATCATCACGATTTCAAATGCCGCAACGCTCAACTCCGTCGCTGCATCGGTGCTTGGTGGAATCGCACTTTCTGGTGGCGTCGGTGGGCTCTTCGGTCCAGTTCTGGCTTCAGTCGTTATCTACTTTATCCCAACAATAATGCTGGGTTACGGAATTGATCCAGCGTATAGCCAAATCATCCAAGGAACGTTAACGATTTCGGTTGTGCTCGTTGGCGGTTGGCTACGCCTGCGCGCAAAAAGGAGTAAGTAAATGCTGAAAATTCTGAGCGAGATCAATTCCAAAATCAGTGTGTCTATGCGAAGCCTGATGGGGATACTGGTAGTTCTTTTTATCGTTACCGGCTTAGTCGATAATTATTTCTACACTTTTGATTCAATCGGGAACACGCTACAGATCGCTGCGCCATTGGCGATTTTCGGGGCAGGGCAAACAATTGTCATGCTCACCGGTGGTATCGACCTGTCGCTGGCCATGACTGCCACTGGAACCATTTATTTGATCAGCGTTAAATCTTCTGATGGCCTGGCGGTTTCACTGACCTGGGGAATTTTATTCTGCCTGATCGTGGGTACGATCAATGGAGTTGCAATAGGAATCTTTAATGTCAATCCCCTTATTATGACGTTGAGTATGAGCACAGTGCTCATAGGTTTTTTTAGCGTTGGCGTTAGCACCTTTCTCAAAGGTAGTAGTTCAGTGCCGAGCCTTTTTGTCACTATGAGCAGTGGCTATATCTGGGGTCCGGTACTCTCGTGGCCACTTTTGGTCTGGCTCATCGTTGCCACGGTCGTGATGTTTTTGCTGACAAAGACCGGACTTGGTCGCTTGATTTACTCCGTGGGAGATAATGCAAAGGCAGTGCGTTTAGCGGGAATAAAGGTCTGGCAAGTCCAATTAGCTTCATACATCTTATGTTCATTTTTTGCTGGGCTTGGCGGAGTGATTCTGGGTGGACAATCTGGTGCGGTCTCAATCGACCTAGCCACATCGCTACTACTACCAACTGTTGCAGCCGTCGTTATTGGTGGTACCTCCATCATGGGGGGCATGGGTACTTACACCGGAACAATCATGGGCGCGCTGATTTTGGCGGTCATCTCCTATCTCCTATCGGCACTGGATACCTCGGAAGCGCTGAAACAGATTATTTACGGTTCAATCGTGTTGGCACTCGCGTGGACCTATGCTCAAGTTTCGACCAAAGGCAAGAAGCCGGTGGGTAAGAAATAGATGCAGATTCGCGCAGCAGCCGTAGTTGGTACCGGCTTTATCGGTACGGTGCATGTAGAGGCGATTCGTCGCACCGGAATCCACGTTAAAGGAGTTCTGGCCGGTTCGACGGCTAGCACCGAGCAAGCTAGAACTAAGCTTCGGTTAGAAAAGGCTTACGGTTCGATATCAGAGATCTGCGCCGATCCGGACATTACCGTCGTTCACGTGACCTCACCGAATGAACTTCACTTCAGTCAGGTCTCTGAGATTATGTTGGCAGGCAAGCATGTCCTTTGCGAGAAGCCTCTTGCTACGAGCATTGCGGATGGCAAAGCACTTGTAGCGTTGGCTAACCAACGAAATCTAAAACATGCACTCGCTTTCAATACTCGTTTTTATCCACTTGTTCGCGAAGCAAAATCAAGAATAGCCTCTGGCGTAATCGGATCCCCGACCTACATCACTGGTCACTACCATCAGGATTGGTTGATGTATTCGACCGATTGGAACTGGCGCGTGGATCCGCTGCAGGGAGGTGCAATCAGAGCAGTTGCGGATATAGGTTCACACCTCATCGACAATATTGGTTATGTATCAGAGTTAGAGGTATCAGAAGTTTTCGCCGATATGCATACCTTTGTCAAAGTCCGAAAGAAACCGATGGGTTCGGTCCAAACTTTTTCCAACTCTTCCGCGGCGAAAGAAGGCGAAGCTGCGAACGACTCAATGGGCTCGATCGATGTGAACGAAGTAATAGAGGTGGCGATGCAGACTGACGATGCTGCCGGAATCCTCGTCAGATATACCAATGGTGCACGTGCAACGCTCTCCATATCCCAGGTAACTGGTGGTAGAAAGAATTCCATGCAATGGGAAATTGCCGGTTCGCGCGCCTCGTTGGGTTTTAATTCAATGAACCCAGAGGAGCTATGGATTGGACATCGCGGTGAACCGAATCAAGTCCTGCAGAAAGAGTTCGATTTGCTCAGTCCAGAGGCCTCAGCCCTCGCGTTCTATCCCGTTGGACACATCGAAGGATTCGGTGAAACTTTTCGTGGCTTGTGCGAAGCCTTCTATAAAGATATTGAAGAGGGCTCTGGGTCAAGGAGCTACCCAAATTTTTCAGATGGAGTTACAAGCTTGTTGATAACCCATGCAATTCACGAAAGTGCCCAGACCAAACAATGGATATCAGTTACAGAATCGAGGAGAAAATGAAACTTGGACTATTGACCGCGCCTCTACCGAATCTCTCTCTGCTAGATATTGCCTCATGGGCAGCTTCTGAGGGATTTGAAGCGCTTGAAGTGTGCTGCTGGCCAGAGTCGGCCGGTGCGACTCGAAGGTACGCCGGTATTACTCATATCGTCGTTGATGGCTTGACTCAAGGCTCTGCAGACGAAATCGTGGGCGAACTCCGAGACCGCAAAATCGAAATGTCCGCACTTGGGTACTATCCGAATAATTTGCATCCAGATTTAGAGCATCGCAAGCTCGTCAACGATCATACGAAAAAAGTTATTAAGGCAGCTGGAGCCATGGGCGTGCCAGTCGTCAGTACATTTATCGGTGCAGATGCAACGAAAACGCAATCAGAGAACTGGCAAGAGGCCCTCAAGGTCTGGCCAGATATTGTGAAGTATGCAGAAGATAATAATGTGAAAATTGCTATTGAGAACTGTCCGATGATTTTTTCTCGAGATGAATGGCCTGGTGGCCATAATCTGGCATATTCACCAAAAATTTGGCGAGAAATGTTTGCCACATTTGGGCCAACGGTCGGGTTAAATTTGGATCCATCTCATCTCTTATGGCAGATGATTGATATTGAACGAGTGATTCGCGAATTCGGTAGTCGTATCTATCATACCCACGTGAAAGATATGGAGATCGACCAAGAAGGTCTCTATGAGAACGGTGTGATGTCTGGTGGTATCGGTTGGCAGCGGCCACGTCTACCAGGTTATGGGGACGTAAATTGGGCAAAATTCGTATCGACACTCTCTCAAGTCGGATATGACTCGGTGCTCTGCATCGAGCATGAGGATCGTCGCTTTGAGGGAAGCGATGACCTGGTCAAAGAAGGATTCTTGATAGCGCGAAATCAAATTTCCGCACTCTTGCCACGTTCTCGTTAAGTATTGACGGTTCCAACCACCTGATCGCTAAACTCGTTGGTTGCGGGATCTTTGAGAATCATTTTTACTCTGCCATCAGGAAGGGTCTCCTGCTTGATCACTACCTTTCCCTCATACATGGTGGGATTTTGAGTGATCCGAGGCGTGTGACCGCCACGCCAATCGAGATTTACTGGTGCCCACGCATGAGTTTCCGCTGATCTAAAACATGCATCCATGATGGCGTTGACAACATATCCATCATAGAAAGTTTCCATGGGATTAATTCCTACCTCCATGGAATTAAACATGTCCGTGAACATATCGACATAGCCCAATTCTGCAACCTCGTCGCCAACGGGGAAAAGCCAACCGGTTGAGCTCTCGGATTTTTCTGCAACATATGAATTACCCTCGGCTGCGGTAAACATTTCGAAACCAGTTCTCAAAAAGTGGTTAAGCCAGATGGTGCCATGGGTACCCGCGACCTCGTCACGTAGATCCATTCCGCCTCTGAAAGTCCATGAGACTTCGAATTGTCCTATTGCGCCGGATTCAAATTTAATGAGCGCGATGGCATTATCTTCTGCCGAAATAGGGTGAACCAAGGTATCTTTCCAGCACATGACCTCTACAGGTCTATTACCTTTACCCACAAAATTTCTGATGATTTCAATGCAATGGCAACCCAAATCAATTATGCATCCACCACCGGCTTGCTTATCATCCCAAAACCATGCGCTATGAGGGCCTGGATGAGTTTCACGCGATCGAACCCAGAGAACATCTCCAACGGCTCCAGATTCAACTGATTTGACTGCTTTAAGGGTTTTTGGAGTGTAGGCCAGATCCTCTAGGTAGCCGGCAAAAATACCCGCTTTTTCTACCGTATCCAGAATTCGCTTGGCTTCTTCGGCGTTTCGCGCAAGCGGTTTGGTACAGAGCACCGCTTTGCCAGCTTGAGCAATCTTTGTGATCACCTCTTCGTGCATATGGTTAGGGAGCGCTACGACAACCACATCGGTATCAGGATGATTGATAGCCTCGTCCATATCCGTCGTATAGGTATCAACTTTCCAACGCTCTGCAAAAGCTTTACCTCGCTGCTCGGACCGCGAATACACGACTGCAACCGAATCACGATTGCGTTGTCCTTGGAGGGTCATCGTATAAAAATCACCAATGAGACCAGTGCCCAGCATTGTTACTTTGTGTGCTTTCACGATCGCCTCCGAAAACTATCTATGCTTAGCTTAAAAGTATAGACATTATCATGCAGTTACGGAAGACTCACTTGATGTGATTTTTGGAGGTTTGTTGTGATTCCAACGCTTGGCGATTTCGACCTTGTTGTTCTCGGAGCCGGTTCTGCCGGATCAGTTGCCGCAATCTCTGCGGCGAGAGCTGGCGTTAAAACGCTCATTATCGACCGGCTCCCCTTTGTTGGAGGCACCAGCACTGGCGTACTTGATACCTTCTATGGCTTTTACACCCCGGGAGAAAAATCGAGAAAAATAGTTGGAGGCGTCCCAGATGATGTGGTCGCAGGTCTCACGCAATTTGGGCAAGTAATAGAGAGACCCAATACCTACGGTGCCGGTACCGGTATTACCTATAACCCCGAATTTCTCAAAGTAGTTTGGGAGTCGATGTTGCGCAAAGCTGGCGCAAAGATCCTTCTCCATTCACTACTTCAGGAAGTTGCCGTTGTTGATGGGCACGTGCGACAAGTCACGCTAGCAACACGAGCCGGCTTACGCACCGTCACTGCAAAAGTCTTCATAGATGCAAGTGGCGATGCAGATCTCTCTCACTTTGCAGGATTTGGTTATGAGAAAGCTGGGGAAATAGCACCGGCGCAGACCATGACAACAACTTTCCGGATGGTGAATGTCGATCTACAGAGACGAAAAACAATCTCAAAAGATCAATTTCATGGGTTAATGGCCGATGCTGCAGAAAGCGGCTATAACCTGCCACGCAAAGAAGGCTCCGATCACCTAACTCCCGTGCCACATACAACCGCCACCGTGATGACTCGATTGGATTCGACCCAACGAGCGCTCAACAGCCCGCAAACAATCGAATCGGTCCTCGATGATCCGTTTTTTCTCTCCGAAGCAGAGATGGCGGGTCGAGAACAAGCGGTCGAATATGCACGATTCCTCAAAGATAAAGTGCCGGGATACGAAAATTCCGATCTATACGGATTCTCTACATTCCTAGGTATCAGAGAGACCAGACGGGTCTACGGTGATTACCGAATAACCAAGGAAGATGTCATGGGAGCGGTTCAATTTGACGATCAAATTGCACTCTGTGGTGCTCCCATAGAAGACCATCATTCTGGTGACGGTACGAAATGGTTGTACATACCTGATAGCGATGCGGTGGGAATCCCACTTCGAACTTTGATGGTGCGCGACAGTTCAAATACGTTGGTTATAGGGCGATGCTTCTCTGCGACGCATGACGCACACGCAAGTATTCGATCTATGGGTCAATGCATGGCGATGGGAGAGGCAGCAGGAGTAGTAGCTTCGCAAGCAATAAGGACGGGAAAACTGATTCGAGAACTCTCCTTCGGAGCGATCGAGTCCGCGCTCAACGCTTCGGGGGCAATCCTGCAAGTACCGCCATCATGAATTCCATCATCAGAACCGTCACCGGAGATATCGATCCGCAAGATGCGGGACCCACATATATGCACGAACATTTGATTATCGATTCTGCAATTGTCGCTCGTGATTTTCCGCATATCCATCTTCATGAAGTTGATAGCGCGACTGCAGAGGCGCTTGATATGAGATCACATGGCGTTGGAACTATCGTCGATTGCATGCCGTACGAGTCAGGCGGCTCACCGGAAAAATTAAAGCAGATAAGCATAAGCAGTGGAATCAAGATCGTTTATGCAACAGGAATGCATAATAAAAAATATTACGAGAATGATCTCTATGCAAAGCTAACGGGTAGCAACACTTTGTTGAGAAAAATGATTCATGAAATTAACAATGGAATTGGAGACGAGAAAATCCGTTGTGGAATTATCAAGGTCGCTACCTCTAGCGACGTGATGAGAGGGGAAGAAAAAGTCATCTTTGAATCAGCTGCTCAGGCTCATAGAATCACGGGAGCTCCCATTCTCACGCATTGCGAGGCAGGTACTGGAGCCCTACGACAAATTGAGTTCTTCCAGGATGCGAAAATTCCTTTAGCCTCGGTGGTCCTTTCCCATACTGATAAAGTTTTTGACTCTGGATATCATCGCGAAATTTTGAGTTCTGGAATCAACGTTGAATACGACCAATCCTTGCGGCAATTAGATTCGCCGGAAAAATCAAGCGCTGAACTCACGATATCAATGATCGAGGCGGGTTTTATCAAGCAGATTATGTTGGGAACAGATGGCGCGCGTAGATCGCTCTGGAAATCACATGGTGGCGCTCCGGGACTATCTGCCTTATATGGCGGGTGGACGAATCTGCTCAAAGGTATGGGTGTGAGCGAAGCAAACCTTCATCAGATCTTTACTGAAAATCCAAAGCGATTTCTATCCTTTGTTCCCATTCAAAGATAAGGCTTTGACCTAATTCATCATAGCGAGCGTGCGTAATTAACTTTCTGCATGTGGTGTTTGCGACAGAGCACTTCGTAGCCGATCACATCTTTGGATGCAACGTCGCCAGGAACAATCTGATCTCCTTCGGTGATCATCACGCCGTTTGCCACACGCGCATTATGAGTTGCTCGGGCTCCACACCAACAGAGCGCTTCAACTTGTAATGGTAGGACCCGGTCTGCGAGTTCGATCAGTCGTTCAGAGCCAGGGAAGAGTTTGGTTCGAAAATCTGTCAGGATTCCAAAGGCAAAGACATCAATACCCAGTTCATCAACCACCTGTGCTAATTGATCAATATGTTCTGACTCAAAGAATTGCGTTTCATCGCAGATAACGTATTGAATCTTTCTACCATTGTTAATCTCGTTGACAATATGATCATAGATGTTTAAATCTGGCGTAACTTCAAAAGCTGAAGACCTCAACCCCAGGCGACTCGTGATCACACCCTCACCACCACGGTCACGGTTAGTCAAAATAATGCCCTCTAGACCACGGCTAGTTCGGTTATGAGCGGTCTGTAACGCCAACGTTGATTTTCCACTATCCATGGTTCCGCAGTAATAAATGAATTCAGCCATAGCTGAAAATTAGCGCATAGCGAAGTGAATCAAGGGTTATTGGCTGGTGGCGTTCGTCATCTCCATGCCCCGTTAGGATTCGATCGTGAATTTTTTAAGTTCTGTGGAGAAAAATGGCATCAATATAATCTCCGAAGAAGAGAGACATGGGCAAGCTCGCTCGCTCTTCTGGCCGTGGGCTGCGGGGAATGTCTCCTTGTTGGCACTCTCCTACGGGGCTTTTTTTCTGGGCTTTGGAATCTCATTCTGGCAGGCAACTTTTGCCGCGGTAATCGGCACGGCAGGCTCATTTCTCTTAGTAGGAATCAGTTCTATTGCGGGAAAGCGCTCTAACGCTCCCACGATGACGCTCTCCCGGGCTGCATTTGGCGTCAAAGGAAATATCCTTCCCGGGCTTCTCTCCTATTTAATCTTTGTTGGTTGGGAGACCGTTCTGGTCTCGCTCGCCACTCTCGCCTCACAAACGGTCTTTGCCAGAGTCGGACATCTCAATCACAACATCTCAGGAATTCTAGGTTTTATGGTCGCTGCTGGGTTAACGGTCTTTGGGGGTGTTCTGGGTTTTCATACCATCATGAAATTGCAACGCTGGTTGACCATCGCAACCCTCGTACTCACCATTGGCTATATTGGACTCACTCTTAATAAGATCAACTGGCACGCAGTGTCAGCAATACACGTAGGTACTTTCCAAGGATTTGTTGGGGCAATGATTTTTGGTGTTACAGGAATCGGTCTGGGTTGGGTTAATTCAGCTGCCGACTACTCTAGATATTTGCCTCGTACAACATCGAGCAGAGCTGTTATCTGGTGGACAGTTTTTGGCGCGTCGATCGTCCCCATTATTCTGGTGATCTACGGATCGTTGCTTGCTGGTAGTTCCTCACATCTGGGCGATGCAATCGCCAGCGATCCGATCGGTGCTCTGACAACGCTACTTCCCACCTGGTATCTGATCCCGTTTGCAATCGTGGCGGTAATCGGCTTGATCGGCGGCGCGATCTTAGATCTATATTCCTCTGGCATCACATTGGTTTCGATTGGATTACCTGTAAAAAGGCACGTGGCGGCTTCTATCGATGCAACGATAATGGCGTTGGGAACTATATATATAGTCTGGTTTGCGCCAAATTTCATCGGACCGTTCCAAGGATTCCTGATTACTCTCGGAGTTCCGATCGCCGTCTGGTCCACGATCTTCGTTGCCGATGTGATCATGCGTAAATCCGAGTATGCACATTCAGATCTCTTCTCCCTGAACGGTCGCTATGGTGCCTGGAATTTTCGATCAATTGGCTTAGTAATAGGTGGAACGATCATTGGCTGGGGTTTTGTAACCAATACCTTTGCCTCATGGCTCTCCTGGCAGGGTTACTTCATGTGGGTAATCGGCGGTAAAACTGGTGCCTGGGCGGGGGCAAACGTAGGAATCATCCTTGCGTTGGTAATAGGCTTTGTCGGACACATACTTTTATCTCGAAAGAAGATTGCACAACAGGAGGCGCACAGTGGCTGATTCCAGTTTCGATATAGTTTCAGAAGTTGATCACATGGAAGTTGATAATGCTTTCAATCAGACGGATCGAGAAATTTCGACACGATTTGATTTCAAAAATACTGGCACGAAAATTGAGAAATCTGGGGAGAAATATCTGATTGAAGCAGATAGTGAAGAGAAGGCAAAAGCAGCACTCGATGTTTTCAAAGACAAACTGGTCAAGCGCGGTGTATCACTCAAACATTTGGATCCATCCGAACCTCAATTGAGTGGCAAAATCTTCAAAATCTCTTGTGCTTTCAAAGAGGGCATCAAGACCGAAGATGCCAAAAAAATTGCAAAGCTATTGCGCGATGAAGGGCCAAAGACCATCAAAACTCAGATTCAGGGCGAAGAATTGCGCGTGACAAGCAAGAGCCGTGACGACCTACAGATCGCGATCGCTCTGGTCAAGAACCACGAGTGGGAATTTTCTGTTCAATTTCAGAACTATCGTTAATAGCGTGATTCACAAGCAACAGTCGTACGAGTGAATACAACTCAACGCGGCCTGTTTTTTGGCTTATCGGCCTATCTATTGTGGGGATTATTTCCACTTTATTGGCCGCTGTTGGAACCAGCGAATCCACTAGAGATCGTTGCCCATCGTGCGATCTGGACACTTGTTTTTTGTTTGCTCGTTTTGGGTTTCACACGCCAATTGAGAGCAACCTTAAATCTTTTACAAAACAAGCAGACGGTACTAAAACTATTTTTCGCCTCTCTTTTTATCTCTGGAAATTGGTTGATATATGTCTGGGGAGTGAATCACGGCCACGTCGTTGAGTGTGCACTTGGTTACTACATCAACCCATTGATTATTGTGCTATTCGGCGTTCTCTTACTGAAAGAAAGAATGCGTCGAACGCAATGGATTGCGATGGGGATCGCCAGTGTTGGCGTGTTAGCTCTTACTATCGATTATGGGCACTTCCCATGGATTGCCTTGGCAATCACCATGTCCTGGGGGAGTTACGGCTTACTTAAAAAGAAGCTGGGGTTAGGCGCGCTAGAGGGACTAGCGCTAGAGAATTCGATCTCGTTTTTACCCTATCTTGGATATCTCATATGGATTGGATGGACCGGCCATGGCCAGTTTGCAACTCAATCGGGACACCCTTGGCTAACGTTCTTGCTCATTGGGGCTGGCGTCGTCACTGCAGTGCCGTTATTACTATTTAATGGTTCCGTCAATCGGCTTCCCTATACAACGATTGGTTTATTGCAATATATAACTCCAACTGTTCAATTTTTGATTGGCGTGCTGGTTCGTCATGAAACGATGACGAGAGGACGCTGGCTTGGCTTTGTTATCGTTTGGCTAGCCCTGATCGTTCTAGGAACCGATCTCGTTAGATCAGGAAGTTCGAGTAACGATAGTCTCGCAGAGCTCGATTAAAGCTCGCTTTGCAGCGCAATCATTGAGTGGTTCAATTTCCATGCGTGCGGCTTCTGAATACTGGTGAAGCAGATCTTTGGATCGTTGCATGGCGCTATGTCCACGCAAAGTTTTCAAGACCTCCTGCACGACCGCCTCGTCTGTGATTGGCTCAGAGATAATCTCCTTTAATCGCGCATCAGCTGGATCATCGGATTCTAAGATAAAAAGTGTGACCAGCGTAGGAACGCCTTCACGCAAGTCTGTGCCAGGGGTTTTACCAGATTCATTTGATTCACTTGCGATATCGATGACATCGTCCGCCAATTGAAAAACAACTCCAATTTTTTCACCAAAACGAGTTAGCGCTTGTACATCTGCATCACTAGCGCCGGATAATAAGGCACCAAATCTCGCCGACGTCGCAATCAACGATCCCGTTTTATCAGCAACAACTTTTAGATAATGCTCCAGCATTGTTTTGCCGCGGGTCGAGCCTTGAGTTTCGGTGATTTGTCCGATGACCAATCTTTCAAAGGTACGTGCTTGTAATCTCACCGCTTCGGGTCCCAAGTCAGCCAACAAATCTGATGCCTTGGCAAATAAATAATCACCGGTCAAAATGGCAACGGTATTGTTCCAGCGAGAATTCGCACTCTCTACACCTCGGCGCAGCGGCGCTTCGTCCATAACGTCATCGTGATAAAGAGTTGCAAGGTGCGTCAGCTCGCAGACTACCGCTGCTTCAATGATTCCAGGACTGTTGGGGTTTCCAAATTGAGCGCAAATGAGAGTCAGAAGTGGGCGTAGTCTTTTGCCACCGGCTTCAACCAGATGTCGAGAGGTTTCGACAACAAGTGGATAGTCTCCCTCAATATGAGAGCGAAGGAGTGATTCAACTTTTTTCATATCGCTTTTGAGCGATAGCTCTAGTTTGAGATCTAGATGTTTAAATCCGAAGGCCACTTATTTCTCCATAACTTCTTCTACAGCAGTCTGCGTGAATGCATGAGAGGATTTAAAGGCGATATGAGCCGCCACAATTCCAAAAGTAAAATCCTGCCAGGCTACGCTCCCCCAGCCAGATGAGGTGATTTTGAGAGCCAGCGCTCGCTGATCGGGCCAAGCCTGAATTGATTGTGCCAGATAAATATAGGCGTCTGGATTCGATGATAATTTTCTGGCTACTTTGGGAAGCAATCCCATCAAATACTTCAGATAGATTTGTCGAAAAATAGCGTTATTTGGATGTGAAAATTCGACAACAACTAATTTGCCACCAGGCTTTGTTACCCGCAGGGCTTCTTGTAACGCTTTCACTGGATCGTGCGTGTTACGCAAGCCAAAGGAAATAGTCACAACATCAAAGTGATTATCGGCAAAAGGTAAGTTGAGGGCATCAGCTAAGGTGAAGGGCAGATCCGGATGGCGTTTTTTACCGGCATCCAACATTCCCTGCGAAAAGTCCGCGGGGATAACATCTGCGCCAGCATCAGCCAATGGTCGACTCGATGAACCAGTGCCAGCAGCGATATCGAGAATTTTCATACCAGCTTTGGGGGCAATAATCGCGGTAGCTTTCCTACGCCAAGCTTTGGTCTGACCCAAGCTGAGCAGGTCATTCATGATGTCATAGCGCTTTGCCACGCCATCGAACATGGCGGAGACCTCTTCTGGCTCCTTATTGAGGTCTGCGGAATTACTCACCCGTACATTCTTTCGGGAGTAGGCTCGGGGCACAAATTGAAGAGATTAGCGAAATGAGTACTCCCTCGCTAACGTGTCCGAAATGAGGTCAATCATGTCAATCTCAACCACTGCAACACTTCGTAGCGCTGTTATCAATCGTACTACTGCACTAACGCAGAGCGGGCTTGTGGTAGGCGGGGTCGCTTTTCTGACGCTCATGGCACAGATTTCCATACCGGTTCCAGGATCTCCAGTACCCGTCACCGGTCAAACACTTGGAGCCCTTCTTCTAGGCACCGCCTATGGAGCCTCGCTAGGTTTTACTACTTTTGCAACCTACCTCATCGTGGGATTTCTGGGTGCACCAATTTTTGCATCGCAGGGTCATGGCTTAGCGCGCCTTACCGGCGCAACTGGTGGATATTTAGTTGGCATGCTGGTTGCTTCAGCCATTACCGGATTTTTGGCAGGTCGCAAATGGGATCAGCGCATACGCACGGTTGTGCCGGCAATGATTGTGAGTGATCTAATTATTTTTACCTTTGGATTGATCTGGTTACATCATGTAGTAGGCAATACATGGAGCTGGACCTTCTCAAAAGGTTTCACACCTTTCTTGTTAGGCGAAGTGATAAAAATCGCTATTGCAAGCACGGCGCTACCGATTTTGTGGCGCCTAGTTCCACATCAACAAGAAGGGTAAGGCTGGGGGACGTAACCTATGGCTATGGCCAACCAGGTAACCACTGAACTCCTCGGCGAACACCCGCCACTGACCAGCATCTCGTGTGGGTTGCCATTGACAGCATCCTGGATCCGAGCCGGTGAGGGATTCGTTGCATTTGGTACTTACAAAAGCACTACCGTTACTGGTAAAAAACGGTTTAAAGATGCCTCCCGCTGGTGGAAAAACGAACTTGCACACCTGGTGATTAAAAATAATGTCCATGGCGTCGGTACCGGCCCCATTCTCTTCTCATCTTTTTCCTTTGATGAAGAGGAGCCATCAATCCTGATGATTCCAGAGGTTGTGGTCGTCACCAAAAAGGGTAAATCATGGGTTACCTGGATTGGCAGAGAACAACCAGTGCTCCAAGACAATCCTCTCTCCGCCCAACATCTGACGTTCACGTGGAGTGAAGGTTCACTGAGCGACGGCCAATGGTGTGAGGCGGTCAATGAATCGGTGGAGCGGATTAAATCCGGAACGCTTGAGAAAGTAGTTTTAGCAAGAGATGCCATCGCAAAAACTACAGGTGTTATCGAACCTGCGGCCCTGATTCAATCCCTAGAAATGGAATATCCGTCGACCTGGTTATTTCTGGTAGAGGATTTAATCGGTGCAACGCCCGAGCTACTGGTTCGACTCAATAAATCGTTGGTCACCTCCCGCGTACTGGCCGGCACAATCAGAAAGACCGGAGATGAAACGAGAGATGCCACCTTGGCTGGGTCACTCTCCAAATCTTCAAAAGATCTAGAGGAACACGAGTATGCAGTCCGATCGGTCGCCGACGCTTTGGCTCCCTATGCCTCATCCACAAATGTGCCAGAGGCTCCCTTTGTTCTACACCTACCAAACGTGATGCACCTAGCTACCGACGTCACGGGTGTCATCAACGATTCGGCAGCCCATGTAGACATCTTTACTCTGATCGCCGCTCTGCATCCCACTGCTGCTGTCTGTGGGACGCCAACCGATATCGCAGGAGAGGTAATCAGCGAGCTCGAATCGATGAATCGCGGCCGTTATGCTGGGCCCGTTGGCTGGGTAGATGCGCATGGCGATGGCGAGATGGGAATCGCACTTCGGTGTGGTCAAATATCGCCTGAACACCATGAAATTCGACTCTTTGCTGGATGCGGAATCGTTGCTGGCTCAATCGCAACCGACGAATTGGCAGAGAGTCAAGCTAAATTGCTACCGATTCGCACTGCACTACAAAGACTCTGACTCATTTTTTTTAGATACTCTGCATTCGTTTTACGATCTGGGACCTCCACAATAATAAATCGAATGTTGGTCGTATCGTGAACCATTACCCGATGTAAGTCAGAGAGATTTTTGACAACCTCTATGCGATACCCAAATCCGGTAATCAATCGCGCAAGATTTAAACCGTGAGGTGTTCCAAAAATCTTTTCAAAACCAGTGACATTAGCCTGTGGCAAGGTATCAAAAATACCACCGCCATTGTTATCGATCAGAAAAATTGTGAGATTTGCTTCGACTGGATTAACTAATGCTGAAATGTCATGCAGAAAAGTTAGATCGCCCATGATCGCATAGGACTGCTGATAGTGCATCGCAATACCAAACGCAGAAGAAATATTTCCATCAATGCCCGCTAATCCCCGATTCGCATAGGTGTCGATTCCGGTTCGAGGCGTCGCGAACGCTTCGATATCACGTATCGGTCGAGAGCTTCCGACAAATAGTGCGCTGCCCATTGGAATCGCTTGAGTGATTGCGCAGATCGCTGCCTGCTCCGACCACTCCGAAAAAAATTCACTGGCATAGGCAACTTTCGCATCTACATTGATCTTTTTCCAGCTCTCGATCCAGTCCGCATCAGGCGCGGAGATTACTCGCGGTAGTGTATGAAAGATCTGATCGGCGCTACGGTCTGTATCAACTATTGCAGTGCGTGGATCTATCACCATAAGTTGATCAGCTGCAGCAATCAGTGCAGTAATACTTCTCGAGAGTGTGACTCGACCAACCACGATAACCTGTTCGGGTTTGAGGTGCTCGGTAATAACCGGATCACCGAGCAGTAGAGGAGCATGCGAGATTGCCTGAGGAAAGCTCAATGGATCTTCCGCAATGATCGGCCAGGCCAACTCTTCTGCTAACTGATTTACATCATTGACGGAAAAACCAGCGCGATCGTGACCAATAATTAAAATTCCGCGGGCAGAGACTGCTCGTGGTTGACTTTCATCACTCTTCGGGGTTTGCAAAGTTTTGTTGAACGATCCTAAATTTTGTACCTGCTGTACATGAAAACCATCCAACCAATCCGTGCGGTCATCGCTCAGAAGTGGTTCATCAAACTGCATATTGAGGTGGATCGGACCACCCAACAAATGCCTTCGGATATCGATCGATTGGGATATGTCGATTGTTTCGATCGGGCTCAAAAGTCCTACCTGATTCGTTGTCTGATTAGCGCCTGTCCCCCGTAATCGAGCTGGGCGATCTGCTGTGATTACCAAAAGATTGTTCTGTGAATGAAAAGCTTCCAACATTGCCGGGTGATAGTTGGCTGCAGCGGTTCCGCTGGTACAAATCGCGACGGCGTAATTTCTAGTTGCTTTACTCAATCCCAGGGCAAAGAATGCCGCTCCTCGCTCATCTAACCTAACGTATAGATTTACCAAACCAGCAGCTTCCGCTTCGTAGAGCGCAATCGATAACGGAGCGTTCCGCGAGCCGGGAGAGAGAACAAAATCAGAGATACCAGCTTCTAACAATTGACGGACCATGTCGCGGGCAAATGTTGTTGAATTCATCTCACCTCCCATTTTGCATTCTCGTGCAGATTCTCGTTTTCGATCCCACCGTCGGCTTCAATCATCGACCATATTCGAACCATACGCTCCTGCCACCAATGCGTTCGATCGTCATCTGCGAGGTACCTCTCAAAATCCACGGGCTCTCTACGTTCTACATTGATGTAACCATCCCCGGAATCCAAATCCGGTGAGCAGATATCACTCTCAAAGAGCGCAACCGTTCCTAAACCACATGCAAAATCAGAGCTTTCAAATGACGCTGCTAATGCGGCGCCGTGTGCGATACCGATCCCGCTCTCCAATGCGCTTGAAATCACTACTGGTAGTCCAACTAATTCAGCGATCGAATGCGCCGCCTCAAAGCCGCCTAATGGTTGCCATTTGAGAATTGCAACATCAGCAAAATTTCTCATTTCATTCATTTCATGGATGTCATTCACTTCGCGGATTTGGCGTATTTCACGCAAGTTAGTCGTTAGGTTTTTACGAATTGATTCATCGACCGCAATTCGAATCGGGTTTTCCTTTTTTACAATTGCCAGATCCGTTAGATCTGCACACGGTTGTTCTACATAATCAAAGAGATCACCAAATCGTTTGTATATTTCACAGAGGTTTTCAATCGCGGTCAACCGATCCCAACCAGCATTTACATCTAAGCGAATTCGGTAATCAGGATTGATAGTGAGAACCGTCTCGATAACTCGGAGTGCGCTCTCTAATTCATCAACCTTGATCTTCACGGTAGTGCAGCCCGGAAAACGTGCCAAAATCTGCGGAACCAACTCCGGCGCGACAATCGGCAACGTCGCATTTATGGCGACGCGATCTCGAAACGGCCTAGGCCAAGGTCTATTAGCTGCCAGCCATGCTGCTTTCAACCATGGAACGGATTCTTCGTCACTGTATTCAAGGAAGGAGCCAAATTCGCTCCAACCATAGGGTCCGCGAAAGATTGCGATTTCCCGAACCATGATTCCTCGAAATTGATTGCGCAACGGGATCTGCACAATCGACAGATCCTGAAATAGATCAGCGAGCATAGTTATGGTCGACGAGGAAATTTTTCGAAGTTGGGTTCGCGCTTTTCCTTGTAGGCATCTCGACCCTCTTGGCCTTCCTCGGTTAAATAAAAGAGCAAAGTGGCATCGCCAGCTAACTGTTGAACTCCAGCTAAGCCATCATCTGCAGCGTTAAGTCCAGCTTTCAGTAGTCGCAGAGCCATTGGAGAATGACGCAACATTTCTCTACACCACGAGAGGGTTTCAGCCTCTAGCTCTTCAATCGGAACAACCGTGTTAACCAAACCCATCTCTAACGCTTCGGCAGCGTCATATTGGCGACACAAAAACCAAATTTCTCGCGCCTTTTTCTGACCGATATGTGCCGCAAGCAATCCTGCGCCATATCCCCCATCGAAGGAACCGACCATCGGGCCGGTTTGGCCAAATTTCGCATTCTCTGCCGCGACAGTTAAGTCGCAGACGACGTGCAGTACATGCCCACCACCAACTGCCCAGCCGGCAACCATCGCGACGACGGGCTTAGGTAATCGTCGAATTTGAATCTGGACATCCAACACGTTAAGGCGACCAATTCCTTTTTTTCCGAGTGAATCGCCACCAATGTAACCATCATCGCCCCGGACATTAATATCCCCGCCGGAACAGAATGCTTCACTGCCGGCACCGGTCAGAATAATGACACCGATCGACTCGTCATCACGAGCCATGGAAAGAGCATCCTGGATTTCAAAGAGCGTCTGAGGTCTGAAGGCATTTCTGACTTCTGGCCGATTAATCGTAATCTTTGCGATTCCTTCGGCGGTCTCATAAATGACATCAGTAAAGCCCTCCGCACCCTCTGCAATCTGCCACGCTGGGATCTCTCTGCTTCCAGGTTCACGCTTAAACGGTTTACTCACGAAAAAACTCCTGTCGTCGGGATATCGCGCCTTTGGCTGTAACTACCACTAAGCGGATAGCCTACGTTGGCTATGGATATTTCGTCACCGCGGAAATTGCTGACTATACCGCCAGAGTGGTCAATGACACAGGTCGCGCTAGCGCTGGAATCGGCTCTAGCGGGCAACGGTCCAGCATTGGCGTTCGCCGCCACCAGATTTAGCACTGTCCCTGCTGATATTGCGGTAGTGATTCCTACAAGTGGATCCACCGGCTCTCCAAAGGAAGTTGCATTGAGCGCCGACGCTTTGCTGGCTTCGGCGCACGCTGCCCACCAATATTTAGGCGCTACCACCGGCGAGCGCTGGTCGCTCCTGCTTCCCATCAACCACATAGCCGGCGTCAACGTATTAGTTCGTGCATTGGTTCTCAACTCGGAAATTATCGACCTGCGCCGGTCAATCGATTACAGAGATAGCGATTACACCTCAATCGTCCCAACCCAGCTCTATCGGGCAATCAACGGTGATAGCGAGCTTCTCAAGCATCTCCAACAGATGAGAGCGGTCTTGGTCGGTGGCGCTGCAACACCCAACGACCTGCGGATGGAAGCAGATGCCACTGGGATCAATCTTGTTACCACCTATGGCATGTCTGAAATGTCGGGTGGCTGCGTATACGACCAAACCCCATTGCCTGGTGTCAGCGTCAAGACGGATTCCATCGGTCGCGTACTCCTCAAAGGTCCTATGCGAGCGAGCACCTACCTCGGGGATTCGAAGCTATGGGACGAGACAACCGATGGTGAATGGTTTCGTACGAGCGATTTGGGTTATCTCGCTGATGGAAAACTGACGATTGAAGGCCGAATTGACGATCAGATCATCTCTGGTGGTGAAAAAATCTCGCTTACCGCCATCGAAGCCTTCCTTGAATCAACATTTGCGCCCCAAAAGTTTCTCACCTGCGCCGTTGTAGATCAGGAGTGGGGCCAAGCCCTTTGTCTTGCTTCGCGCTCGGATATCGATCAGGCCAGCGTGAAGTCCGCTATACGTCTAGAATTTGGTGCACACGCAATCCCCAAATTTTTTATGGAAAATACTGATTTGCCCATGACATCGATCGGAAAACCGGATCGGCAGACGTTGGCAGAGAAGTTCGAGAGGATTCGTTAATGTCTGAAAGACCCACACCAACTGGGCTCACAATCTGGGTTGCCGGGGCTAGGCCAAAAACTCTGCCAGCCGCAATTGCTCCAGTTTTGGTCGGCACGGCTTTGCGCCATCGCGACCACCACGGAATAAACCTCATCAATGCGATCTTGGCGTTGGCGGTCAGTTTGATGCTGCAAATTGCCGTGAACTACTCAAACGATTACAGCGATGGCGTGAAGGGTACCGATGATAATCGAGTCGGCCCCATGAGATTGGTTGCTAGTGGCGCAGCCTCCGCGCAGGCCGTCAAATGGGCAGCGATTATCTCTTTTCTCCTCGCCTCTCTCTTCGGACTGGTGCTAGCCGAGCAAGTCTCTTGGTGGCTACTGCTCGTTGGTGCTCTCTCTATTGCAGCTGCTTGGAACTATACGGGTG
>Ga0114959_10000884_pt1 | contig 27797 bp, 21 predicted proteins | sample C_130625_EF_Meta_FD_87317 | JGI IMG/M metagenome (GOLD analysis project Ga0114959, IMG submission 87317) | Freshwater microbial communities from Lake Croche, Canada to study carbon cycling - C_130625_EF_MetaG | ecosystem: Environmental > Aquatic > Freshwater > Lake | place: Lake Croche, Canada... | reverse complement strand
CTCACCGCCGCCGAAATCGCCGTTTACAACATTGACGCCGGACCGGGGGGTTCACTTGCCGCCCCTTATTATAGATCCGTCCACGCAGACCTCAGCCGCTATCGCTTCCATGTCCGCTCAGTAGTAGCCGACCAACGCGGTCTATACTATCTAACGATTCGCCTAGACTCGCGCCCACCACCTGGTGTGCCCTAAACGAACTTAAACAAAGTCCTAGAATACATATTTGAGCGTCCATAGTTCAATGGTAGAATAATACCCTTCCAAGGTATTAACTCGGGTCCGATTCCCGATGGACGCAAGAGCACACAACTACTAGTAGTGGTTGCGTGCCCTTTTAGCTCAGTGGTAGAGCACCAGTTTTGTAAACTGTAGGTCCTGTGTTCAATCCACAGATGGGGCATAGTAGAAACTCTAATAGAAGTTCTACTATATATTATATACCAACATACGATATATTAGATACCAATCTATACTCTAACCCTCATCGTCCGATTAAAGTATCCACGTCGCGCGCTCTTATTATCGCGCGTTTTGTCTTGTTTATTTCTACGTCTCGTGCTGTTTGATTTCAGTAGTAACCCCCCCTTTCTGGTCAGGCGTTTTGCGCCGCCAGCCGCGGGCGCGGCTGTATTTTTGTTTATTATAGATGCTTCTGCATATGCTTTGGGGTCCAAATCCTGTGCTAATGCCGTTATTTCCGCATCAGTTGGTGGTGGCGATTTCGCAGGGAATGATACTTCCGCAGGGTTCTCACCCTCCGGATCAGGTATTGCCTTAAGATCTTTCTCGTGTTCCTCAGCCTCTTCGGATATTTTTGTAAGATCCTTATCTACCTCTTTGACTATTGCATCAAGTATTATCTGATCCTCCTCCGCTAACTTAGCTTCTGCTTGTTCACCAGATGTAAATTCGCGCGCACCACCCCGTTTCCGCGGCGCACGGCGAGCCTTCTGTGCGGACTTCATAGCAGTGCGTCTATGGGCTGAAATCTTTGACGCAGTGTGCGCCATACCAGATTTAACTTTCCAAGCCAGTGCGTTCGCCTTTCTCGCATGTGCGTGAGACACCTTTTTGCCTGCATGGCTTTTAACAACAGGATGAGCCTTTTCGTGGGCGCGCTTTAGCTTATTAGCACTTTTAACTGCATGATGGACAGCGACGTGCGCAGCCACCTTCTTTTTACTATGATCCTTGTGAGCAGCTTTATGAGATTCGATAGCACGTTTACCGGCGACACTATCCTTCTTTATGTGTTTTTTGCCGCTGATAGCTACACCTGAATGAATATGAGTTGAATTCTCATGATGCCTATCGGCTTTCGCCGCGAGTTTCTTGATAGCCTCTCCGTGCTTCTCATGAGTTCCAGCCACCTTCGCCAAATCGGTCGTAGCCTTAGCGTGTCTCTCTGCCACACTCGTGTGGCGCGCCGATAGTTTTTTAAGTTTAGCATCATCGTCGCCATCGGTGCCCTTCATATCCGCCTTAAGTTCATCGCGTTCAGCTTTAGCGGCATCTAATACTTGTTTTTTAACTGTCTTTTTGGGTCCATCTGGTTCATTATCATGATCCTTCTTGGCTTCTTCAACAGCCTCATCAGCCTTATCATTTATTTCTTTTTCAGTGGGGAGCTTGCTAGCCACCGCCTCACCATGCTCATCAGCAGGCTCTGGGCGTGATTTTCTAGCCACAGCCCTATTATGAGCATCACTGAGCTCCCGCTCAACTGCCTCCTTGTTATCAGCAGCCCATGCTTTGACAGCAAGCCGCATCTGCGGATCTTTTACTTTATTCCAACCAGCCAATGCTTGAGCCGTCTTCACAACATCAAGTCCCCTATACTCAGCAGAAGCTCTAATATTTTTCTCACGTTTAGCTTCGGCATCTTTGGCAGCTCCTTCTTCAAAATCAGCTAACGCCTTATACGCATCAGCTTTTTCCTGAGGGAGTTTCGTAGTAGATGCAACAGCTGCTTCCGCCGCCGTCTTTAGTTCGGCGCGCTTACGAACAACCTCCGCCGCCGCCGCCTTGTCTGCCGCCTTCTCTGCTTCCGTAGCCGCCTTCGCCGCGGCGGCAGCGGCTGCAGCCTCTGCTGTAGTTTTCTCAAACTCCGCCAAATTTCTATAGGCTGCAGCTTTATTGTCTGGCTTAGCGCTATCCGCCAAAGCCTTTAATCTATTCCGCTCTTTATCTGTATCGCTTGGGAAAGCTCTGTGCCACAGCGACATAGCACTGCTCCCGTCGACTGTTCTTGCAGCAGCTGACGCCGCGGAAGTCACCGTCCCAAGTGCCGATTGGCTAAATCCCTGCTTGGCGGCACTAAGAGCAGCTAGCGCCTCAGACGCCCCCTCCTCGTATACCGAAGCTGGTGTCGCAAGAGCAAGAGAGCCAACAGTTATAGCACCAGTAGCAAGCCAGCTCAGTCCCCATATAGAACCTATTACTAAGCCGCCACCACAAGCTGCAGAAACTAATGCGACTTCCACAGGGTGTTTCGTGACAAGATCGATTGCCATAGAGCCCACGGTTTCGACAGCATACTTAACCGAGCTATATAAACCACCCCACACCGCAGATACAAAGGAAATCATTCCGTGCGCCCCTAGAGCCAAAAGTTCACCAACCTCTTTAACTAGCGCTACTGCTGCGTCCATAAGTAGTTCTCCAGCACTCATTGCAAGATTAATGGCTCCAGCTACAATAGATCCAAGTGTTTCAAGCGTCTTAGTTACCACAGTCCATGCCGCTCGCCCTACACCTGCTACTATAGACGCGCCTATTTTAGCAGATGCCGTGGCAAAATCTGCAATTCTTCCTGCAGTCCAGTTTGCCATTCGTACAGAAGATTGATACAAAAATCCTGCTGTAGCTATACCCAGTTTCATAGTTCCAGTAAACATAGTTTCTACTTTCGCCACTATGGATTTTCCTCCAGATAAAAGCCACATTGTTGTGCAGACGACAGCCGCAGCAGCCTCCTGGGCGGCACCAACCACCATCGCAACCATACCCTTTGAACTAGTAAAGTCGCCCCATTGATGCCATTGTGCCTTATTGAGAAATTTTTCTAGAGTATAATCTTCAATAAAAAATTTGTATGATATAGTTTGTTTAATGTCGGACATAATTTTAAACCATTTATCGTTCACATCCTTATCCAAAAGTTTTGTTGCTGCTGAGCGCGCCTTTGTTTCACTAGGCTTAGGCGTAGGAGCAGGAGTCGCTGGTGCACGCCCTTTTCCAGCTGGAGCAGTCTTGCTCTCGGACTCTACCGCTGTGGGAACAGTATATACGCGCTCTTCACTAAACACCTCTTTAGCAAAGTCATCCAATTGTTGATTTATTACAAAAATTTCTTTGCTCCACTTATTTTCCAATTCTTGTAAAATTTCCTCCATTGACTTCTCAATTTTTGGCGGGGCTCTATCCTTTACCTTTGACGACTCTAGAGTCGGCGCCGGCTTTTTAAATGCATCAGGATCATCCGCCTCCGCCGGCTTAGGTGCCGGCGGCGCTCCTCCCACCGCAGCAGGCGCAGCAGGCGCAGCAGGCGCAGCAGGCGCGCGCCCCGCCTTCGGCAGCGCCTCCGCCTTCGCTGCCGCAGGCGCTGCCGCCTTCGCTGCCGCAGGCACCGCCGCAACAGCAGCAGCCACCGCCGCCCGCTTATCTGGCTGCAGCCACTGCAGCCACGGCAGCAAAGCCGAAGCCTGTGTACCCGCAGCCGCCTTTGCAGCCTCATCCGCCTCCCGCGCCTTTGCTTCCGCCGCCGCCGCCTTTGTCTCGATCTCAGTCCTCGCTGTTGACGACCACGCCCCTGTTCGTGCCGCCGCCGCCGCCGCCGCGCGCTTTGCCACCGCCGCCTCACTCGACGCAGTAGCCCATTCTTCCCTCGCCGCCTTCGCCGCCGCCGCAGCATCTACAGCAGCCTTTGCTGTCTCCGTCTCCCTCCTCTGTGCCTCCAGTAGGTCACTGTTAGCATTAGTACGAGATTTTTCATTCTTTGCCGCAGCCCGCCGAACCTCAGCCGCACCGCTCGCCTTCACGGCCTCTTCGGCTTTTGTATTCGCAACCTTCGCAGCTTTATCCGTGCTTACAGCTTTTTGCTCTGCAGCTCTCGCCTTACTGTCAGCAGCGCTGCTTTTCTGTGTTGCCTCACTCGCTGTACTCACATCTTCACCATTCGCAATTGCCTTCAAATAATCCAGCGGTCCGTCAGTTTTATCACTGACCTCCAGGAATGCATCTGTAAAAACATAACTTCCCTGTTCAAATAATTTCTTCTTTGTCTCTTCACTTACAAAGACGTCCTCTGTCTTCGTTATATAGTAATAAGCCAAAGTGCCAAAAAATATGGTGTCGACCGTGCGTTGGTCGGGCGGTGAGCCCCCCCCTCCTTCGATCTTAGCTTCTAATTCATCAACTAACATATCTATAAAATCATCGCCATCGGCTATATTGCCATACGTTCGCTTCGTCTTTTCATAATTTTTAGTTAAGACGACATTCAAACGATCAATTGTCGTTCTTATAGACGCCGCCTTCTTCTCTTCGGCGCTGCGCACCAATCCCTTACCGGTAATAATATGGTCTGTGAGTTTTGACGAAACTTTTCTGGTTATAGATATTCTAGCAGGCACTTCAACAGCCGCTCTAGCCGCAGTGCCAGGCAAAGCTAAAATGTCTTGACCAAACTGTGTTAACCCAGCTTTTGTTGTAAACTGCGGTGGGCTCTGAGCAGTAGTTGTGGCTCCCTTTAGAAACGCCTCATACATTGTCTGGGGCTCGCCACGCGCAACCGATGCAGCTGTAGCCTCACTCGCTGCCACCAAGCTCTTGCTATCGGCAATACTCCTTTCAAGCACTTTTCTTTGTGCACTTGCTATTCTGAGTTCCATATCTTGTTTTGTACCGGAATACTGGTATAGATTTGCTAGAGATAATCCCTCCTCGGCATCAGCAAACGCCTGCTTCGCCTTCTCCATATCTAAGATATTTTCAGGCTTGGGGTCAGTGGCCGCTGCCTGCAACGCGTTCACGTATGCCTGCTTCGTCGTGACCACCTTTGTCTTTGCAGTGGCAATTATAGCAGCCTTACCCTCCTCATCCGTCTTCTCTGCCCTCGCCGCCACCGCCGCCGCTTCATGCGCAGCCTTCTCCTGCTTGTATTCAGCCAAATCAGACTCATACTGCGCCTGTTCCCGCACCGCTTTTTCAGCAATGTCCCGCGTCTTCGTCGCCTCCCTTAGAGATTCTAAGTTCGCCATTATTTTTTGTATTTTTGCTCTAGCGCTCATTTCTACAAGTTGTATGTTTATAGAGCGAATTTCTCTGAGAAGCTGCTCATGCGCGTCTGCAAACGAGCCTTCGGGCTTCTTGGCTGCGGCGGCGGCGGGGGCTGAAAGGACACCCGTGGCGTCGGCACTGCCCGCCGCCCGCGCGCCTGCTGCATCAGATAGTTCAGTTTTTTCTTCTAACATTTGCTCTAAATCTCTCAACTTAGTCTCCAGCTTTTCATTCTCTGAGCGCAGCTTAGCTCGCCCAGCCTCGTTTTCAATAAAAATAGCCTTTTCAAATTCTCCTTTAAAATTCTTGTATCTTGTCTCACCATACAGGGCAACTTTATCGTCGCAGAACAGACGATTTTCATTTATCATCTGCTTCAAACTTGTCAAATTGGCAACGCTTTCCGTAAATGATTTACTATAGTCACTAATATAATCTGAATACAAATCCTGTATTTGTAATATTCTCAATCTAGGATCATCCAACTTTTGTGTATTCTGAATGAGCCTGATAAGATATGTAGATTTACCCATTCTGTACGATTTACCTTTTCTAAAACCCTCCTTGTCCTTGTAGCCAAAAAATTTACCAAAGCCAGAAGCCTTCTCCTCAGCCTTATATGAGTTAGTATTTACATTCCATATATTGGTATATGTAGAATCAAATTTCGTTTTGATATATGATACACGATTTAGCCAAGTATCTAGTTTGAAATGCGCTCGTAAGATTTCCCTAAATTCGTTCATCGATTTGCTCAATAGAACTAATGATTTCCATAGAGTCTCAGAGTTCTTCCAAATAAAGTAAAAGCGCGGAAAAGTAAAACTGCATGTATTTGCAGGCGAGCGCGTAATCGGCTTGCCCGCGGAGTCTGTCAACCCGTCGCCATTAGTATCTCTTACAGAAGTTTTCTCTCCCATTTTTAATGACAATGACAATAAAGCTTGTGGAGAATTTGCAATCCTCTCACGTACATAGACTATTCTTTCGTAATAGTTATCAACCTTACTAGCCAAGTCATCAATACTTCTTACATTGGGATTTGTCGCTTTGAATGCTTTAATTGCTGCATTTTTCGCGTTCGCTACCCCAATATATTTCATATATATATCTGACAAACTATGATCGATATTATAAGTACCATTAGTGCGTGTGGGATAACTTAAAGGTCTCTCTTCTGATTGTAAGGCCATACCTATATCTTCTAGTCTATCAATAAATTTTTTATCATTCTCATCAGTCGCTGCTTCTAGAGCAGCTTTATTTTGGTATCTTCCAACTAAAGTGATTTTTGCCTGTGCGGCAACCGCTGTAGCCCGACCAGGATCAGCCTCTGGTAGTGGAGGACAGGGTTGCTTCTCCCTCTCAATTAAACTATATAATGTTCTCATTAAACCTGTCAATCGCCGCCGTTCGTCACGCCATGCACCAAGAACATCCGCTTTTGATGCAGAGGCGTCAACAACAGGCAATGCCTGGTCCTTGAAATCGCTATAACCAAGGGTGCCTGTTTTTGTTAATTTCGCAAACGCGTTGGTTAAAGCGCTGGCTCGTACCTGATGACTCTGCAGAGCGGCCTCGGCGTTTACCAACTGTGTAGCAGCCTCCTTCAGCTCCTCGTGCTTCTTGGTGGAGAATTTCTGCGCCGCCGCCAGCGCGTCCTCGACGCCACTGAGCCTATAGTCCGCATCTAATTTTGCCAACTGCGCCGTCTCAGGCTGCGTGAGCTCCCGCCTTACGGCAAATATCTCATTGCGTTCCCTGCTTCTCTTCTCCGCTAACGCCGCCTTACTCTTCTCGGCGGCGGCGAGGGCGTCGTCAGCGGCATCGATGGTACCCTCTTTACTTATTTTTAACGCATTGAGCGCGGTAAGTCTAGCATATAAATCATTAGACTGTTTCTGAGATTCACGAAGCGCCGTCTCGACCTTTTCCTTAATAATGGTATAACAATATACGAAGCTGTCACGCAGGGCGTCAATTGAAGGATCGCCGCCGCCACCCTGTCCGCCGCCGCGGCGAGGCTGACGTCCCGCTAGCGGCGCGGCAGCCGCCGGCGCTGCCGCCGCTGCCGCCGGCGCCGCCGCCGCCTTCGCCGCCAACGCCGCCGCCAACGCCTTCGTAGCTCTCCCTTTCTCCGTTCCAACAGCGACGGATTGATAAGCGATCGCCGCCAGCCTCATCGCTTCCGCCACGTCGTCCGTCATCGCCCCCTCACGCCGCGCCGCCGTGAACGCCACCGACGCGGTATCGAACGCCGCTTTCGCCGCCGGCGCCGCCGGCGCCGCCGCCTCGCCCTCGCCCTCATCCTCCTCCGCGTCCGCCGCATCAGCAGCAGCCGCAGCACCAGGCGGAGCAGCAGGCGCAGCAGCAGGCACAGGCGCAGGCACAGCAGCAGGCGCAGCAGCAGGCACAGGCGCAGGCGCAGCAGCAGCAGCAGGCGCAGCAGCAGCAGCAGCAGCAGCAGCAGGAGCAGGCACAGGCGCAGCAGCAGCAGCAGCAGGCGCAGGCGCAGCAGCAGCACTACCAGGGGCAGCCGCAGCATCAGCAGGCGCAGCAGCAGCAGGCGCAGCAGCAGCAGCAGCAGCAGCCGCAGCAGCCTCCACGTTTAGCGCCGGCTGCTTATTTACAGCATCAACATACATATTCCAAGCATCATCTACCTCTAGTTCACTAATAGAGCCGCCCCCAGGGAATACTAATTTTCCATTTTCTAATTCAGATAAGGAAAGCAAAGTTTCGGTGAACTCATCGTCCTCTTTGAATATGGAATCCTCGTCATTAGCCGCGATTACTGACAAAATTTTGTCGAACAACTTTTCACATAATCCAAGATTTTCCTGGTACGCGGCACGCTGGTTCGCAAATTCTTTATCGAAATTTGCTATATCCTCATTATCAGCGGATTCATAATCGTCGTTACTGCTACTATTTGCAGATTTAAAAATCTTGTCATGTTCAACAATTCTTTGGCGGAAATAGTATACCAAAGCAGATGCTTTTTGCAATGATGTAGCGTTAATCCAACCATGGTCACCCTTAGCCCAACCAGGTGGCGCGCCCTCCGCCTCCTTCAAAAGAGCTTTTTCTTCACAAACAATTACGTTCCAGATAGCATCTATTAGAAGTGGCTTTTTAGTAGCCAAGTCTCTATTTAGGCTTTTGATATTTTCTGGATACATCTCCGCTGTTTTATTAGCCAAATCGCCAAGGCGCCCTTTTAGTTGTGAATGATAATGTAATAGAGTTGCCAGATCTTCGTCGGTGAAAGAGAAAGTGTTCCACGCATCCTTGTCATCGCCACCATGCTGTCTCGCACGATGTCTGCCACCGCTACTTCTGCTGCCACCGCTACTTCTGCTGCCACCGCTACTTCTGCTGCCACTGCTACTTCTGCTGTCACCGCTCGCTTTCAATTCTTTAGCAGCGCTGAGCGCAGTTGCCTCCTGCTCGCGCAACTGCTTTGCGCGACTCTCCTTTTTAGTGTCTTTTGTTAGTTCATCAACAATGCTACTTATAGAATTCCCTTTTTCCCACGTATCATTTAAGAGCAGAGCCTTCGTTATCCTTGGCTTCGGGTTTTGAAGTTGTTCCAATAATGCTAATTCCGTTGCATCAGCTTTTGCAAAAAGTACTCTATTTTTATAATTTACTTCAACATTTATTTTATGTACAAATGGTTGAGCGCGTTCGTTAATGATATTCAAAATATTTAGTTGTCTTTGATATTTATCCCATTTAACTCTTAGAATACGCGAAGAGGGTCCATCTTTCAACATAGCCCACAAACTGTTATTAAATGCAGATATAGAATATAAGGAATAAAACATTCTATCGAATTTTTTTTGGGTTGCTTGCAGAAGCGCACAATAATGGATTAAATCCGCGTCATGTGAGCTTAGGGCACTCAATGCTTCCGATAAAGAATGAGCACTAAATAGTGCGGTAAGGCGTCCGCCCGCATTCGCCGCCGCCGCCGCCGCCGCCGCCGCCGCTTGAGCAACGACGCCTTTGTCATCTGCTGCGGCGTCTGCACGAGTTTGTGCAGCTAAACTAGGTCCTCCAACGGCGCCAGCCCATTCCAATGCTGCGGCGGTCGGCGCGCCTGTTAGGGCTGCGACGCCTTCGGCCACATCTAATAAGGCATTACCAGTACCCTTTATTGTCGCCCAGAGAGCGCCGTCAGCACCAGGTAATTCATCGAGTAAATCTTGGTCTGTAAAAGGTAAGCCGTAATTAACATCATCTGGTATCTGTAAATCACTTTCAAGCGATCTAATAATTAAAGCACCAGTATTAGGATTAACCGAAACTGGGGATCTAGTATTAAGCTCTACATTATTATCAAGAAGTGCCCGCCGCCATTGCGCCTTCAGCCCGCTCGGAGAACTACGTAGATCCTCAAGGGTCTCATTTGTAGTTGTCTCCTTCCTCCTAACTTCTGAAGCTGCCGCTGCCGCCGCCGGTGCCCTTGGTTGCGCTGGCGCTGACATGTATCTATACTATAACCAAATATAAAAATACAAATTTTCTGAACTTACTAAGCGCAGAAAATTTAATAAATATACCGGGACTGATTTAACATACAAGCCATGGACGTCTATCCCACTCAATATTAATATCATTAAGTAAGTCGTTAATATCGTGAAGGCGCAGTTCCAGTGCGCGCGTTTCCGAGTTGTCAAAATTGCCACCCAAGACAAGCTGCTCATAATGTTCATAACGCTCTACACACTCTTCCCAGAACATGCGTAGCTCTACGTCGCTACAAGAAGCTGGTGCAGGAAAATTATTACGTGCGATTCGACGCATGTTCTCATGCATGTGGCTAAGACTGCTGGACCAAGAGTACATTTTTACTTATTACAAGAGCAACAACCTCTACAAAGAGTTCAATTTTTTACAAACGGTCAATAATCTTATCAAGCAGCCCAATACGCCACACTGGCATAGCAGAATCGGTATACTTAAATCCTTCAATACAATCGCGTATTTCAGCTTTACCTCCGCCAGTAAAACAAGTAGAAATTTTACGAGCAGCAGTACCTTCAAGACATGTGACAAACGTAATATCAAGCTGTTCAAAATTTTCCAGCTTGGACATCGCCGTCTTCCCCCGCCCTGCCGCCAATAAGCAAAAAATGCTGTTTGCGAAACAGGCAGGAGCAACAAATGCCGTGATATCGTTTGCCGCCATAAGCCGCCCCGCCTCCTCAAATCCCGTCGCCGCCAATTCATAATCAGGCGTCGCCCCCATAAGTCCCGCCTCCGCCGCCTGCCGAAGCGCAGAAGCCGCAGCGCACGTAGAGCCGCCCTCCTTATGTAATTCGTACGCCCGCCGAAATTTCGCAATAGCCCCCTCGTGAAACCCCATCCCTACGAGCCGCCGCGCCTCTTCGATAAGCGGACCCGGACGGTCGCCACTCTGAACAGATTCAACATTGCCCATAGTCTCTTTCGTTAAGCAAAGACAATGCGCGCGCCAAAAAACCGCAGCCGGGCATCTTTCCGTCGCCAATACTAGAATGAACGTTCACACCCAGTTAGCCCTCCTCCACGCCCTGGTCATCGCCCCCTTCATCCTGTACGTCGGCTTAGCACGCGAGCAGGTTCCCGATGCGGTCTTTCACACCATGTTAGCCGTCGGCATCGTAATCCTGGGCTACCACGCCTACAAAGCCTACACCAAGATACAGGCAGGCACGAGCCCCTGGATTAACTACATCCATATTTTCCTGGTCGCCCCGCTCCTCATCGTAACCGGCTACTATGGAAAAACCGCGAATCGCAAGTTTTTTGAGATGCTTCTTCTCTTAGGTTTCTCCGCGTTTGGTTATCATTCACTAAGTCTCGTCCGCGAGCTCACGTCTCAATAAGCTTCGCCTCACGCAGCACCTTCAGGTGACGGCGTGAAGCAGGCACACACCCCGTAGAGTGGTAAAGATACGCTGCAATAGAACTAAACGTCTTCTTGCACGTAGTACAGCCCTTCTCCCTATCGTAAGTTGGAATCCAGTCCTTCGCGTGCAGCCGCGCGTAGTGAACGAGCGCATTTGCCTTGGTGCGCGTTACGTTGTCGCAGCACGGGCACTTGAACTCCTGCCCGATGTACGGGTTCTTCATCGTCGTCTTCTCGTCAAGCGGAATATCAATAACGTTGGGGTGCAGTGCCGCCATGTGGTGAAGAAATGCCGACTTTTGAATAAAGCCCATCGAGCAGTCCTTGCACTCGTAGGCAAAGTTCTTCTCGGTCTCAGCAGCGTGGCGCTTGACGTGATAGTACATAGTGTTCTGCTTCTCGAACGTACGTCCACAATCCTTGTGCTGGCACACAAAGTGCCCAGCAGCGTTTTTTACGTAATCGATGGTCATCTTTGTAACCCTTCTGACATCTTAAAACTGGCACCATGTGATTTCAATTTTTATGAAAAAGCCTATTAAGCCCAGCACACGCAATTTAAGATAATGATTGAACCGCTCCTGCTCCTCTACATTTACGCCCTTCACACAACCCAGAACGCAAGCAAAGCCCGTGTCTACTTCTCCTCCGCTAACGCCGCCTTCCTTTCCTTGATAGCCACGACAGCCCTGGTCACGAATCCCGCTGCCCAAGACCCCAACGCGCTGCTACGTCAGCCCGAGCAGGTCTGGCTCTCCGACTACATAGCCACATTTTTTGCCACCGACCTCTTCCTAGGTCATATGGACGGCGGACTCAACATGGTGACCGGCTACATTCATCACAGTGTCTATATCGGCTTAGCCCTTTACCTCAAGTCGCAGCAGCAATCAAATCTTATCTTTCTCTGCCTTCCGTTCGAGATACCCACCCTCATCCTGGATCTTCACAAACTCTATCCAAATTTCAATTATAAACCCGCCTTCGGCTCCACATTCCTCCTGTTCCGACTCGCCATGAACGCCTATATGATTAACACTGTCACCTACCTGGGTCCCACCTATAGAAATATCGGCATCGCGATGTTACTGACGCACATCGCGTGGTTCATTCAGTGGTCTCTAAAGATCGCCGCCCAACATAGGGGAAATGAAGAATAGTGAAAAATACATGTACGGAGGTCTCCTCATCCTATTTGTTTGTGTAACACTGGTCTTGCTGTACGACACAAAGATGTCAACCGCTATCGTCATAGACAAGGACACCAGGTCATTGACAAATTTCGACCTCTGGTTAAAATACAGCCAAGAGAAGGCGCAACGAAGACCGAATGCTAAATCCCGCTCCGTTATGTTTCTTCACGCGTATGTGCCGTTTTGGAATGCTGGGTCAGAGGTCTGTGCGCACACAGTCAACAAAACCCTCGCCGCAAAAGGACACGAAGTGTGGGTGGGCGTTCCCGGTTACCCCAATCGTATTTATGAGGGCGTGCATATGTTCGATTTAAACGACCGCGCTCTTACGCATTCGATATTAAAACACACGCAAGTGCTCTCAACCCACTCATACAGAGACCGCTGTCTAAAGCTCAGCCGTAACTACGGTACAGCCTTTATTGATTGGTTTCACGGCGGCACTTATACAGCGAATGCCAACAAGGCGCCACGCAATCTTGATTCAACTCGCTGGGCAGTCTTCAATAGTACTTCATTGATGGAGTCCTTCACCGATATTAGCGAAAATAGAATTCACATTTTGAGACCACCCGTGGACTGGCGCGAATACGAAGTACAGAAGCCCAATCCACGATACATCACTCTGTCCAATCTCAACGAAAACAAGGGCGGGCAAATCCTCATTCAAATCGCCAAATCGGCACCCGAATTAGATTTTCTGGGTGTGCGCGGCTCCTACTGGAAGCAGATAGAAGACCACACCGTAGAAAACATTACCTATATAAACAACACACCGCGTATCAAAGAGGTCTACGCCGTCACAAAAATCCTCATTATGCCGTCCAAAGACGAAACGTGGGGTCGCACGGCGGTAGAAGCAATGTCATCCGGTATTCCGGTCATCGCCGCACCCACTCCCGGCTTGCGCGAATGTTGCGAAGATGCGGCGCTTTTCGTGGAGCGCAACGACATCAAGGAATGGGTTCGTTTGATACGCCGCCTCTCAACGGATAAAGCCTTCTATGATGAATACGCAACGCGCGGTAAAGCCCGCGCCAAGCAGCTCGAGCCGACGCACGACCTGGAGATGTTCGTGGAGTGGTACGAGCAGAAAGTGCTACCGTCCGCCGACCCGACAACAGCAAAGCCCCCGACATTTCTAGAAAAATACCTGGATCCCATGTAGAAAACATGACGGTCGGTTCCAAGGCTCAGGTATACCACGGTACGGCGACGCGCACGGCGGGCGGTCTAAAGAAGGATGACTTGATGAAGACGGCGGCGGGTCGCATCGTCTCCAAGAAGCAGCACGCGGCTGGCTTGAAGGCGATCCAGCGCCTCCGCGCGGCGGGCTTCGTCGCGAAGAAGGGTGAGTTCAAGCTCTTCAAGAAGGGCAGCCCCCGCGCTGCCACCAAGAAGGCTGCCCCCACGGGTCGCCGCATGATGACGCGCGCGAACCACAAGAAGCGTCACAATGCCGCGCTCAAGGCGTGGACCACGCGCCGCACCCCGAAGGCGGCTTCGGGCGGTCGCCGCCGCTACTGGTAAATCCACCAGTACAAGCATTTTGTTTAGTTCCGTGCTTTTTAGTCACAGAACTGAACCCCGGTCGCGTTTATTTTCGCCACCCTAAGTATAAATGCCCGCGCTCAAGAAGAATGGCACCGCCCGCAAGACCCGCGTTAACCGCATGATGACCCGCGCCATGCACGCCAAGCGCACGAATGCCGCCAAGCGTGCGTGGAACACCAAGCGCGCCGCCAAGAAGGGTGGTCGCCGTGCCGTCAGCCGCCGCTTCTGGTAAATCAGTAGCCCCTTTTAATGTACGTAAAATGCGTTATTTTACGTATATGTAATATACGTAAAATACATTATTTTACATATACAAAAATATTATCGAGACAGTCGCCGTGGTCTATACTACTCTTTTTTCAGAAGCCCAATAATTCGTTCACTGATAGCCCCCAGCCACAGTGACAAAAGATGCCGCCGCTCATCAAGCACCATCTGGTCCGAGTCCAACTGCCGGTACCACGACAGCGTCACAACCTCATCCTCCAAAACGGTCGACACTAAACAAAGCCCCTGCGGGCGCGTCTCCTGAACCACCAAGTTCAGATTTGTGTCGCTCGTGCGCAGCGCCTTTCCTTTCCAGAGAGCGCGTTGTACTGCGGTTATCTGTGTTGCCTGAATCGCCAACGGAAAAAACACGCTTGAAACCGCAAGCCCGTTCATAGTAGGCGGCTCAGAAAGCCAACGAAACACCACCACAGTCGTTTCGCCGCCAATATGTTGCGCAAAAGCCGCAGGTATCACAACATCAGGCGCCACGACCAAAAGCACCGGACTCAGCATGTGTCGCATCATCGACGCTAAAAGCGACCAGGACCGCACGCCAACCGGTCCCACCATGCACAGAGCCAGGCTCCAGCCCTCTGCAGCGATAAGCCCACGGGTGCCCGCGCTGTGTTCACCATACAGAAACACACGCGTCGCCGGCTGACAACTCATAAATTCGTACGGAAGCCAGAGTTGTGTTGCAGAGTCGCACAACACTAGCGACACCGTATTTTTGATATCGGAGCCGAAGCCTTCCAGTTGTAGGACATCCATTATGTATTTCGCACGCACCACTTTTAAGTATCTAAAAATTGATATGCACGCGCCGCATTCATGTAAAGAATAAAATTGAAATCTAAGCCCCGCCATTAAACAACCTAAACAAAATGCAGCAACCCATCGGAGCCAAAATCGATATCTGGAACCTCGTTCCAGGCGAGCAGTACTACGCGTTTTCAAATAGACATAGAGGCATACAGGCGCGATTCCGCGGCACTTTTACCCGATACTACCAAAATGAAGCCGACTACAACATGATGTGTTTTCATAATACGTACTACCAAGATGCGACAGGCTATACGTATTACTACGGAACAGAAGAGCAGAGCCCAAAAGGCTGCTATTGGCGTATATTTGGACCCGCGGACAATATAGGTCAATCCTTTACGTTTTACCGGCTCTCGGCACTCACGCCAAAGCAGAAGAAGGAGCTCGCAACCCGAGTCACTCTGCGCGAGCGCCGCCAGTACGAACGCGGCTTAACCGGCTCCACTCCCAGCGACTTGTGGTTTCCCCGTGACCTCGTCCGCGAAATTAGTCTCAAATACCTTACCGACCCCCGCGTGGGCACAAAACCTAGGCGCATGGTAAGATGCTCAAGCAATTCCTCATAGTTGCCGCCGCCATGTTAGCGCTGGACCTTGTCTGGCTTTCGTTCCGTGGCACCTACCACGCGGACCTCATCAAATCGGTTCAGGGCTCCGCCGCCACCCTGAGACCCGTTCCCGCCGCGCTTGTCTACGTCCTGATTCCAGCCGCCGTTCTCTATTTTGCGGTGAACCCGGCACGTTCCCAAAAAGACGCCGCCGTCAAAGGTGCCGCGCTCGGCGCAGCCATGTACGGACTCTACGACCTCACAAATCTGGCTTCACTCAAGGGCTGGACGACAGAAATGGCTTTTATGGATACACTCTGGGGCACTGTTCTATGCGCCACAGGCGCTGCCATCGGTTTCACGGTATCATAATCATATGTATGCTCTTATTGTTCACCGTAAATTCCCTTGATTCAGGTCTCAACTGCTCATTGACTTGTGGCAAATAGATTCCTTCTTCAAGCAACGTAATCGCATAACTCATAGCAAGTTTAAAATCGTCAGGGTCTGTGTGCAAATGACAGATAATATCATCCTTTATAAATTCGTCAAAGCGCACGTATCTATAATTGTCCTCCTTTTCGCACCGAATCGACCATGCGCCGCATAGACGGCGAATCATTACAGGCTCTTTTTCAAACCCCTGAAACAGCGACCAACCATGCTCAATGCGACCAGAGGCTCTGCGAATAGGGAATCCCTTATCGAGCACTAATAAAATGTCACCGATCTCTACAAACTTACGCGCATCCTGTATTCGTACGGCACCCCATGTATGAAGCCACGCGCGTATATCGCGATGACCTGCGCGTTGATGAAAAGTACATGTCATTATACCAAACATGTGTGAAGTAAATATACATTTAGTAATATGCTCTTTACAATAAAAGCATTCGTTAGGCATAAACACCAGCGCCCGCGGAACCGGATGGGGCATCTGGTGCTCTATTATAAACACTTTAAAATTGAAGATGTATTTTCAATTTTAAAGTATAACAAATGAACAGTATTATTCATAAGATTAAAGAATATATACCTAATGAAAGTATTACATTCAGGAGAGACCCTGTTACTAATAATATAGAACTAGTATTAAATAGAATAAAAGCAATAATTACAATTCTTGAAGATAATACTTGGGATGAGATAAAACGGCATATCGATGCGAAACTGAATAGCGACGAATATATTTCATGTTCTATCTGTTCCGAAGATATGAAGCATAAAAAGGTCAGTTGTCCGCATTGCGCCAACTACTGGTGTATACCATGTTATATAAATATTTTCAGAGCAAATAGAGGTCTCATTAAATGTCCGTATTGCAGATTTGAGTACGGGTATAAACAATCGGACGAAATGGTAGAAGCGGGTATACTCGATATAATTTCGAAGTCCGGAATTTAAACACCCCCCAACCAAGCTCAAGGTACCAATATAGATACAACCTTCTTAATGCTTTCGCGTTGTTCTATTCTTGCGGTTCTTTTTTCTGTTTACAGATTTCTTTCTCTGCCCTCCCGCGGTTTCGGAACAAGGTTCGAACCATTTTATGTCATCATCGCCTTGCTGCCATTGTACTGTGGCATTTGTAAACTTAACTAACCAATAATAGTATTTCTCCCCTTCTGAATCGGTGTCTGACATTAATTTTGCTCCTACTATTTTTCCAACTCTTTTACCGGTATAAGGCGGCGGGTCGTCTGGGTGCCGCCACGGGTTGTCCTCTATCAGTTTTATGCGATTATAGCACACGTTTTTTCTTAAAGAGTAATCTACTTTGTAATTCTGTGCAGTTTTTACTGCGGGCTCGCTACCGTCACTGAGTGATTTTAGGGCGTCGCGGTATCGTTTATTATGTTCGTTATAGTAATTTATGAAGGCGTCAAGGTTATCTCTAATTTCAACTGGCGACACTCCAATTAATCGGCGGAACGCAGACATTTATTCTTTATGATATCTTTATATTTTCTTTTGGCACACAAAGTAAAAATTATGTGTTTAGTTGCCGGGTATATAATCTATGGTTTCGAAGTCCGGAATTTAACCACCCCTACCAGGTATCAACTGTACCGTCCGCGCGAATCGGATATTTAAATACGATACCAGGCTGATTGTAGTCCCAGTATTGGTAGAATTCCAACGCCATAACCGGTACACCATATATCTGCTTAACGAAATGAAAGCAAATCTGGCAATTGATACCACATTCTTTGACCTCCTCCAACCACAATTCATTCAAATCCGCAATTTCGTCACAGGTGCGACGCAAGATAAATCCGGTACAATGAAAGCAGTCTGTGCCCTCGGAAAGTCCGCGCAAAAGTCGCGCTCCAATATATGCAAGATATCTATCTTTATTTATCTGGTGTTTTTGCAGGGCAATACTACCACGGTACTCATCCCAAACCGAAGTAAACTTCGCGGGATGCCGCGTCAGAACAATATTACATCCGTCTAGTCTATCGAGTAGCGGGCTTATCTTATCATCGAACGCAATAAGCGTTGAGTCCAACCAACACGTAAATTCATAGCCCTGTAACTCCTCAAACCGATGCGGACACAGTTTTAGTTCCTTTGAATCCATGGCGCTCAGCGCGTAATCCGTTTTAATGGGAATGTCAAGAAACACGCGAATCCACTTAGTTCCACCCAATCTGTCGTACATCTCCGCGTTATTAGTAAAAAAGTAACAATCATGGACCGCCGAAAATAGCGGTGGTATAATATTGACCCAACTACTATTATCGCCAAAAAATGCCGTATAGTAGGCTAATTTTTTAGACATGCTAAAAAATATACAGTCCGTATATTTAAGTAGTCGGCATTTAGGAAAATTGAGAGCATAGAGCCGTTCCACCACGCCTATCAAATGACACTCTACGACAAGCTATTTGAGGGCTTCGACCGCCCTCCAAAAGGGGCTCTAGTCATAGACCCATTCACACGCCAAGGTGAAATATTAAAGTGGCTCGGCGACGGCTATATCACAATTGCGTACGACGCCGAACCAAAAATTGCAAAGGTAATGAGTCGCAATTGTTTAGCGAATCGCCCGAGCTACGTGGGTGCCTATGTTATAGCAAATCCGCCGTGGACAGCAAAAGCCGACGCAGTTGACAAGACAATCTTTGAGCAGACCGGCATTGACAATTTGTATAAAGTGTTTATTCGGACGCTTTTGAAAAGCCAGCCGCTAGGAGGCATAATTGTCGTACCGCTGAGTTTCTTAACGGGAACGCGTGACTCCGAGCGCACGCGACGTAAGGACTTCTTTGCGGTGTTTAAGCCGCTACGCTTCAATGTGTTTGAAGAGCGCGTCTTCCCCAAGCGCAGTCAAATCACACTCTGTATCGAGTTCAAGAACCGAGTCTTCTTTAGCCAAACCGCAGAAGAGGACTGGCTTCTCAAATTCAGTCCTTCTGGTGAGCACCGCATCCTAACAATTGTAAAGAACAATTGTGTCTATCTTCCAGGTGAAAATGAATTCAATATGATGTATCAGAAGGCGCCAAACAAGAAAATCGAAGTTACTATTACAGAGGAGCCACTCAAAAATCACATGGTGCTAGATATCTGCCTACAAAAGCATGACAGTAGTGAGCGCCGCGCAGGACTCTACGCATGCGGTCTAGGGCGCCGAATCGCGATTCGCGGCTTTCTGTCCAAGAAGCAACAACTCAAGTTAGCCACCGACTTCAACACCTGGCTTGAGGACTGGCGCCAGCGTACGCACTCTCTATTCCTTCAGCCGGCAGACGTAGAGGAGCAGAGTAGAAAGCAGATTACAAGCGCGCAAGCCGTGGAGGCGATACGCCGTATCATATGGTCCCGCTACGTCCAATAATAACCATCGTACGAATTAACACCGCAAATGTAGCTCTCAAACATCTGATGAACAAAAAAGAAACTGATTTGGCATTCGATGCCGCACATCTGTATGTGTTCGTACCATTTTTCACCTATGGCTCGCGTCAATAAATTGTTTTTGCGAATCATAAATTGTGTCGTATAGTGAATTTTTGTTTTTGAAGGAAATCCCGCCGCAATTTGCGACTCGATGTAGTTAAAATACCGGTCCTTATCAACGTTGTAGCGGGGTTGAAATAAACACTGCTCATATTCGCACCACACGTCTGGACCGATATCAGGGTGCGTGGGTAGAATCATCAGACGTTCACCTGTTAGCATTTTAATGTGCTCTTTGACCCGATTCTCATTCACGCTATATTTGCTGTCGCAGTAGCAAATATACGTATAGGCGTCGAGCATTGGAAAACGATGCGGACAGGATTTGAGTTCTTTGGTGTCAAACGCATTCAGATTGTCTGAATGTTTTATGGGTAATTCAAGGAATACGCAGATCCAGCCTGTATTTTTCAACGCTTCGCGTATCGTTACGTTATTTGTAAAATAACAACAGTCGTAAATAAGCGATGGCAGCCTGGGAATTTGCATCGCAATGTGTTTAGCCGAACCATTGATATTACCGGGTCCAAAATAGCATGTATAAAAAGCAATTTCTGTATCGCGCTTATACTTTTTAATAGAGTGTCCAGAATCGGCGTAACCAGAGTCCTGCAAACTATACGCATCGCACCAACCAGACCATAGAGTCTTCAAAGGCGCATAGTCTATATCGTTCATAATAATGTATGCTGTATCTGATGCCAGCAGTTTTGCGTTACAGAGATCTTTAGCCGCCACCTCCACGTCGTGTCCACCATCGATGTGAATTATATCAAAACCGCGCTTCAGGTCAGGCAACACTACTGTGCTGTCCCCAATAAGTAAATTAATTCGGTCGCCAAAAACACTCTTGATGTATTCGTAACACGGCATAACGTAGGGATGAGAACCGATGTCGACGCATGTAATGGATAGTTCGGGATTTGCCAATAAGAATAAAACTGCCGAAAATCCACCGTTAAAGCCTACTTCTAGAACCTGCGTGACCCTTTCGTTTGCGCACATAATGATATTTTTCTGTTTTGGAAGGTTTGGCTCATAATAGTCGGTTGTTAAATTGTAACTATAATAGTTACCCTCCACGGTGGCACCTACGCCATCTATAATCGGAATAAGTCGGTCTTTGATAAACTTCTTCCAGGTATCAATTATCTGGTCAATGTGCTCCATTAATCACATAATTGTTTAAAAAAGTAAGCCGGAGACGCACTAAGAAACAGTTACTACGCAGGACGCAGTAAAGCCTCCGTCGGCAGTCGTAACAGTGATAGTGCTTGTGCCGGCCACCCGTTTCGCAGTTACAACGCCGCTCGATGACACTGTAGCAATTGTCGTATTGCTACTTCTCCACGTTACACTCTTGTTAGTTGCCGTGGTTGGTGCCACGGTTGCGGTCAGAGTGCCCGTCGCGCCTTTTCTGAGAGCAAGAGTGCTGCGATTCAACGTAACACCCGTTACACCAACCACAACAGTTACAGCGCATGTCGCAATAAACCCTCCGTCTACGCTTGTAGCCCGTATTTGCGCGCTGCCCGCTTTTATACCAGTGATAAGCCCGCCCACCACGGTCGCCACTGTAGGAGCGCTGCTGGTCCATGTAACAGCCGTATTCGAAGCCGTCGGTGGCGCCGCAGTCGCAGCAAGTTGAGAGGTTCGACCGACCGCTAAAGACAGCGTCGTCAAATTTAACGATACGCCGGATACCAGCGTTGTTACAGTAACGCTTAGACTTGCTGTTTTACCACCGTCGGCGGTTGTCACAGTAATCGTGGCGGTCCCGTTTGCTACGCCGCGCACGAGCCCAGTGCTATTGACAGTCGCAACACCCGTCGCGTTAGAGCTCCATGTAACAGCAGAATTCGTTGGGCTTGTGGGGTTTAGTGTAGCTAATGCCTGATATGTGCCATTAGGGTGAATGGTTGCTGAAGCCGCGTTAAGACTCACGCTCACAACCGGTATGTTTGCCGAACTAAATAGACTAGCCAACGAGCCCCCTTTGATGCTACCCAAACCCGTACAATTGTCGTATCCTGCACCGGCAGAGAAGGAGCCGTTTGACCCGGCTGTGATATCGTGGAAGGTGCTGCTAGGAGCGCTATACAAAATGGGATTTACGAAAACCTTAGCGTTGACGGCGGCTAAATACCCAGCCATCGCTGGTGCAACCACGCTTGTGCCTCCATACACGACATACTGACCACCTAAAATAAACAGAACACCCGTATTTGGATCCGCATTCATCGCGATATCGGGTGTCCGCCGATATGAGCCGCTCAGCCCTGACTGATAGGTTGGCTTCGCAAATGTAGCGCTAATAGCACCACCACTGCCAGACCAGACCGTCTCCACCGTGGACCCATCGTACGTGTAATTAGGGCAGACCAGGTTCGTACCACCGCACGCAATCGCATTCGGTGAAGAAGAGGGAAAATCACAGTACGAACCTGCGCCACCAACGCCATCATTAGAGCCGTTATCACCAGACGCCACCGTTACGGGGATACCGCGACCAGCCGCTGTAGCAAATAGACCGTTGATGGTGCTGAGCTGCGCCGACGTGTAATAGACTTCGGGTGCACCCCAAGAAATAGAGATAATAGAGGGTTTTACCGCAACACCTTTCACTGTAACCGGCGTATTTAACATATAATTCATAACTGTTCCAAATCCGTCCAACGAATTCGGCGCGATATACAGTATAATTGTAAGGTTCGCGCTCGGACAGCCGGCGCCAATCATCTCCACGTCGAGCGTGTTCTCACCCGTCGAGCCGTCATTAGGATTTGGCGAATTTGTCGCACCGCCCACACCAACCACAACAACTGTCGGCATACTGCCTGCCGGAATACCCAAATAAGCCCAGTAGGCTTGCGCATCACCACCCGTCAGAACACCGTTTGCATCGACAGTACCCACGAGACCGCCACCAAAAGACACGACACCGACAACCACTTTTGTTAGCGGATTGGGTGCCGGAAACCCGTATATAGTGGCGTATTCGGATGCCTTAAACCACGAACGCGTAACAGCCGTAGTAGCATCATGCGCACTCAACTTCATATAGGTCTTAAAAGGACCGGAGCGAACAACATCCGTCCATTGACTCTTTTCAAAACGCGCAACCCACTTATCTAACGCAACGACCGACGTCGACCGAACCGTTACAGTCATACCGCTAACTTCTGTCAGAAATCCAAACGCGCGCGCCGTGCGCACAACATCTTTACATAGACGATGGTCGGCACAATCAATGGTCGCACTACTCATTTCTACTATGTGACCCATAATTCTCCCCACAAGAGAGGAAAAAGGGCAAAAAATTGAAGTCACAAGAGCCACCAAACCAATAGTCAGTAGTGGAAAGGGACCTTACAGCAAACATTCTGATAATCGATACTCAGTATCACAGGTCCCTGTCCCCCCACTACCCTGGTCCCTGTTCTTGGGAAAGAGTCCTTACAGCAATCATTCGATTACTAAAATCAGCGACTCTGTACGAGAAAAAAGGGAGCACACAGCAACTGATATATTCGTTACTGTAAAGCGGAAGAGTCCGTACAGCAAATCCTTTCATTACTACAACCCCGTGACTCTGTACCCGCCTGGACTAAGTGGCAGCACTTTTTCAGTGACTTAAATGCGCCCCAACCATAAAAGGTAATGCCCGTCTATCCAATTTCGTTTTCAATTCCTGAATCCAAAATTGTCTCAGCGGTTCCGCCGAAGTCCAAACGCTTCGGACATATTGTACCAGGCGACCTTAAAACCTACATTTTTGAAACCGAAGAAACCTATTATAAGGACTATCAGGAGTCCATCTTCGGCAAAACAGTCAAAAAAGGCGGCTGGGATACGCTCCGTCATTATGAGATACTCGCTAATGGCTGCTGTCCCTGGTTTGAAGAGCTGGCAACATGTCCTGATACAAGTTTGCCCGCCTTTCCAAAAGAGCTCATCGTGAAAGCCATGGCTTCAACTACGCCAGAAATCTATTTGGAGCCGCTCCTACAGCATACGCGCGACCATCTCAGTTGCCGCGCCACAGCACAGCGTATATTTGACACTGTCGGTATACAGCCTAAATCAGTGCTTTTTTTTGTCGAAGATCCGACGCCAGACTATCAGCGCTGTTTAACTCTCATTGGTATGAAACAGATTCTGAAAACGGCGTGCGTCGAGTCTAATACGGTTCCACACATCTACAGTGACTTTGGACCCGCCCCGTATCTGTACGGTAAGGGGTTCACCTATACCAATATTCTTGACCCCGCCCTGAAGTCGCGACCATATACAGTGGAAGAAATAAAGTCGCACGAATACGACCTTATTGTCTACGGCTCAGTACACAGAGGGCTCCCACACTGGGACCTAGTCACCAGTATCTATAGTCCAGATGAAGTCATCGCCCTCTGCGGTGAAGACGAACATCCCGTTGACCAGTGTGCCGGCGCCGAAATTGTAAACAAGTGCAGCCTCTTTGTGCGTGAATTTTTACCAGAATACGCGAACATACCGACGGCGCAACCACATACAACAGCACCGCTTATCCGCTGCACCTATCCAAAACCTGGAGCAAAATTTATCCGTTAACAATAAGGATGCCGCAGCTCTTCGTCTACAGAATTGTAACCGACGCAGGTACAGCGCCACACATATCAAACGGCTACCTAACGCTCACAATTTGTAAGCCAGGAATCCGTAAATCCGCCAAGGTCGGCGACTACGTCCTTGCTCTAGTCGCGCTCCAACACACGAAGCTCACCGGCAAGGGTGAAGACCGTTTCTTCAAAGCCGCCTATCTTTTCAAAATTACGGAGACAGTCGGTATGTTAGACTACGAAGAGTGGTGCTCTACAAAAGCGCCCGGTAAGATATGCACTGCGGATTTCTTTGAGGGCAACTGTCAATACGATAAAACCGGTGCCCAAAGACCTGGTCCGCACGGACCCAACTATAAAGAGACAAATTTGGGTGGCAAGTTCTCACTGATTTCCAACCGCTTCGCCGCCTGGACCTCAACGGCGGCGCGCACTCTAACCCACGACGAAATGGCGCAAATCGGTCTTGACGAGGAGCAGGTCAAGACCGCGACGCGTAACTTTTTCAAGGTCCCGCTGACAAAGGAGACACAGATAGCGGCACTAGAGGCGCTCATCGGCGTCCAGCCCTCCACGACCCTATCAACACGCTGCGCTGGCAAAGGATGTAAAAAAGGCGGCACACGCAAACGGTCACGTAAAACATAGCAAGTAGAGCTGTTGTAGTTAATACTTATGGTGTTATTTGGACACGGGCTCCCTACAAAACTTAACAAGATGTTGTAGACGGGTAAAACATAGTAAGTAGTCTATCGTGTACAGCTAAGTCTAGTTGAACGCGATCCGGATTTGCGGTGATTCACACGCACATTAAAAATATTAGTAAAATATGATATTTCGTTGAATTTTTGCTCATGTGAGGCCGCAGCTAAAAATTGAATAAAAATCTCTTTACAAAAAAGGACCAAAGAAACTATGGCGCTCGAACTGCTCCGTAATCATCAGCGCGCTAATATAAGCAATGCCTATCGACAGAAGAACGAACTTCTGCAACTTGAGGGGCGGCGTGTAACCTATGATAACCAGCAGGAGGCAGCTCTTAAGATTATACAGCATTATATGAGTGGCAAACTTGCAGTGGTCCTGGTTGCGCAACCAGGTGCCGGCAAAACTGGCGTTATTGTGGAACTCCAATATCTTCTTGGGACGCACAATAATGATGAGATGTTCGTATTCGCAGAGAACTTTCACACCATTTCTGGTATGAGCGACTGTGAATGGAAGAAGCAGACACAGAGCAATGTGCTGGACATTCAGAAGCTGCGCGACAATGTGCGGCACCGCGGAGAGGTTCATGAGATTAAGGAGACTCTACGCAACCTTGAGGGCGGAGTCGTCGCAGCAGATGAATGCCATGTTGCCGCAGGCAAGAACATGACTCTAGCAAAGGTTCTCACGGAAGCCGGCATGCTGAACGTAACGCTTCTTGAAGCCAAGCGCAACCGACTGCTCGAAATCTCGGCGACCCCCGAAGGTGTTATGACGGACCTGGAGACGTGGGGTGACAAGGCTGCAATGGTGCTGCTTATCCCTGGCGAGAAGTATAAGGGATTTCAGACCATGTTGGACGAGCAGCGTATCCGCAACGCACCTATGATTACGTCCGAAGAAATCGCCATGAACATGCTGCGTTTCTTTGATAATCGCTTCGCTGCAGTAACTAAGAAGTATATTCTGATTCGAACGGAGGACGCGCCCACTATTGCACATTTTAAGGCAGCTGCGCGACGTCTCGATTGGGATGTAAAACATCACGACTCACAAGACAAGATTGAGAATGCAGATGCCATGATGCGTATCGCTCCCCCCAAACATACGATTATCTTCATCAAGGGTTTCTGGCGTGCCTCTAAGCGTCTCATCCGCGACAATGTTGGAGGAACCTATGAGCAGCCACCGAAGAAGCGCAACACCACCGCCACTTCACAGGGACTGACCGCACGATTCTGCGATACGTTTGATTACACTGGTTCGTGGCTGAACCCTCACCTTCGTCCTATTCATTTCTGCGACATGGGTGCTGTCGAGGAGTATATGAACTGGATTCAGGGTGGCTGCGATTACAGAAACTCCGATTATAACGCCAGTCGCATGAAGTCAAAGGATGGGCGTGTAAAGGCACCCAAGTCGAAGGTACATCACACAAATGTCGAAGGACTAAACCCTGTATTTGACGAGCGCGATGACGTACCTGTTGAGTACAGCCTATCACCAACCTTCGCAACTCGTGACCTAGCGCACCAGTGGATTCTGCCAAAAATCAACTGGGCTGGAGATTGGAATACGACAAACAGTCGTGTAATCAACGTAACGCCATGCTTTGAGGACGGTTCGCCTGGTAACACGCATATTCGTTCTCGCGGAGCCTCAGTGCCGATTCCTATCGAGCAGGCATTCCGCATGTCACAGGATTTCAGCCGATTCGGCGCAGGTGTACGCTGTGTACCTGTAAAAAATGGTACGGCGCTAGCCTATATTATTGTATATAAGAATGTTTGGCTTCTCTAGAACTCATTGTTATTTAGCTCCGCAAACCCAGCACACCACGTCTTGAATGCCACAGGTCCGCGATTAGCCAACACTTCATTACATACATCTTGCCAAGCCTGGTCGTCACCAACATACGGAATCTTGTAAATCACCTTTGTACCCTCAAGCACATTGATAGTCTTTTTTGTTACCTTGAATGTGATCTTGGGTTGCGCTACAGGCGCTCGAGCAGGAGCAGGAGCAGGAGCCGGAGCAGGAGCAGGAGCAGGAGCAGGAGCAGGAGCAGGCGCTAGAGCAGGACCAGGAGCAGGGGCATGGGCAGGGGCAGGGGCAGGGGCAGGGGCAGGGGCAGGGGCAGGCGGACGCTGCGGCTGAAGAGGACGTTGCTTGAGAATTTCGTCCATCAACGCGATAAATTGGATAAACTTTGTGCAGTTTTCATAGAATGACACTTTTGTAGTACATGGTGTTGGCAAGTGCTCGATCTCGGACGGATCCGCTTCGAAATTAACGAAACCATAGTATCCGTTAAAATCATTGTGGTTAGCCTCTCTGTTATAGAACTTATAGATTGGTCGCGCCTCAATGTAACGCCCGTTTAGGGCGATATGAATCCGCGAGCATTTCATGTTCTTCTGACCCAGAACAGGGAACTGCTCCTTCAACGGGTAGGGTAGACGACCATCAGCTGTAACCTGATAGTATTTAAATGTCATATGTCCGTTATTGAAAGGCTTGCTCTCATCATAACGTAGTACCGCATGATTAGCCACACACGCCTCTTCTAGAGACTGTTGAAAGGTCTTCCAATTCTCGGTCTTAGAGTTTCCCTGGCGACGCACCTCACCACCGTCAGACACCTCAATGATAAATTCGGTTTTTTCAAAGTACTGTTCAGAATAGCGGGTACGAAGAATCTCCTTTATAGCCGAGTATAGCGAATCAGGGTTTTGCCAGCGCCCAAGAATAGCAGGCTCAAAATCGCACGTCCACCGAGTGCCTGAAGGAACCAGTGTCTCAGTATCGTTCTCATCCTCAATCTGTGAAGTATCATCGCGTCCACGGAAAGGACCTGTAATGACATGGAGGCAACCTGATACGCCATGAGCATCCTTTTTTCTATATTGAACCATCCATACAGCCTTGTTGTAGTCGGGAGCCCACTTAGTTAG
>Ga0114959_10000883_pt1 | contig 27812 bp, 41 predicted proteins | sample C_130625_EF_Meta_FD_87317 | JGI IMG/M metagenome (GOLD analysis project Ga0114959, IMG submission 87317) | Freshwater microbial communities from Lake Croche, Canada to study carbon cycling - C_130625_EF_MetaG | ecosystem: Environmental > Aquatic > Freshwater > Lake | place: Lake Croche, Canada... | reverse complement strand
GTAGCGTGGATGTTTCAAGGTGCTTTTGACATTAGCACTTATGTTTCTTTTGAGAAACCTAATCCTGATATTTATCCAAACCCAGCACCACTCTATACCCATCCAGCAAAAACACTAACAGATGAGGAAATAAAAGAAGTGTGGATGAAGCGACCAGTAAATACGGCAGAAGGTGTTATTGATTTTGCTAGAGCAATACTAAGAAAGGCGCAAGAGCAATGAACAATAAACCAGTAGCGTGGATGTATGAAAAACCTAATGGGGCATCAAAGCTATCTTTTGTTAAAGAAAAAATGCTTTGGGAAGATATGACTGAAACTCCACTCTATGCCCATCCAGCAAAGTATTGCCCATCAGAAAACAACGAGGCTTATGAAAAAGGATTTATTGATGGCATGGCTAAGATGACTGAATCTGCAGTGCATCGTGCTGTTGTGGGTATGGCAGTAAAAGAACTAACAGATGAAGAAATAAACACAGAGATGCTTGCGTATTTAAACTCAAAAACAATGGGCTTGGAAGATTTTGCCAAAGCCATACTAAGAAAGGCACAAGAGAAATGAAGACTATAAAGTTAAAGAAAGATGATAAAACATTCCATCAGTTTATTGTGCCTGACTCGGTATTAGCTCTTGCTGAGAAACTTGGCATAGATAAAAATCAATACATAATAGAACGAGCCAAGGTAGAGCTAGAAGAAAGAAAGGCACAAGAGAAATGACCACATTCACAACCGAAGACAGGCTACATGCGGGGGAATACCCTTTAACCGATGAGCAAATTAACGAGATATTAGAGTCGTTGGATGTGTATATTGACACTCATGCAGGTGTTATGCAGTTCGCCCGTGCCATTGAACGCGCCCACGGAATAGGTGAATGAGCTTTACCATTTACCAGGCAGACGGACGCAAGTGTATTCAATGGTTCTTTAATATAGAAGAACTTATTAAAGCAATGATTAACAACCCTAACGATAGGTATCACCGTAATGTTAATGCTTAAATGGTCAGGAACGGCTCTGTGCCTCATAGGGATAGCTTTAACCAGTTTTAATATCTACCCAGCCAATATTTTTTTTGGCTTGGTAGGGAGCGTTTTATGGACGTTTGCGGGCTTTCTACAACAGGATGCTCCGTTATTTTTAGTTGAGGCAGTAGCAGTATTTATTTATATAACAGGAGTCATAGCATGGTTGATGTAAAACGAGTGAACCATTACAAGATTGAAGACGCAATCATGCGTTTTTGGAATGTAAAGGATCATATTAAATTATTGACTGAGAAGTACATAGATCATCCAACACCAATGACTGAGGATGAGATGTGGAATCAGCTATCTGCATTAGAGGCTATGGTTGAACTTTACATTGACGCTGGCATGGACACCTACTGCAAGGTGTTTGAGCTAAACGAATACGCATCGGATGAAGTAAAAGCAAACCGGGCTGAATGGGTGAAAAACATAACCAAGAACCAAGATTCTTGGGAAAAATTATTTATGAGTACAACGAGGGTAGTCAAAAAGAAAGGTAAAAAAAATGCAAACTCCATCAAGCAACGAAGATAAACTTGCCTGGTGCAAGCAAGGAGAGAATCTTGAAAAAGATTTTATTGTAAGGTCTTTTGATAGCGGTATATCTGTTATCAAAAACCCAACAAAAAACCTAGACAAATATACGCATGACTTATATGCCATATTTCAGTCTGATTTGAAGTCAATTAAAACTCCATTCAATACTGCTGGGCGATATGGAATAGATGCAAAGTATGCAATAACTATTAATAAAAAAGATGTTGTAAGGTACAAGAGCTTATATCCAAACATTATGCTGCTATTGGATATAGATTACCCATCTTACAAGGGCGTTAGACTTGCGTCAATCAATAGAATTTCATGGCTTATAGAGCATGATCGAGCTAAGACACATACCTACAAAGATAGGGTTGATGATATAAACGGCAACGCAAAAGATAGTTATGTGTTTGATTTAAGATGGTTTGATGAGGTGAAATTATGAAAGATTATCAAAAAGGATATTGGCAGGGGTACTGGTCTGGATCATTGATTGGAATTATTGCTTGTATAGTTGGACTATACGTCGGCACTTATTCTAGGACGGCTTGCGCCCAGGTGCAAAGCTGGGAAACCAGTCCACAGAACTGGCGTAACAGCGAGCAGAATTGGGAAAACAGCTCACAGAATTACAATAATAGCCCGCAGAATTGGAATAACAATCCAAACAATTATTATTCAAACAATGGGGTTTACGATAATAGCGGAAGACGCATGGGGTATGAAACAATAAACCCTAGCGGAGTAAGAAATTACTACGACGATCATGGAACCAGAAGAGGATATAACCCATATGGAAGATAAAATAGTTGACTATGTGCAACCACTGTTAAAATTAAAACAAAACATTAAAAAATTAGAAGATGCTCTACTAGAAAAAGACATTAAAACAGTAGAGTTTGTAATTGAACAAAACATGATTGAGAACATTCTGCTGCGTAACTGGATCCGATATGATAATCACCAATAAATATAATTTACCCAAGACATTCATGAACATCATGAATCGCCCAAGCTATACTAGAGGGGCTGCACACATTTCTGCTACCGGATTGTTGAGTAGCCCTAGGATTGTTCAGCTAACCAATAAACACGATGATGAAATTGTTGTGGATGTAACGGATCAGATTTGGTCTATTTACGGCACAGCAATTCATAGTGTACTTGAGCATGGACGGGACGACAATCACATTGTAGAAGAGCGTTTACATGCTGATCTTGATGGATGGAAGATCTCTGGAGCAATTGATCTGCAAATAATCCACCAAAATGGCGTAGAGATTAACGACTATAAGAATGTAGGCGTATGGTCTGTAATGAATGAGAAGATTGAATGGGAACAGCAGTTAAACATCTACGCCTGGCTGGTTGAGACTATTAAACAAACACCAGTTGTAAAGCTTGCTATTGTGGCTATCATCCGTGATTGGAGTCGTCGTGATGCAAAGAACAAACCAAACTACCCAGAGGCTCCAGTTGCTGTTATTGATGTCAAACTCTGGCCGATGGCAGAGCGCGAGTGTTTTATTCGTACAAGAATTCATATTCATTCTGAGGGCAAGTTTGCAACAGATGCAAATGAAGAGTTACCATTATGTACACCCGCTGAAATGTGGGAAAAGCCAACGACTTATGCAGTAAAAAAAGAAGGTGCAGCAAGAGCAAAATCAGTCCACGGCGATCTAGAAGAGGCTGAAGAGGCAACATTAAAAGCTGGTAAAGGATATGCGTTAGAGGTTAGAGAAGGGGAGCGTACTCGATGTGCTAATTTCTGCCAGGTAGCGCCATTCTGTAGTCAGTACAAGAGTTACTTAGAGGAAAGAAATGGCAACTAAAGCAATACGCAAAAAAGTTACCAAGCCCGACTTCATTCCAATTGGAGTTACCCCGCTGGATACAGGTAAGGTCAAGATAGGAATTTATTATGAGAAACCAAGGTATGTTGAGTATGACCCCGATATGCTAGAAATTCAGAAATGGATGATTGGTGATCCAGTAAAGTTGCGTAGAGAATACTGGATAAATGTGGCATATATTTTGGGATTGGTTTTTGTATTGTTGGTAATTATTTTAAGGGGGTAAACATGAAAGCAAATGACCATCAAATAGGAGGAGATCACTATGCTAGAAACGCTATACAGCCTTGGGATTACATTGTATCCAATGAACTTGGCTACCTTGAGGGAAACATTATCAAGTACACCACCCGTTGGAGAAGAAAAGGCGGAATTGACGACCTTAGAAAAGTCATCCACTACGCAGAAAAGTTAATTGAAGTAGAAACATTAATAAAACTAAAAGAGGAACATGATGGAATACAAACAACTACGAGAGATTGATGTCTCTAAATACACGGAGAAAAAGAATGGGCTTACATACCTTTCATGGGCATGGGCGGTTGACCAGCTACTGTTATCTGATCCAAAAGCTTACTGGTTTTATTCAGAACCTAAACACTGGGGCGAAACAGTAATGGTATTTTGTACCGTAGTTTCAAATGATGTAGCCCGTACAGCACAGTTACCAGTGATGGATTATCGCAATAAAGCAATACCTAACCCAGATGCATTCGCAGTTAACACGGCTATGCAACGCTGTTTGGCTAAGGCTATTGCCCTGCATGGCATTGGGCTATACATATACAACGGCGAGGACGTTCCCCCTGAGCTTGGTATTGATGTAAAGCAAGATGCACCAAAAAAGCCTGAGCCAGCAGTCAAATCAGCCTATAAGACTGTTGGCGTAACTCCCGATCCAAAACCACCAGTTAAAGTAGAGCCAGCACCTAAGCCAGCACCAGTTAAAGGATGGACTCTATCTGCTGACCATCAAGAGTTTGGTAGTCCTGAGTGGGTGTTAGCAATTAAAGGTGGTGCAGAGGCTGCGTTAGCTCTTGCAAGTACGGTAGACGATGTAGCAAACATCTTTAAAAACAATCGAGTCTCTTTTGACAAGATTGAAGAAGTAGATAAGAACGCTTATGCGGATCTTATGAGTAATTTTTCATCAACAAAAAAGTCATTAACTAAGGAGTAATACACATGGCATACCCAAACAAAGGTACATTAAATGTATCAAAAAACAAGAAAAGCGAGAAAGCCCCAGATTGGTACGGCGATCTTAAGATTGATCCGTCTTATTTAGAGAATTTAGCCCCAGATGCAGATGGTTTAGTTGTTGTAAAGCTATCAGCCTGGGATCGTACTTACCCAAATACTGGCAATAAGTTTTTGTCTTTAGCCGTGGATACCTATGTAAAACCAGAGGAGAAATTACCTTATGAATAACGCACAAAAACCAGCAGTAATTGCCAAGAAACGTGGCCGTCCAGCTGGAGTTAAGAATAAATCTGTAGCTTATGTACCAGCAAAAATTGATTGGGAAAAGCTTGCTAAGCAATTACAGGTGGCTCTTGCCTCTCAGATCAAGGATAACGATATTCTTGAGGCAGAACTATCCAGAAAGCGTACTCTCTGGGAGCGTTTAGTTTGCCTAGGAACTGGAACCGTATAAATGGAAACTAGCCAATTTGAGGCTAAAAAGGTAGCTCTCAAGCAGACCAAGGACGGTCATGTACTTACCCTAGCAATTCACCCTGATGAGTCTCCAGACGAGATTCTGAGGGATTTTGTGGGGTCTAGGTATATGGTTGTCATGGTCAGGCTAGGGGATGCCGAAGAGCCAATGAACCGAGAAGAGTTTGCGGGCGCGCAAATGGTAAAGCTTGCCGGAATGTTATGTAGGGATAAAGATTTTTGGAATTATCTACACGACACTGGTCAGTTATTTGAAAAAAGCGAAAATGAATGTATTAGCTGGGTTCAAAACTATCTATGCATTCAATCAAGGTCTGAACTTAAGATAAACAAAGTAGCTCAAGATGCGCTTAAAGAGTTATACACGGAGTTTAAAGAATGGAAAAATTAATTCCATATAGCCTATATCTGTACCCAGAGCATGTTCAAAAAATGAGGGGCTTAGCAAAAAACCGCAAAGCTTCTGGATTTATTAGAGATGCCCTGACCGCTGCTTTTGATAAGACCGATGAATATCAAACTGGATACAACAAAGCATTGAGAGATGCTTGTGATGTTATTAGATCTACCAAAGAGGCAAAAATGATGCTTGTTCAAGAAGAACCATTGGATAAGTTTTTAATGAAACAGTTGAGGGATCTGGAGGGATAATGTTTACTAAAGAACAAGAAGAGGCGGAAGATTTTGTCATCAAAGTTTACCAATTTTTACAACAAGAGAATCCTAAATATACAGTTTCTTTTTTTTCTTTTTTAACTCTGGCCGCAGTTATCTCACATGAAATGGGAATGAGCAGAGATGAGTTTATTCATTACGCTGATACTGTTTTAGAAAACAACAGGGATATGAAAATGTCTGAACTACAATGAACGATAAACAACACATGAGATTTTTGGCTGCTTGCTTTGCTATTGTTGGGGGCAATTCCCCAAAGATGGCTATAGCTATTGCAGATGAATTAATAGAGGAGCTTGAAAATGAAAAAGATACTGATAATGGGATTGCTGCTGTTATCGCTAAACGTCCACGCAAAAGGAGTAATAGCTGAAGTTATAAACGATAGTGGCGGTAGTATTGCCTTGACGGATATGAAATGCACCACAATTGCTGGAACTTTTATAGCTTACTCTTATGCTAAAAATGGACAATCAATACTGGGATGTTGGTCTTCTGACGATACTAGGGTATTTGTACGCTGGTCTGATGGGGATCTGCGCTCCTATCCTATTGAATTATTTAACTTAAAACAAAAGAAAAACTATTTATGAACACTGCTGAAATAGAAGAGGTTATACTAGCCCTTAGAGCTGCTGGAGCTTCATGCCCGCAGTATGAAATTTTACCTGATGGAAGTTATCACTTTTTTACAAACAATGGACAAGAAATACAGAATCCTCCAGTACATAGCCCAGAATCCGGGAGTGACATCAGCTGACATCAAAGTAAATCTGAGCAGATCTTCTATTGGGGTTTACGCCCGCATGCTTTTAGATGAAGGTATTGTTCAGAAAAATGATGCTGGCGAATGGAGTTTGGCTGATGGGTACATTATGATGCCAATAGTAAAAGAAGAAACTCCGTTAGATATTGTTGAGAAACAAATTCGTAAAATGATAGAGTTAAATGACCAAAGATGAAAAGATCGCATTTGACAAGATTGCAAGACTCGGATGTATTCTCTGCTCCTCAGTCCTTGGGTTTGAAGGTAGCCCAGCAGAACTGCATCACATCAGACGGTTTGGTGGCAAAAGGTCTGCATCCCCAGTCATACCACTTTGCCCAGAGCACCATCGTGGAAACAGTGGGGTTCACGGATTGGGTGCAAAAGGTTTTGAACGTAAATGGGGAGTTACCCAGGAGGGGCTCTTGGAGAAGGTCAATCAAAGATTGGGAGACCAGACAACACCAAGGGAAACTAAATAAATTTCAGAAGATAGCTAGAAAGATTATTTAAAGTTCTAAGGGATCAAACCCCAGCTCATCTGATATAACCTTGGTGCGCCGCCTGAATTCAGCGTCATGATGGCTCCATTTAAGAGTTTTCCATCGGGACATGTGAACGCACTCATGAATCAAAACACGGATTACTGTTGATAAATGCCCGCATTTCTTATCTGAAATAGTAATGATATGCTCATAGTCTTCCCCATCATCATAGAGATATGTTCCCATAGTCTCTGGGTCTGAATCCACAATAAACTTAATCTGCTCTGGCAATGGCATGGGCCACTTGTGAAAGGGCTTCATGCAATAAATTGCAGAGTAAAGGTTTCTGAGGATGGCTGGTGTTAATTGCATTATTAAACTTTGTTTATGCACCCGCGGAACTCAAACTCGTCCTCGTCACATACCTGTATTAGCTCTGGAAGCATTAGTCTACCACGCTCCCATGACAGTAGGGCAAACCCTGATCTCCAGTCTTTTGGGTTATCTTCTGTGTATCCCATGAACTGATTGCCATGAGGATCCGCAAGAGTGCCTGTTTGAACGCCATAGCGCGTTCCGTTGTAATCCGTGAAGGGTTGTACTGCCAAATTGTGTGTATGCCCTGTAACCATGTTTACGCCCGAATTAAGGGTATTGGCTCTACCGGCACCAAAAGAACCTTTCCACCGGTGCTTGATACAGGTATCCTCATTAACCCAATATGACCAGCATGGTTTCCACAAAGGAAAATGGTCTTTAAGGGTAAACCCTGATACTCCCTCGTACATTCCAGTTTGAGCTGATAGGAAGGTTTCAAAGCGGGCATCATGATTACCCATAGTCCAGATTAATTCAGCGCCTTTAGAGGCAGATTCAATCTCTCCCATGAACTCTTTACAAGCCTCTAATTCCTCTTTAACAGTAGGGCTTTTCTCCCAGCCGATACGGGCATGACGGCTAGCTTGAGAGCCATCAAATACATCTCCATTAGCCACCACTACTTTTGGTTTAAATTCTTTAATAATCATTAGCAATGCTTTAAAGGCAGTAGTGTAGTCACCAGGCCAAAAGTGTGCATCTGAGAAGACTACAATACGACCCTTTTCCATTTCAATGCCACGTCGAGCATGACCTGGTGTCTGTTGTAACTTTTTTAGAGGAGAATTACGGGTGTCATTTAGGGTTGGAAGTTCAATTTTTAGACGACTTTCAATGCTTCGTCTTCTGTTATAAACAGATCTAACGCCCATTTTATGGGTCTTAGCAAATATCTCTGGGCTTCCAATCTTATGCCACTCTTCAATAAACTGATCGTCAGTTAAGTAATAACCTTGCATGTGATTTCCTTATATGTTTTATAAAGCTTTAAGCATATTACATTGATTTTTAAGGAAATTATATAGTATTAGGGAAAGTCCCTATTTTTTTATAGACTTTCTCATTTCTTCCACTTGGCGAGTCATATCAGACATTAATATTTTTAAGCGATTCATTTCTGCCCGCTTATCCTCTGGATCAATATCTTTACTCTGCTCAATCATGCGAGATTGTTTACGCAATGCAGCCAATTGTTTTGAAGTTTGATCGTACATTTTGGCAACCATAATATCGTCACCTTTATCTTCATAAATTCGCTGTACTTTCTCGCTATCACCAAGCTCTGCGTAATGACGCATATCTGCCATAGCTGATTGAATGCGGGCATTGTTGGTATAGAACTGGGTCATATACTTAGATTGGGTTTGTGGCTCTGTCTTAATAAACCCAAGACCAACAGTATCAATAATAGGCTTGCGTACTTTTGTACCCTCAGTAAATGGCTCTACCGCTAAGTCTGCTGTAGATGCGGCAGTAGCACCTAACCATCCAAGATAAGCTTTAAGTGCATAGTCAACTTGAATTGGAGATACGCCTTCTGCCTGGGGATTAAATGTCAGGATCTGAGCCGCAACCTCAGAAATACCGCCAAGGGCAATTGCTAGTCCGCTGGTATTACTATTAATACGCTCTTGCTTGGATAGGTTTTCCATGCCACCAGACTCAATAGGAGCACCAGTAAAGCTATCTTTATTAGCATACAAATCAATTAATGGTTTAACCATTTGTGGCATAGGATTTAAAGAGAATGTATCTGCCAGCATAGAGTGAAAGCGTTGTGCAAATACTTTACCCTCTACGGAATCGTCCGCAATCTGCTCATAAGTGCGCTCAGCAATAGTGCCCAAAGCACCAATTTCAAATGGCTTAGGAATACGGAATTGAACATCATCTATTTTGAACCACCAGAAATTATCACGATCCCAGTCTTCACGGCGCTGGAAGTCTTCATCATCCTTATACATTCCATACAAAGCAACGCTAGCCAACATAACAGCACTAGAAATAGTCATAAAGCGTTGTGCTTTTTGTCTATCATTTAGGTCTGTAACTGGATCTCCAGTTGTTGCATTGCATAGAACCCTATAAGTAGGAGTTACTCCATCCTTACCAAGTTTGTATAGACCCTGTAAGCGGGCGTTAAAAAACGGAACCACTGACCCTAAGACCTTAATGGTACGGAATTGACCTTGCATAGAGAAATCCATAAGGTCTCGAGCTGCAAAAGACGCTTCTAAATGGCTCTTACCGCTGTCAATTAATTTTTGGTACAACGCTAAACGGTTGGCATTCTCAAACTTGTTTCCTAGCTCATTGTATTTATCTAACAGCCCTTGAAGATTAGCTTTAATCTTAGCTGGTGTATCTAGGATTTGATTGGCGTTTACGCCTTTGTCAATCAATCGTTTAATTAACTTAGCCTGGTTTCCTTCATGAGCTGTACCCATTTCAAAGATACCGCCACCAACTAACGCAGACATAAAGGTAGGGTTATCTTTAGTACCCATCTTCAGACCTTGATATACGTTATCCAAGATATTGTTTCCAAGAGGCGAAATAGCGGCTGACTGAATAGAATCACGAACTAAGTTGCGTACTTTATAGGCAGGACTAAGGGTAATCCCGTATCTCAACGCATTAGTAAACCCTTTTGCTACATCTAAGAATGCAGACTTAGGGCCGAGATAACTAATAGTAGAGATAGCATCTACAAGATCTGGATCAGTCAATAGGTAATGCACTGGTTTGCCATTTTCCATAACCTTAACGGAACCAGGAGGATACTTGCCATCCATTGGTTTAACTATCTCAGCAGCTTTCATGCTCTCTGCTGCTTTAACTGTAGACACGGCTGCTTGATTCTTCATGGACGCAGATAGAATATGCGACCAGTTCATCAAGACGTTTTCCATTAGGTCATTAGTCTTTTTGTCTCCACCCTTGAGAGCTTTACTAAACTCTTGACCAGTTAACTTAGATGCAGTGCTGACTGACTGCACATCTCCACCTTCCATTTGTTTATAGAATGGAATGTAATAGATGTCATTAGCAAACTTATCAAATCCTTCTTGGTCAATAATCCCAGCGTCTAAGGCAACCTTAAGCACAGAACGGTTTAATGCATTCTCTTCCTTCAGGGCTTGCTCGTAGACTGCTTTTCTTGGCTTTCCATTAAGATCGCCATTAGCTAGCTTATCTCTATCAGCTACCAAGTCTTCGCTAAATGACCGCTTATCTGCTGGCATGCGGGCATCACGATTTAAAGCTTTCCAGATCTGATACTGATCTACTTCAGAACCTACTGGTGCAAGAATATCCATAAGACCTTTAGAGCCTTTGACAATATTTAAAGCGCCACCATCATTAACTACTTGTCCATGCTCTAGGAGACCTTGTAATGCCCCGTCAATAGACTTAGATAGGCGGGCTTGCATGTAGGACTTTTCATCATACTTTCTGATAGCCCGAAACTCATCAAATACGCCAGTCATCATGCGGTCAAAGAAACCTGTTTTTAAGTTCTCAAACTTCTCTTTAACAGTAGCTTTCTCTTGAGTAAACTGCTTGATAATCTTATCAGCGTACTCTTTATCTACATTGTTTAATGAAGATTTAAGCTTCTCTTTAGAGGGAACTTCAGCACGGATGTCTGGATTGGTAACATCAAATGTACCTTTATTCCCGATAGCAGACTTGACTTGAGTTGGTTCAAATGCTACTGCAACAGAATGACTAAAATTACTATCAACATTTTTTTTAATTATTAACCCATCATATCCTTCTTTTTTTGCATCTAAAACAACTTTTCCATTATTTTCATCCAATAGGTTTTCTGGTGAAAAATAATCATCATTTTTTGTAATGTCAATAATTTTTGGATTTTGTAAAGATAAATAAACTGGAACAATATTGGCTCCAGCCTTTACCTCTTTTGTAAATTTAGACTTAGGGTTCCATTCTGAAACAGCATTTGCCATTGAGTCAGAATATATTCCAGCCATTCTTGGTCGGTTTGTAAAATAAAAACCTTTAGAGGTCTCTGGGAAATTTTTGCCAATTTTATTTTTATCAAATTGAAAAATGTCTGAATTTGTACCGTGGTACATGACCATTGGACTGCCATCTTCATTAACAGCCTTGCTTTCACCAAACCACTTTTTGAATGCACTAGTCTCCGTATTAACTAATGCTCTAAAGTCGCCTTTGCCTTCCTTGGTAGGTTTAAGTTCACCAGCCTTAGCTTCACCAAAGATATCGTCTGCAGTTCTGTATCCTTGTCCACGCAAGAAGTTACCAATACGCTTGAGCACATTAATTGCCTTAGCCATAATTTGTTTGATAGCGCCAGGCTGAGTTGTCATATCAGCAAACGCATGAGCAATAGCTTCCTCTAATTGAATCTCTGGAGTCTGATTACCATATTTTTCTGGATTAGCAATGTCATACTTTTTCATCCAAGTAGACTTAGCCTTAGCCTCCAACATAGACCAATCTTTAGCTGAGAAGAATCCTAGGTCTTTCATGGCATGTAAAGTTTCGTGCGTCATTGTGCGAATCATATTGTCGCCAGCCAATGACAGGGAAATCATCTTATCAAAGTATGCACCATTGATATCTTCCATCTTGCCATCAACACGGCGTTGCAATGAATCAGCAATTCTAAGGCTAACATCTTTCAAACCCATGCTATCTAATGCTTTTCTGATGCCAGCAATAAGCTTGTCCTGATCCGCTATAAACTTATCAGAGTATGGGGTAGAGACTTCAGCACGGAAACTAGGATTTACTGGCTCTTGATAAGCATATTCTGCAGGGGTTACTGCACCCGCTGGGACTGCACCACCTTCAGGAATAAATTCAGGAGGCGCAATTTGCTCTTCTGTTGGGATGGCGGATTTAAGTTGTGCTAGGTATTCTTTACGCTTTTGGATCTCTTCATCACGAGACATGTAAGCTTGATCCAATGTTTGGAACTTAGCTTTTGCATCTGCAGAGTACGGAGTATCTACGGGTATACCCTCATATACTTGTGCAAACTTATCTAATAGTGCATTGGTTCCACCATTATCATCGGGATTATAAAACTCTTCATCAGACAAGAACCCTGCTTCACGAGCAATAGCCGCCAAGTCATCTGGGTGATAACCCTTTTCCTTGCTATTGATAAACATTCCCTTGTTTTTTGACGCAGGAACAGCCATATTTGGATTGGCTCCAGGCTGGATGAACTGTGAATAATAGTAGCTCTGTAGTGGATGATCTTGTAAGAACTTCTTGAATGCTGCGCTGTCCTTATTATATTGAACTGATGCAGTTTCATATTCTTTTCGTAGCTTGGAAAGATCTTTTTCCATAGCTTGAGTTTCTAATGCGTATACATCTAACTCATTAGGGTTGATGACGGCGTTCTTATCAGTCGGCATGACTGTCTTTTTAGTGCCATCTTCTGCTACATAGTTAACACCGCTACCAGTTTTATTGGGAGCGCCTTCGTAGAACTTAACACCTTCTACTGGGTCATATATAGCAATCGTTTGTGTAGGAGAACGCAATGGTTCAATTGGGCGTGGAGGCATATATACGCCACCTTGTAATTCGCCCGCTTTAAATGCTTCCTCAGCTTGCTGGCGACGAGCTTGTTGCTCTTTAGTAACCACTTCCTTGTGCTGAAAAAACTTCTGCATTGTCGGAGAATTAGCGCGGGCTTCAGCCCATCGAGCTTCATTAATGCGAGCTTGATCTGCTGGATCAGCAAAAGCTTCGGTAGTTTGTGTAGGCTGTGGAGTAAGAGGCGCAATAGCCTGTGGTGCAAGAGCTTGGTTTAATCCCTGCTGTGACATCTCTGCTACTGGATTTTGTCTAAACTGATTCTGCTCACTTGGGAAAGAAGTAGATCCATCTGGATGGACAATAATAGGGGTTAACCCGTATGTCGTAGGAGCGGTTACATTAGGATCATATCCAAGTGCTTTAGGCTCATTTGCTGTTTCAATCTCAATTTGTTGAGGCTCACCAGTTTCTTGAGCTTTTTGCTGTGCTAACAAAACCTTTTGGCGGGCATCTGCTTTATTAGATACACGACCAAGAATACCCAGTGGGCCTAGTAAAGATACATCAAACGCAGTTTCACCATACTCACGCAATGCATCTGCATCAGTTAGAGATAACCCTGCATTTGCTCTTTCAAGCATTTGCTGTCCTATTTCTGTTGGGATCTGCGATGCGGCTCCCATAGCAGTACCTTTAACTGCTGTCCCCAATCCAAGTTGTTTAATGCTTGGTAGGAATGTCTCTCTAGCTAGCTTCTCTGCGGCTGCACCTTCTCCAGCTGTAAGTAAACGCTCAACCGCTGGCCCAAATACTTTACCAGCAACTTTACCGCCAAGAGGAATAAATGTAGAGGCAACATCTAATGCTGCCATAGGTACGGCATAGGCGGCGGCTTTGCCACGATTAATATCTAGCTCTTGACCTTTTTCTTGCTGGGCTTGTGCTTGGCGCTGAATGTTACCGCCATAGGATTGAATTAAAGTGGGCATAGCTACACCAGCAATACCTCCCAATACCGTACCCACACCTGGTACTACTGATCCCGCTGCAGCCCCTGCTAAACCGCTTGCTACAGTGGATCCAAGGTTGGCTCCCTGCTCTGCAATAGCTTTAGGGATCTGGCTTACTAACTCTTTTCCAGCACCTAGAATGCCCTTGTCAGCATAAGCTTGTTTAACTCTTTCTAAGCTAGCACCTTCACCATATTTTGCTTCAATAGCGGCTTGACGTTCTTGAGCTGCTCTAGCGGCTTCTTCTGGAGATCCAGTAAAAGACTCAATAGCAGTTTGCCCGGTTGACTTAAGTTGTTCCAGCCCTTTTTTAAAAGAGCCAGATATACCTTCTTGCTTTTTTTCTTCCTTAATGTCGTAGTTAAGATCCCAAGGATCTTTAGAAGATTTAGCGTAATCTTCATCCCAAGGATTTTTAGCCATTAGATTTTTTCCCAGTTATTCTTATCGTTAGGGTTTCCGCCTTTAAATTTATATCCACCTTTTGTGGTTCCAATTGCAGGAGCGCCTGGATAAACTTGAGGAGTAGATGTTGGTATGTTGGCAGACCTTGGATACGCTTCTTGCTTCAATGATATCATTTCTGGGCTATTTAATAGGTTATACAACTCTTGCTCATAAGCTGGAATTTTTGCTCCAAAAGCTATATTTGGATACTTTTTAAGCAACCCAGCTCTTATGTTTTCTGCAGCTCTATTATAATCATCACGAGCTAAACCAATTTGTCTTTGTGCAAATTCATCGCCACGCTGTCCTTGCTCAGATTGCCTTTGGCCGAGCATAGCAAGATTATGTTGTCTTTGTTCTGCAAGAGAGGCGGCTGAAGCTTCAGATGCAGATTTGTATTTAGCTAAACCTAGCTCTCCAGACATTAGATCACGCTCTTGCTCACGAATTCCTTTTAGACCTTGTGCATAAGCTTGTGTACCCTGCATAGCGCCTTGACCAATGTTAGCCATAGCATATGGAGATGTACCGCCAAGCATGCCAAGACCAGCTTGTAGGATAGCCAAAGCCTTATTTTCAGCTTTAGCTTCTTTAGATTCCGCTCTTCCAGCCTCAATACTCTTTCTTAGCATATCAAAGTAATCTTCTTGTGCAGATTTCTTTTGATCTGAAGACATGTTGTCGCTAAGTATTGGAGCATTAGGGATTGACGCTCTAGATGGATTTGGATTCAAACTGTAAGGAGATTTAGTTGATGCTGGCGCTGCTACCATTGGGGCATCAGATTTTGCAGGAACAGTTTTTGCTGGCTCTGCTTTGGGCTCAACTTTAGGTGCGCTAGTATCAGTCATGCTGACATTCTTGCGAGCATTGCTAGCTGCATTAAAATCAGCGGCTTGTTTCTCTACTGGCGTTTGACCCCATTTGCGAATAGATTCCATAGGATCTAAAACTAATTTAGTAATAGGATCATAGTTTCGTGGGTCAGTAAAAGCTTTACCTAAATTCTTTACTCCCTCTGATATTGCACGACTGCGTTTTAGGTACGGATTATCATAGTCATATTGGTCTGCCATTGATCGATCATCTGCATTGCTAGAATCATCATAGCCTTCCACCAAGCTTTGTTTATCAATGCCACTGTAACCCTTAACATCGCCACCTTCAGCGTACTTCATATAGCCATGAGTTTCTTTTGGTAAGGACGCTAATCCACGCTCACTAGATAAAGCTTTTCTTACTGCGCCTGGGCCAGCATTGTAAGCGGCTAAGGCTAGTTGTGGATCTTTGAATGCATCCAATTGTTTCTTTAAATAAGTAGCGCCACCCAAAATGTTTTGATATGGGTCTGTACGATCTACGCCTAGTTCTTTAGCTGTGGCAGCCATCAATTGCATTGGGCCATAAGCACCCGCTTTAGATTTAGCAGTAGCAGGATCTTTTAAGCCACCAGATTCTTTATATAAAGCATGAAGCATTAAGTTGGGATCTAGTCCTACTTGCTGTGCTGCTTTAATAGCGTCTGCTTCATATGGATGTGAGCCTTTTGGAGTAGCTGGAACTGGTGCTGTAGGTTCGCCCCTAAACTTAGAAACTAAACCACGGATTCCTAACATACCAGAGTCCATTAATTCTCCAAGCTTAGACTTTGGATACAATCTAGCCATCTCTTCGGCTTCAGACTCTCCGCCATCTAATGCTTCTGTATCATACATACCGCCACCAGCAAAGGCTACGATACCGCCGCCAGCATACTGTGGCTCACGAGTAGGGATCTGAGCTACGCCAGTTTCTTGCATCTGGGTTGGTAGTTGTGGAATTGGATTTTCTGCTTGAGCATTCTTTTGCATGATCTGTTCCATCACGCTATTTTGTTGACCGCCTTGTTGCATAGCTCTCATACGAGCAGTAGCGTCAGCCATCTCAGATTTCTTACTTAGGATTGGGGCTACCATCTCTTTGCTGATTTGCCCGTTCTGAGCCATTTGCATAATCAGAGTTTGCGGTAACTTTGCCAAGTCGTCTAACGAGCTGGATTCCTGTTTGATTGCACTAAGAATACTCATAATTAACCTTTGTTATATAGGCTGTATAAGCCCAATAAAGAAGTTGCACCGCCAGCTAATTGGCTAGCCATACTTGGGGCTGGAGCTGTGACAGCAGATGTAGATGCGCTTTGATTTACTGGAACACCAGTAAGAACACCTTGCATACCGCCAATTTGCTGTTGACCAAAGTACTGCTTGTTCATTAGATCTTGGTATCGTGCGTCTATTCCTTGCTGAGCCAATGCGCGCTCTGAAGATCCTTGTGCGCTCATTGCTTGTAAACGAGCAAGATCTGAAGCTTGTTGTTGTGTACCCAACTGACCCAAAGTAGCTGCCGCTTGGTTTGCTCCAGCATAGCCAGCTTGCTGTGCGCCAACACCTTGTAGACCAACTTGAGCACCTTGCATACCTTGTGCAGTGCCTTGTAGCCCTGTTTGATAGGCTTGATTTGCTGCACCAATGCCTTGTAGACCAGTTTGTAAACCTTGTAATCCTAATGTAGACCCAAACTGCTGGGCTTGTTGAGCTTGTTGAAATGCGTTTTGATAACCAGTTCCAATAGCTTGGTTCATGGCAGTACCCATATTTCTATAATTTTCAGCATTCATTAATGCTTCACGACTTCCACCAAATGCACCAGCACGAGTAGCGTTACCTTGCTGCTGTGTGCCAGTAATACCATACTGACGACGCATTTCATCAAGCTGTGGATTTAATGCATTCTGCAAATAAGGAGACATATATGCTTGTTGAGCATATGGATTAGTAGCCATCTGTGCATAGTTCTGTCCAGCCTGTGCAGCCTGCCCACCAAGATTTAAACCTAGTCCTGCTAAGCCAGTAGCTTGCATACCAAGATTTGCACCTGTATTTCCATAGTTAGCGCCCATCTGACCATATTGACCAGCCTGACCTACGGTATTTATTTGGCCTGCACCCGCTTGATTAGCTAAGTTTGCGCCAGCACCAAACTGACCAGGGGTTTGCATTGCATCCAACTGAGTGCCAACGGACTGCTCTAATGGATTCATTTGGGCAACACGACCTGCACCACCTAAACCAGATGCATCTAATGCATTACCAATTGTTGTGGCATAGTCTTTTGAATATAATTCTTGAGCTTTAGGAAGAAGACCTGGAATGTAGTCTGCTGACCCTGGGGTTCCTACTCCTTTATAGTACGGAGCAATTTCTGGAGCTATCGTTGATAAGCCAGAGGTTACGGTATTTGTTGTTGCCATTATCTATTCCTTTATGCGGGCAATGCTGTATTGCTCACTTTACGAACTTGTTTCTTCGTACCATGAGCTTGCTGACGGACACGATCCATCATCTCGTATAATTTTCTAGCCCCTGCTTTAGAAGAGCCACCACCTAATCCAGAAACCACATCTGCGCTTACTACAAATTCGCCATCTGCTAATTTAGCTGGTTGTTTATTACCTATTGTTGCGTCAATATCATCGCTTAAGCCATCACCACCGCCTGATAAGAATCGAGGCATCATTCCGCCTTCTGCAAACTTATATGGATTTCTACGCATAACATCTTCTGCATATCTTTGAGAATCTGTGATTGCTGCTAACTGAGCGTTATAGTCTGCTTTGGCTTTATTGTTTGCGGCATTTGCTTCTTTATTATAGTTATGCAAATCTTCAGCTTGCATTAATCCCATAGTACCACCAAGGGTAGCAATACCAGCGTTTATAGGTTTTGTTATTGCTCCAGACTTAACAAGCGCATCAGCTTGAGCTGTAGCTGCTTTATTGTCAGTAATTAAATCTCCAATGCCAGATCCAGTCTGACTTGCATTATCCATTCCTCTTGATAATGCATCCGTATAGGTGCTTGGAGTAACTGCTGCATTAGCAGTTTCTTTTAATGACTGTATACCACCCTCAATTGGCGAAGATACTGAGTTGTACGCTCTTTCAAATACATTTGGTTGAGTAGCTCTAATATCTGCTATTTCTGAAAGCGATGGTGTAGAGTTAATTGTAGGTGTTGTAGCCGTTGGGTTTGGTGGCCCAATATCAGGGGGAACAATTGGATCCATAGTTACGTTTGGAGTTGGAACATTTGGAGCTGAAACGCTAGGGGTAAGGTCTGCTGCACGAGCATATTCTCCTAACTCAGACATACCATAAGCCATAGCACCGCCCATGAGAGCGCCCTGCATATTAAACTTACGACCAGGATGCATTACTCCAGAACCATTCAAGGCGCCTAAACCAACCATAACTGGTGTAGGAAGACCCATAAAGGATCCAGCAACCTGAGCTACAGTACCCCATCCACCAGGAATGGCTTTTCCTACGGCTTTATCAAGCTGTACAAGCCCTTGACTTACTGGCTGAACTACCGCTTTTTCTACTGGCTGGAAAACTTGAGTTGCAAGATTTTGAGTTTCTTTAACGCCTGGTATTTGAGCTATGGCTTTACCAACAACACTTCCTTTGTTGAAAGGATTTAATGCACCTAGTCCACCAATGAATTCGGGTAAACCCGTAGTAGGGTTAATAGTTCCAGATCCACCCAGTGCTTTAAGCATCTGAGCTTCTTGAGGATTAATATGAGCGACAATAGTGTCACCGCCTCGCCCATGCTTGGGAAGTTCTGATGCTAGCTCTCTGATCCCATGAGCTTGCCCGCCATGTGCGTAATAATTCATAAAAACCTCATTTGGGTAATTTTCGTCAATTTTATCATGATTAGACCGCTTCGCCACCACTGGCGGTAAGGGTTATTCCTGTTGTAGAAGCCTTTGCTTGAATAGAGTCACCCGCATTTAGGATGTGTGTACCCGTCCAATTAAGGGTTGTATTGGCTGCTATGCTGTATTCGTAGTAAATAGCATTAGCTGGGGCTACTGCAACTCCATATGGGACTAAATGGATATTAACGGTGATAGCGGCAGCGGTTGTATTGGCTACAGACATTTGCTTAAAAAACGCCCTAGTTGATGTAGGAGCCGTATAAATAATAGCAATAGTGCTTGTCAGGGCTGCTTGACCTAGTTTTTTGGGGGTAACTACTTGATATTGAGCCATTACATATTCATCCAAATTAAGACTTGTTGTGAGTTAACTTGCTCACCAACTTGTCCGGTAAAGTTATCAACTTGAGAAAAATACAGACGTAGTGCGTTATTTGACTGCTCAAAATAGTTGCGGTCATATACTGGAGGAGAGCCAAGTAGGTTAGGCGCTTTTGACGGGCGTACTGTGTAATCAGCCATTATCGTTTTCCATCTGGTTTAATATCAATACGAGGTGCGCCCAACTGCCAAGTTACGCCTACAGTATTAGATTCAATTCTAAAGCTCATTTGGCGACCCCTGATACGGGTATACACTTGGCCTGTAAATTGCTGAATGTTATAAAACTTCCTAGCGGTATAGTCGTCAGCACTAACTACAGCTGGACTATCTGCCACTCCATAAGCTGATCCAGAGTTTTGACGGGGTTTTATAGTCATAGTTACTGATGGTTGATTAGATATAGATCCGTTAAAGTTAACGTCTGGCAAGATACGCCATACAAATCCAAAGTTATATCCATCCCCAATGTCAAAGTCAGAGGATTGAACATAGGCATCAATTGCTACTGGGGTCTCTCCAGATACATCATCTACCCCATTCTCGTGGTTTAGAATGCGGTTTTGATAGTTTGCTGCCATTGGGTATTGACGAATTCCAGAATCTAGCCATGCAGTTCTACCCATTGTTCCATAGTACCAAGCGTTATCTAAATAGTTATAAATAACATACTTATCTACTACATCAGAATTAGCGGAGCAATAGAACCACCATACCTCGTTGTAACCCTCATTACTACCAGCAAATATTTGATACGCTTGGTCTTGGTTTATGTCATTGAATACAAATTGACGCAACGTACAAGGCAAAGTCTGCACTTGACCATTGTACATATAGAACTTGTCTCTACCCATCCAATAGGTCGTGTTATTAACTGTAATGGCTGCTTTTGGAGATATGGTAGAAATGTTGTCTGCTAATACGTTAAAGCCCCATACATAAGGCGCTCCAAGGTATTGCATGGAATACAAGGTTGAATCAGTCCAAATCAAGATCTCTTGACGGGTTGACAGCGCTTGCATAATATATGAGCCGTTACTCAAACGGAACTCGCCCGCCTGATTAGTGATATCTGGAACCCATTGAAATGCATTAATCTGGTCTGACCAACGAACCAACATTGGATCAAAGTCTGTATTTGGGTTTCCAGAAACATATGAGTTAGAACCCATAGCAATTACAAAACGCTGAATAGACGATGAAAGAACCTGATTGGTTGCAACTGGGGCATATGCGCCAGCTAGCGTTGACAGTAAAACTGCTCTAGCTGATACAGTAGTTGCATTTGACCAGTACGCTATAGCACCGCCTCTTGGAGCGATCAGCAGATCTTCCCCAAAGTTATCATTAGTCCATAGGCGTAACTGTTGTACAACACCAGAGGTATAACCTGATCCCCAAGAACCACGGCTCCACGGGCCTGTACCCCAACCAGTGCCAGTAGTAGCAATATCATTACCAATTGGGTATTCATATTTTATAACTACTGCAGCGCCACCATGACCTGTATTTCCTGCCCCAGGAACAATTGGTAGTGTCACGGTGTAATTGCCAGCACCTTTTCCAGTGACCACAAAGTTTTTATTTAAAACAGTAGCGGTAATATTTCCACCAAGCCCTACTGCCCCAGTAATCGTAATAGAATCACCAATGTTTGGACTATATTGAGCATCAACAATAGTCATGGTGGTATTGCCAGTAGATACTGTAAGAGGGCCGTTTAGAGCAGGACTATCACTGTATATGTAGGGAGTAATGTCATAAAATGCTGTGCCGTATTCAATGTAATACTTTTTACTAGTACCCATACCTAGGTAGTTAGCACCACTTAATGTAGACCAGTTCCACATTGAACGGCAGATTCCAAGATACTGTTCATTTGATAATCGAGTCCAGCCACCAATCTTTTCTGGTTGCCCAGAACGGAAACGAATATGGTCACAATCATAGTACCCGCCCTCATTGGCGTAGTCTGTTGACTCTCTATTGACTCCAGGCCTAAATTGTAGTTTTTGTAATGGCATTCGGGTTTACCCTAGTATTGATAGAGCTTTTGCTATTTTAGCTTTGCGGTCATCCAAGCCAATTAGTCCGCCATTGATGCGCTTAGTCATTGTCTCAAAATCACCGCTATCTGCCAAGCTATTCAAGCCTTTCTTATTCCAAAACCAGCCCGCGCTAAGACATGCCTGTTCTGGTAGGGTTAACAAGTTAGGGGTAGAAATTAAATCAACCCCGATTCCAGAACCGCAATTAGCATAATTTTCCTTGCCAGTAAGCTGTATAAGCCCTCTGCCGTGATATTTCCAGCCATCCCCAGTCTCCTCTACCCCATTTCCCATACGCCCGCCATAGACCTTATTAGCAATCTTGATTGGATCATGGGCATACTTCATAGCTGTCGGCAGATCTGGGAATCGACTAGGCCAGACTCGCATTAAAGCTTCTGGCTTGTAATTGAGGTTCTCTTCAAGAGTCTTAAAATTACCAGATTCATGAGCGCACTGACCAATAAACGCTGCTTGACGCTTAGGTGTGTTGATTTCATACTTATCAAAAGTAGCCTGTAAAGGCTCCTCCCATTTTGGGTCAATACTTAGGGCTTGTAGTGCATTGCTAAGACTCATTATTTCACCATCAAAGAATTATATTTTTGTATAACGGCATTGCGTTCTATTTCCGTGGACTCGCATTGTCTTGCAAACCCGATAAGAACTTCTGCATCTGGTTCAAGTAGTCTGAGTCCCTTACTTGATATTCCAAAGGAGGTATTGGTGTTTGCTGATAGACTGGGGTTGTGCATCCCCCTAAGCATGCTAACAGCATTGTCATAACGAGTCTGTAATTCATCTTTCGCTTTCTGAGTGTTTTGGGAAATTACTGCTTGTTTTTGGACTACTTGTGCCGTGTGTTCAAATGCCTTTTGGTTTACTTCTGCTAATGCCGCTTTGTAGTGGTTGTCTGTAATGGCATACCCTGAGTAGGCTCCAAAAGAAAAAGCCCCTATAGCAATTGCCGCATAGATATAGGTAGAAGATCCACCAGTAACAAAGCTAAACAAAAGGTTAGTTATATTTTTAAACATTATTTATTATCTGGCTCAGCACCAGCCATTTGTTTACCAGCTACAGCAGCGGCTCCAGAACCAGAAACAATCCCTAAAGAAGCTGCAAGCTCAGTCAAGCTGATTTCTTTGCCAATATAAATCATATAAATTGCTGCGCCGCCAACTAAAATAAACCCAAGCATCCACGCCCATTTTGCAATATCGTGTGTAGAGTTATCTCGTCCTGTCAAACAATGTTTTAGTATGTCATTCATATTTTATACCCCCAAGTCAAATACCAAGCAATAACCGCAGCTGCTGCAAAGCAATAAAACTGTACTCGCCTAACTTCTTTAACATCATGTTGAAAGGCTTCCTTGTTTTTGCGCTCCATGTTTTCAATATCCAATTTAATCTTTAATACTGCTTCCCATTCTTTAGCACCGTACTTCTTTACAAAATCTATCTTAAGGTTTGCTTCTTTATCGCTAATTTGTTTCTTGTGCTTCCAATCTTCTAGCGCTTTAATTAATGCAGTTTCTTTTTTAAACTCTGCTTCTCTTTGCGCCCTACGTCTTTCTTGTGCTTTCTTTTGGGCTACATCTATGCCATCTTGTTGTATATCTTCAATACTTTTAGATAGCCCTTTGCTAGCCTCCCGACTCGCATCAAGGCTTCCACTAAGAGTCTTTACTCCTTCGGATAAACCAAATGGATCTGACATGGAACACTTTTATTTCATCCCTTTAATGTTGCGATTTCTGCCGCTTGTGCGTCAACTTTTGCGCTAAGTTCTTGAATAGCTTTAACTAAGTATGCTGTTAGGTTAAGGTCAAGCGCTTTAATTGTTTTTTGACCTTCAGGCATATATTGTTTGTATTTTTTTGGAATCTCAGTTTCAACAGTATGACCGGGGAAAACTGTTTCAAATTCTTGTGCAATAAAGCCAGTTTGAGTTTCACCTAATTTATCTTTGTATTCAAAATGAACTGGGTTTAAAGCATTTAATTTATCTACTGCATTTGTTATTGAGTGTAAATTTGTTTTTACATTTGTATCAGATACAGTTGACCAGTTGGGCGAATTGCTAATTTGGAAGGGGCCTGCTGTTGAAAAATAAACAGAAGCAAAAGTTCCACCTACATTAAAGTAAAAAATATTACCGCTGCCTGTGGATGAAATGGTATTGACAGAAGTACCAATACCAACATTATTAGATTGAAGTGCTGCAAATCCACTTGAGGCTGTGCAATTAACATTTCCAGTAAATACAGCGCCATTTAATAAAGCATACCCAGTAAGAGCAGAAGAAGTAATAAGTGAGTTACCGCTAACCGTAGGGGCTACACCAAAAGTAACTGGGGTTGCATTGGTAAATGAGTTTATACCGCTAAAAGTATTGTTACCTGACTGAGTTGCTCCAGTAAATGTTGTCCAAGTAGGAGGCGATGTTCCATTACTTGTTAAAAACTGTCCAGAACTTCCAGCTAAAGTAAATCCAGTAGTATTCGGGCCAGTCTGATATGCAACTTGACCAGCTAAACCACCAGCTAAATTACTTGCTAATGTAGCTGTACCTGATGGATTCCAATATGGAGCTAGCCCAGCGCCAGCAGTAGTTAATACATAACCAGCTGTACCCGGAACCAAGTAAGAAGTAGTGTTAGGAGCAGACTGGTAAGGAATATAACCAGCAGCACCGCCTGGCAAGTTAGCAACAGTGGATGCTACTCCAGCCACATCAACATAGTTAACTGCTTGAGTAGATGTACCATTAGTATAGATGGTCATTGTTACGCCGTTAGGAATTGTTACGGCAGTACCGCCACTTGGCTTAATAGTTACTGATCCACTCGTTAAGCTATTAGTAACAATATAGGTCTTTTGCTGACCAGCTGGGAGAATGACGCTATATCCACCGCTACTTGCTCCAGTAATAATCAGTACCGCATTACGGGCTTCATCTGAAGCACCATTAAGATTAGTAAGTACGCGATCAGCAGAACCAGTCATTGCAATGGATTGAACTCCTACAATGGCTTGCTCTAACAGAGTTCCTAAGTTGGTATTAGTGGTAGCGCCCCATACGTTGGTTTGCTCACCATCTCCAATGAGTGCTAGTTTTAAACTGTCTGAATAGGTTGTCATGATCTTCCTTTAAGCTTGATCGTTATTAATTTGAACCCAGTTAGGGGTTTGGTCGTCAACGACTCTGAACCATCCACGCCCAATCGGAGCGTCTGTTAATGTAACGGTTTCTAGAATCGCTGGTCTGTATATAGCAGTTGCTGGTACTGTATCTATGGCAGTTAATGTTTCTGCAATGGTTGGCCCAAAAGCGTATTGCGCTGTAGTTGCATCTGTAAACGTAGCAGTTTCTGCTCTAGTCACGCCGTAGAAGAAGCCGCCAGTCATAGTTTCTGTTACGGTCATGGTTTCTGCTACCGTTGTAATAAACAACGATGTTACATTTTGTGCATCAGTTAATGATAAAGAATCAGCTAGGTTTACTGGGTATATAAATCCAAATAACAGAGATTCAGTTGCCGTAAACGATTCAGCTAGATTAAGATCATAAACGCTGACATTGCCCTCAACGGTATCAAGGCTAAAGTTTTCAGCTACTGTTGGACGGAAATTAAAAGTAGCACCAGAATCAGCATCAGACAGGGAAAGGGATTCAAAGTTAAGCCCTTGGAATACTGTTTGGCTAGCAAACACATCCGTAGAAGTAAAGGAATCAGCTAAACTAACGGCAAACGCTGTCCCGCCTAATGCGGCAAATGGAGACTGTGCGAATGCGGTTATTCCAAACATTATGTTTTACCAAATTTAACTTCGTTCCAAACCCGTTCATGACACCAGTAAATAAACGGTTTTACAATCATTTCTGTTGCCCCAATACCCAGCGACAATACAAACTGACCTGTAACCAAATAAGCAATGATGATAGTTGTTAGGGTACCGCAACACCTATAGCTATAGGCTTTGACAATACTGCGAACCATTGACTCATTCAATTCCCATCTCCTTGCGGATCTTGGTAGCGCTAATGTCGGTTATTGCCTTGTCGAACGATTCTTGCTCAATCTTGTAACCAACATCTCTGCCATAGGTAATATTTACAATATTAGGCACAACTTGTATCTCATATTGTCCTTGAAATAAGGGGTCTAAGTCTCGCTTTATATAGGATTTTACCTGTTCTATAGCAAACGGGTTAGACCCATTCCAGCCTTGACAGTCTCTAATTTGTATAACTACTTGCCCAGTTTTGGCTATGGCACGTTCAAACAATGCTCGATGCCCAGGATGCCACGGTTGCCATCTACCCAACATCTGAACAGTTTCTTTTTGCCAGTTAAAGGTAGGTCTTCTGCGCTCTTCAAGAATATGATTACCAATAAACTCAGCCCACTTTTCGCAGTTCTGTTCCGTCACACGGAAGTCATAGACCTCTGGGGGAACAAACGCTTTATTGGTATCTTCAAACCGACCAGCATCAATCGTATCCATCCAGATTGTCCAGTCAGCCTTGAAGTTATTCCGCATCTCAACCAAAGGAGCAACAAAGTCACAGATCACATAATCACCGCCAGCAGACAGGGCAAACTCAGCCATGCGTAAAGATTGACGAATCCGCCCCTCTTTTGAAAAGTCCCAATCATTGTATTTCTTACGCACTTCATCAGCATTGAACCATGTTACTTTGGTGTTAAAGCCATTAGTAGGCAGCATTTCAGCATTATAGAAAGATGGTGTTCCGTTTTCTTCTAAGTATGCTTTTAATGCTTGTGCTAGGTAAGTCTTACCAGAGCCTGGTAAGCCCATGATGAGGATCTTTTTCAATTACGCTCCTTGGATTTGATTAGCGTTCAATTCAGCTTGAGTAACATCTAATTCATCTTGAGTTGTTGCAGCGTTGATCTGGTCACGCAAGTCCTGATAGCGAACCTGAGCAGCGGCTACAACAGTAGCGTCATAGTGGCTGTCTGGGTTTCCGTCTGTCTCAAGGGCAGATTGCTGTGCAACTACCTGATTAAACTGACCAGCGGCTTGACCTAATTGGCTATTCTTTCGTGTTGGGATGTCGTAATCAAACACAGTCCATACGATTTCTACAGGGTCTTTAGAACAGTCATAAACTGGCCCATTGAGACCTTGACGATAAGGTACTGGCGTTGGTTTGATTTCAATTGCGTTTTTCCAGCCGTCTTGACCGACTGGTACGGGTGGCGTAGTGTCAATGCACTGTGCCATGGTTGTGTTTACTACTTGTACATATAATGCCATTTTAATGCTCCTTTTGTTAAATTAATTTAATGCTATTGCTAACATATGGGTTGCATTACCACCAAATGTACTAAGAGTAGTCCATGTTGTTAATGCGCCCACTTGCTTAGGGGATGAGTAATAAGTTGTGTTGCCTAAACCTAATTGACCATTTCCATTATCACCCCACGACCACAACGTACCATTTGTTTTTATTGAGTAACTGCTATTATATGTTGCAGCAATATATAGCCAAGTTGTTAAAGCTCCAACTTGAACTGGAGATGATCTATTTGTTGTATCACCAAGACCTAATTGTCCATAAAAATTAAATCCCCATGACCATAATGTGCCGTCTGTTTTAATAGCTAAACAGCTTGAATACCCTGTCGCAACAGTTAACCAATTGGTTAATGCACCAACTTGAACTGGAGATGATCTAGATGTGGTATCCCCAAGACCTAGTTGACCTCTAACGTTATAGCCCCAAGACCAAAGAGTGCCGTCTGTTTTAATAGCTACACAAAAATTTCCAACACTGCTAACTTTTGACCAATTTGTTAACGCACCAACTTGTTGTGGTGAACTTGTAAAATAAGATGTTATACCTAAACCTAATTGCCCATACGGGTTATACCCCCAAGTCCAAAGCGTTCCATCGGTTTTAATTGCTATTGTTGTAGAATTACCGCAAGCAGCCATTGCCCAATTAGTTCCAGAGCCGACTTGTTTTGGTGATGAATAGCTAGTTGTATTTCCAAGACCGAGCGCACCCAATGAATTGTTTCCCCAAGTCCACAGCGTCCCATTAGTTTTAATAGCGGCAGTATTACGGTATCTTCCAGTGGAGACTTGCAACCAACCAGTTAAAGCACCAATTTGCTTAGGCGATGAGTAATTCGTAGTGTTACCTATGCCTAATTGACCG
>Ga0114959_10000880_pt1 | contig 27882 bp, 29 predicted proteins | sample C_130625_EF_Meta_FD_87317 | JGI IMG/M metagenome (GOLD analysis project Ga0114959, IMG submission 87317) | Freshwater microbial communities from Lake Croche, Canada to study carbon cycling - C_130625_EF_MetaG | ecosystem: Environmental > Aquatic > Freshwater > Lake | place: Lake Croche, Canada... | reverse complement strand
CGCGCCGGCCTGGAGGGCCAGGGATTGGTTGAAATCAACCACGGCCTTCACCTGGGCCAAGGCCTCGATCAACGGCGCTGCCCCCACGGCAAAGGCCAGCCGGAAGCCGCCCAAGCACCAGCCCTTGGAGAAGGAGAAAAATTCAATGCCAGCCTCGCGCCAACCCTCGCAGCACAGCAGGGCGGGGGCTTGACCCTCCAGGGCTAGATCCACGTAGGGGTTGTCGTGGGCTAGCACTGCCCCACTGGTTTTGGCCAGGGCGAGGGCCTCCTCTAGCCACTGCTGTTGCCCCACCGTGGCGGTGGGGTTGTGGGGGAAGCCCAGCACCAGCAGCTTTAGCTGGGCGATTTGGCTGGGGCTTAGCTGCCCCCAGCAGGGTCGCCACCCCTGGTCTGCCCGCAGGGGTAGCAGCACTGGTTCGCCCCCGGCCAGCAGCACCCCACCGCGGTGGCTGGGGTACCCGGGGTCGAGCAGCAGCGCTTTTTCGCCAGGATTAAGTACTGCCAGGGGCAGGTGGGCGGTGCCCTCCTGGGAACCCACCAGCAGCAGCACCTCCCGCAGGGGATCCACCGTTACGCCAAACCGTTGCTGCACCCACTGGGCCGCCGCCTCGCGGAAGGGCAGGGTGGCGGCATTGAGGCAATAGGAGGAGCTGGCTGGGGCGAGCAAAGCTGCCGCCATGGATTCCAGCACCGGCAGCGGTGGCGCCAGGTCAGTGCTGCCCAAGGAGAGGTCCAGGAGCGGTCGCTCCTGGCAGGCCTCTGAGAGGCCATAGCTGCGTTTGCGTTGGTCCATCCGGGCGAAAACGCCCGAGCCCAGCAGCCCCAGGCGCTCAGAGATGGGCATCAAGGAAGGCCTGGAGCTGGGGTTTGGCCACGGCCCCCTCTTGGCGGGCCAGCTCCTTGCCTTGGCTGAAAAGAATCAGGGTGGGAATGCCCTGCACCTTGTAGCTGTCGCGGATGGCGGGGTTGCCATCTACCTCCAGCTTGCCAACGGTCAGCTGGGGGCCATAGGTGGCTGCGGCCCAATCCATCAATGGGGCCACCAGCCGGCAGGGACCACACCAGGGGGCCCAGAAATCGACTAGCACCATCCCCTCCGCTTGCAGCACCAGCTCAGAGAAATTGGCGTCGCTGAAGGTGTGAACTGTCACGGATTTGGCAGGGGCGTTAGGCGGAGATTGTATGGAGCCCTAGGACCATGAAATGGTTTAGAGGCTGTCGATTGAGCGCTTTAGCTGTTCAAGTTCCTGGTCCACTTCCGCCGCCTGGGCAGGCTGCAGCTGGGGTTTTTTTGTTTCGTCTGGCAGGGCCACAGGGGTGGGATTGAGGCTGGCCTTGAGGGCCGCCAGTTCGCTGTCCACATCACCGCCGGCCTCAAGGGCCTGGAAGCGGCTATCTAGGTCGCTGCCGGCAATTTCAGCGGCGGCTTGGCCGCGGGCCTCCATGGCCTGCACCTTTTCTTCCATGCGCTCAAAGGCAGCCATGGCCGAGTCAGTGTTCAGACCCCCCACCGCCCCTTGAAGTTGTTCCTGGGCCTGGGCCGCCTGGGCCCGGGCCTTGAGCATGTCTTTCTTGGTGCGGGCCTCAGCAATCTTGCCCTCAAGGGCCATCAGATTTTTCTTGAGGCTTTCCACCTGCCCGGCCTGGGTGCTCAGCTGGGTGTTGAGGGCGGTGGCTGTTTCCTGGTAGGTCTTGCGGCGGCTGAGGGCCTCCTTGGCCAGGTCCTCCTCCCCTTTTTTGAGGGCCAGTTCGGCCCTTTCGTACCAGGTTTTTGACTGGGCTTCCGCCTGTTCGGCCTGGTTCTGAATACGTTTCTGGCTGGCGATGGCAGTGGCTACTGCCTGGCGCAACTTCACCAGATCCGCCTGCATGTCGGATACCGACTGGTCAAGGATCTTGCTGGGGTCTTCAGCGCGGCCGACCAAATCGTTGAGGTTGGCGCGGAACAGACGGCTCAGACGGTCAAAAAAGCCCATGGGGCCAGCGGCTAGCGGCAACCCCCTGACCCTAGCCAGCCTTGACCCTGAAACCTAGAGGCATGGCCAGTAGGGATGGCCGCCCCCCTTAGCCTCTAACCATGGCCATAGCTCCGCCCAGTCAAACCAGGCATTTGGGCCAGGTTTCAGTGCTGATGCCAGCGCCGCGCCCCGGCGCCAGTGCCCTGGCCCAGTGCCTGAAGGCGGTGGAGCGGGACTGGCGTAGGGATGGTCACCTGGCGGCCCTTTGGCAGGCCTGGCCAGGGATCGCCGGCCCGCAGCTCGCCCCCCATTGCCGACCGCTGCGGCTGCAGGGGGGCATTCTCTGGGTGGGGGTAGAGCAACCCCAGTGGCTGTTGGCCCTGCGCTACAGCCGCCACCAATTGCTGGGCGCCCTGAGGGCCTCTGGCTTTCCCCTCAAGGACCTGCAGCTGGAACAGCGGCAACCGCCAGCGGCGGCGGCGGTAACCACCAATATCAATCAGGCCAGCTGGGATGAGCATCCCAGCCGGGTGGATCGCCATGGCATGGGCAGCTGTAGCCGTTGCGGTGCTCCGGCCCCCATGGGGGAAATGCAGCGTTGGGGCCACTGCTCCTTCTGCCAAAGACAGATGAACTAAAGGTTTCTTCGTTTACTTTTTTAGCGGGTAGTGGAGGGGGAACGGATCGGCCGCAGCGCATCAAAGGCCCGGTCGATTACATCAGTTAATAGGGTGATTACCCGCTTTTCCCTGAGCACGAGGTTGGCTGTAAGCGTTTCTCCGGCCTTGAGGGAATAGGAACGACCGTTTTTAGTTAGCACCTGCTTGGAAAGTTCAATCAATACTGGGAAGCGCGGTTGTTGGTTTTGTTGATCTGGCGGTAGCGCTTCGTTGGCGATCCGGCTTACTTTTCCCTTGACCGAGCCAAATTCAGTAAAGGGGTAGGAGTCCATGCGCACATCAGAGGCCTGGCCCAGCTTCACAAAACTAATGTCTTTGCTGGTTACAAACACCTTGGCCCGCAGGGAGTCAGAGGGCACAACATTCATTATTGTTTCATTTGGCGCCACCGCATAACCTTTGCTGCTGGTAACCAGATCAAAAATTACTCCCTTAACGGGGGAGCGCAGCAGCTCCGTTTGCATCTGCTCCCTCACTTCTATGCTTTGACGTTCCAGGTCTGAAAGTTGCCGCTCGCTTTCTTTCCTTTGTTTAAGTAAATCAGATTGAACTTCATGCAATTCTGCGTCGGTTTGGCGTATGGATGCTTCTGTTTGGGCGATTTCAGATCTTAATTCTTGGGCCTTATTTTTTTGTTCCATGTATTGGACAACTTGAATGCCCCCCTGTTTGGCTAGGGGTTCGATTCTACCTAGGATGTCTTCTTCGTTGCGCAGGGTAAGCGTTTGGCTGTTGCGCTTGGAGACCAGGCTTTCGCGTTTGGCTTTTACATTGTCTAAACGGGCTTCGGTGCTGCTTACCTGCTGGCCAAATCTTTGGCGTTCCAGGCTTAATTGGCGGCCCACATTACCTTGCTGGGCCACGGATTTATCGGTGTCAAAGCGAACCAGGGGCTGGCCCGCCTCCACCTGCTGCCCTTCTTTTACAAAAACCTCCTCCACTACCGCCGCTTGCACGGCCTTGATCGGTTTCACAGTGCCGGTGGGTTCCAGGTCCCCCTGGGCCACCACCACCTCGTCAATCTTGGTGAACAGGGCAAATAGAAAGGCAAAACTGGCGGTGCCGATCAGGGCCCAAACCAGGGTGCGACTCCAGGTGGGTGCCGGCCGCAGCCTCACATCCTGCAGGTCGCTGGAACCACGGCGTACAAGTTTGCTCATACCAGGGCAGCCTCCTGCTGACGGAACAAGGTGGCGTAACGGCCGCCTATGGCCATTAGATCCTCATGGGTGCCCTGTTCCACCAGGGCGCCCTCATGCATTACCAGGATTAGGTCTGCATGGCGCAAGGTGCCTAGCCGGTGGGTGATAAATAACACAGTGCGACCCCGATAGGCCTCACTTAGGTTGCGGGTGAGCTGTTGCTCTGTGTCCACATCTAGGGCGCTGGTGGCCTCATCCAGCACCAGTAAGCGTGGCTGTTTGAGCACCATCCGGGCAATGGCCAGTCGCTGGCGTTGCCCCCCGGAAAGGCCGGCACCCCGCTCCCCCACTGAGCTGCTGTAACCGGCTGGCAACTGCTGGATGAAATCGTGGGCACAGGCCACCTTGGCGGCGGCCATGATGGCTTCAAAATCAGCATCTGGCCTGGTGAGGGCGATGTTTTCTTGCACCGTGCCATCGAATAAGAGGCTGTCTTGGGGCACCACGCCAATTTGACGGCGCAGCGAATAAAGATCCACCTTGGAGATGTCATAGCCATCCATGCGAATGGTGCCCTCCAATGGGTCGTAGAGGCGGGTGAGCAGTTTCAGCAGCGTGCTTTTGCCGGAGCCACTACTGCCAACGATGCCCACAAAACTGCCGGCGGGAATATCCACATCCACATTCAAGAGTTGCAGCGGGCCATTGCTGCCGAAGCGGAAGTTCACCCGTTCGTAGCGAATCGCCCCAAGGACTGGCGGCAGGGGCGGTAATTGCTCGCCAGCAATTTCAATCTCCTGGGGATGGTCAACAATGTCAGAAAGTCTTTCCAGCGAGAGAGCTGTTTCCTGGAAGTTCTGCCACAGGGTGGCCAACCGCAGCAGGGGTCCGGTTACATAGCCAGAAAGGATCCGGAAGGCAATCAACTGGCCAAGGGTGAGTTGGCCCTGGAGCACCAGGCCCGCCCCCACCCAAAGCACCAGCAAGCCTGAAAGTTGTTCAAAGAAGTGGGAGGCGGAACCGGCCGCTGTGCTGGTAACGGTATTGCGGAAGCCGGCCGAGATCTGGCCCCCATAGAGCTGTTGCCAGCGCCAACGGCTATGCAGTTCCATCCCCTGTCCCTTAACTGTTTCCATGCCCCCAAGGGTTTCCACCAGATGGCTTTGCACTCGGGCATTGGCTTCCGCCTGCTCCCGCAGCTGGGCCCTGATGATTGGTGCCGCTGCTGCCGTGAGGCCAATGAAGAAGGGCACCACCCCAAGGGCCCAGGCGGTGAGCATTGGGCTGTAAAGCAACATCACGGCGATATAAATCACCGAAAACACCGCATCTAGCACCACAGTCAGAGCGGTACCGGTGAGGAAGCGCCGGATCTTTTCCAATTCATTGATTCGACTAGCCACTTCGCCCACGGGCCGCTTAGCGAAATAGCTCAGCGGCAAGCGCAGCAGGTGGTCAATGATTGTGGAGCCGAGGGATATATCGATGCGATTGGTGGTGTCACTAAATAGATAGGTGCGCAGGGAACCGAGCAAGCCTTCAGCTATGGCCATGGCCACCAGCAGGGAACCGAGCACATTGAGACTCTTTAGGTTTCCCTGGGAAATCACCGCATCAATGATCTGTTGAATCAAAAGAGGATTCAACAGGGCAAATAGTTGCACAAAAAAGCTTGCCACCAGCACCTGAATAAGGATGCCGCGGTGCTGGCGAATTGCTGGAAGAAACCAGGAGAGGCCAAAGCGGGCCTTGGGGGTGGAGCTGGCCCGCTCCAGCGTGAGCACCGCCATGCGGCCGTTCTCATCGAGCAGCCCTGCTAATTGCCCGCGGGGCAAGCGCCGTTGGCCGGCGCGGGGATCGCCGATTAGCAGCCCAGAGTTATCCACCTGCCAGATCACCAGGGGATGGCCGTTTTCCAAGGCCACCGCCGGCAGGGGCAGCCTGGCCACATCAGCTTCGGCCACTTCTAGCAACGAGGCCCTCAGCCCCAGTAGATCCGCCACCGCCGCCAGCTGCAGCAGGCCGATGCCCTTGCCCTCGGCCCGTTGCAGTTGATCTTCAAGGATGCGTCGGATGATGTCCCGCCGGAACGGCAGATCAAAGCTGCGGGCCAGCATCCGCAGGCAAGCAAAAGGTTCGTCCATGGGCCCTTGGCCCTCCACCTGGGGATAACTGCCGTCATCGCCAAGGCGCCCATACCAATCCTCGAGGGCCTCCATCTGATGGAGCTGGGGCACCAGTTCGCTGCCATCAATCCACTCCGGCTCCAGCACCTCGCCTTGGCTCACCACCAGGGCATCGGGCTTTGCACTGGGCGCAGGGGCGCCATTGCTGGGGGGCCAAGGTTGGGGCAGGGGCAATAGACGAATCGGCAGGCGGCCCTTGCGCTCAAGCACCAGGCCCGGGCTGAGCTGTTCACCTACGGCATGGTCTTGGGCCGCATCATTGCTGAGCAACCAGTTGCCCTCGGGGACCACCGGTTGTTGGCCCCCAAGGCTGATGGCAGGGGTGGCAGCTGCTTGCTGGGCCCAGTTCCTCAGCGCAAGACCCCGGGGCAGGTCTGGACGGGAGGAGGCTGAAACCACCGCATAGCGCTCGGCTACGCCGCCATCGGCAAAAAATTCTTGAAAGGAGCGCTGTTTTTCAAATAACTCCAAGAAGGTTTGGGCCGGCAGAAACCAACCGCGGCAGGCCACAGATGCAGATAACACCTGGCCGGGCACCCCGCGCACCAATGCCAACCAACCACCAATGGCCCCTGGATCCAAGCGGGCCAGGGTGAAGGCCTCACCGCGCTCGTCCTGGCCCAATAGGCGCAGTTGCCCCTCCACCAAAATCAAGATGCCGGGGGGCAATTCATCAAAACCGTGGAGCCTGGCGCCGGGGCGCAGGGCAAGGGGCTTCAGCCGGGGGGGCAGGTCGGCCTGTTCCATCGCCCCCAAGGTGCGAAAGGGCGCCACCGTAGATAGCAGGTCAAGGGCAGCTGAAAGCGACATTCCTAATCAGCCGGCCAACAAATCTTTGGTGGAATTATGGGGAGTCAGCCGTTCTTTGACTTGGCTCCTGAGCCAGTCTTCCCCCTGCTCCAACATCAACCGACTCGCCATCGACTCATCCAGTTGGGAGCCACGTAATTCCTCTAGACGCACAATGATCCACCAGCTTTCTAGTTGCTTGGGGGGCCAGAGCTGTCCCGGTTGGCTTATCTGTAACAACCGGGCCAGGGCCGGGTGGGGAGTGGAGAGCGGCACTGGACCCACCAGGCCACCGCTGCGTTGTTCAGGGCCCTCGGAATAACGGCCGGCCAGTTCAGCGAAGGAGGCCTCCCCCTCCCTTAGTTGCTGATGTAATTCCGAAGCCAGTTCTCCGTCTTTAAGTCGTAGTAATGAATAGATCACCTGGTCAAATTCGCCCTTGCGCCGCAGAAATTCGGTTTCAACTTGGGCTGTAAATCTCTTGATACACCAGCCTTGCCAGCGCTGGGGTAGCTCGGCCATGGCCTGAAGATCCGTTTCCTTGAGGCCTCGCTCCAGTAACCAGCTTTCCCGGTGGTTTGGGTCTTGCAATTGCAGTTGCTCCAGCAGAGCCGCTAGGGCCTGGGCTGCTGCCATGGGTTCCAGGGGCGGGCTGGCTTGGCTTGCTTCTGCCATCAGCCGATGGCGCCAGGCCGCCTCCAATAAACCGGCCCGGGCCAGTTCTGCATCGCTAAAAGTGAGCTTCTCTGACACTGACCCAACAGTTATTGCCCCTTTAATAGCAGCAACGCTCAATAGCGTTCAGGGTTGGGCAGGCGCCAGGTGGACGGAACCCCTTGGCGGACCAGGGCAAGGGCCCTTTGGTTTAGGGCCGGCCGGCCCACCCGCCAGAGTTGATAAATTCCAGAGCGGGCGATGGTGCCATGGGGCACCGAGCGCCAGTAGGGCAGTGCCGCCGTGGTGCTATCGATAACCACAAGCAGGGTGCGGGATTCCCCCGAAAGCCTCTCGCTGAGGTTGCGGAGGCCCGAGGCTGGTCTGCCTTCGTAGATCACCACCTGGCGCGTGTAGTAATGCAATGAAGGCTTATTGACCCCCACCATCACCAGCGGTTCGCCGGCCTTGATCGTTTTGTTTACTGCGGCGGCGATTTGGCGGACCGGTCGCTGGCGGATTTGATCCCCCAATGCGGCGATCGGCTGTAGGCCCAGGGGTTGCCAAAGGATGAGGGGGGCCTGGAGGGCCAAAAGCCACCCAGGCCCCACCCCAACTTGGCCAGCCCCAGGCCAGAGCAAAAAACCAGCTCCCCCCAGGGCTGCCAGTAAAAAACAAGCGCCACTGCGTGGCACGGCCCCGGAGGCCAGTAGCTGGGCTGCCATCCCAGGCATCTCTGGGTCATGGATAAGCGGAACCCAAAGTGGTGCCGCCCCAAGGCCCGCCCCGAGCAGGGCGGCCAGGGCCACCGATCCCCAGCGGGCCCGTCCCAGCCAGGGGGAGGGGGCGCTGGCTAGGGCCACCAGCAGCGCGATTGCCGGCAGGCCAGGCAACAAATAACTGGCAAGTTTGGTGGCTGAGAGCGAAAACAGCCCCACCACCACCACTAACCAACAGAGGGCAAACCGTTGCAATGAAGCGGCTGGCGGCAGGGGTCGCCGCTGGGGTACCCCTTGGAAAGCCTCCCCCAGCCCCAGCAGCAGCAGCGGGGTAACCGGCAGGCTGGCGATCACCAACACCGGCAGGTAAAACCACCAGGGGCCGGCATGGTGGTTCACCACTTGGGTGAAGCGCTGCAGGTTGTGATAGCCAAAAAAACTGTCCCAGAAAGGTTTTCCCTCCCGCGCCCACTCGAGTCCGTACCAGGGCAGGGCCACCGCCAGGCTCAGGGCTAGGCCGCGGCTGGGGGCCAGGGCCCGTTGCAAGCCGCGAAGATCCCGCTGTAACCAGCCAAAACTGGCCAGGGTGCCGAAAGCCAGCACCAGGGCCACAGGTCCTTTTGTGAGTACCGCCAGCCCAAGTGCCAGCCAGCTGGCCCAGGGCCAGCCCCGACAACCCCTGGCGTAGCTGCGCCAGAACCCAAGCAGGGCCAGGGCCAGACAGGCGCTAAGCAGGGGATCGCTCACTGATACCCGCCCCCAGATCAACACCAGGGGCGAGAGGGCAAAGGCAAGGCCGGCGCTAAGTGCTTTCCAAGGATCCCCCTGGCCCGGAGCCCCAGCTAGGGCCACTGTGAGCACCAGGGCCAGCATCACCCCCACCATCGCCAGGGCCGAGGGCAGGCTGGCGGCCCAGCTGCCCAGGGGGTCCCACTGGCGGGGCAGCAGGCTTAGGGCACCAATTAACCAATAGATAAGTACGGGTTTGTCGAAACGCGGATGGCCATTAACCCGGGGGGTTAACCAATCACCGCTGTCGGCCATGGCTCGCCCTGCAGCGGCAAACAGGGCGGGGGTTTCATCCACCTGGCCGATGGAACCGAGGCGCCAAATGAACAACAGAGCCCCCAGGGCTGCGGTGAGCCCCAGCAGCCAAAGAAGCCGTGGCGAACGGGTCACGGACGGGGCAGAAGTTATTGGCTGGCCAGCCTATGTGTGCTTGGTGTCCAGAGACACCAAGTCACAGTCCACCCCCAAGCGGTTTAGGGCCTGTTCCAACAACCTGCCGGGGGCTTGATAGAGGGGAGGTGTGCGCTGGGGACCTTCGGAGGTGTTCAGATAGGCGCCCATGTCGCCGGGGGCTGCCCCTAGAAAGCGAGCCAAGGCCCATTGGGCTTCGAAAAGAGGGGTATTGCTCCGGCAGCCCCTTAGCTCCAGGGTCCAGCGGGGGGGCAGCAGGCTGCCGTTTTCCACCTGGCGCAGGGCCGCCAAACTGCCCAGCACCACCAGGCGATCCCCCTGCTGCAGCACCCGCTCGGGGTTGGGCAGGGCAATCGACTTGGGATCCCCCTTCCCAATTAGCACCAGGGGAATCAGGCCATAGCCACCGGCCACCGCTGCCAGGCTCAGGCCGTGGAGGCTGTCGGCGGTGTCCACCCGGTATTCGGTAAGCAGCAAATTTGCCTCCGCCAGCCTTAGCACCCCCCGCACCCGCTCCCCCAGGGCCGTGGCGACCACCGCATCGGCTGCCACCTCTAGGGGGTTGATTACCTGCATTCCTTCAAACAGCACATTGAGGTTGCTGGTCTCTGAGAGGGAATGGGACTGCACCGCCAGCCGCACCCCCGGCCAGCGCTCCTGCAGCTCCAGGGCGATGGCCAGATTGGCCATCAAATCGTTGGAGAGCACCCCCACCGCCTGGCAGGGGCAATGGCGCAGGGCCCGAAGGGCGCGGTCCAGGCTGCGATAAGCCACCGCCTCGGGATCACCATCCGCACTAAGGCCTTGTACCCGCACCACTTGAAATTTCTGCAGCCGCAGATGCTGTTCCAGCCTTTCGGCCAGCCGTTCCCCCTCCAGTAGCAACACATAGGGGGTGTGGGCCGGCAGGGGCCGTGGTTCCTGCCGGCCGATGCGGGCTGCCAGCAAGCGATCGAGGATTAAGGCCACCAGCCAGGCGGTGAGCAGCGTTCCCCCCAGGGCATACACCAGGCTGAGGGCCGCCAGGGGGAAATTGGCCGGCCCCAGCTGGGGGCTGGCGGCGGGCACGATGAAACTGAAGGCGTCTAGGTATTCCCCCTTAATCAGGGCCAGGGTGAGCATCAAGCCGCGCAGGGGCGAGCCAGCCCCAAACCAGTGGCTGCCTAGGGCCACCAGCAGCATGAAGCTGCCTAAACCCCAGAACAGCAAAGGATTACGGCGGTTAAAAAGGCTTTGCAGCCATTCCCCACAGCCCTCCCCCAAAAAGCGCAGTCGAGACCAGCCGGCGGCAAGCCGTTGGCGCCGGGAACGGGGGTTGGTTTCCAAGGTGCTGGCAAGCTCGAGCCAGAGCAGTCGGTCGCCGGGCCCGGGGCGCCCATCGAGGTCCCACCAGCCGCTGGCGGGCGGGCCAGCGGGCCCAGCTTCGGCGGGGAACCATTGCACCAGCCTTTGGCGCCGGCTTAACAGATCAAAGAGGTCATGGCGGGCGGGCCGCTGCTGCAGGCTGCTGCGCACCACAAATAAATCCCCTTCCAGCTCAAAGGCCGCCTCGGTGCCATCGGGGCGCAGGGCATTGGCAAATACCCCAGCGGTGAGCAGCTGGGGATCCATGATCGCCAGCCCCGGCAGCCGGGCTTGCAGCTGCCGCTCCAGCTGGTTGCTGCCGTTTGCGCTGGAGCGCACCACCAGCTGGGCCCTGGGGTTTAAGAGCCGCACCTGCAGGGCTGCCTCCAGATTCACGCCACTGTCTTGGCTGAGCAGCAGCACCGCCCGGGCTTGGCTTACCCCAGCCTCCAGCAACACCTTGGGGTGGCGCATGTCCCCCAGTACCAGCCTGGATTCCAGCCGCTGGCCTAGGTCGCCATCTGCCCACACCGGCGGGCTTTGGTCTAGGCAGCGGATGGGCAGATCAAATCCCATCAGGCTGGCCAAACAGGCCTGGCCCAGCCCCCCAAGGCCACACACCAGGATTTCGCCAGGGGGGGTGTCCGGGCAGGAATCCATGGGGGCAGCCATTTATTAAGCCAGCCTGAGGCTAGCCAGGTTCCAGCAACCAGGCCTCGACTCGCTCGGCGAAGGCCTCGAGGCTGAAGCGTGCCTGGGCTCGGCTGCGGCACACGGCCCGATCCAGGGCCAGCACCTGCGGTAGGGCCGCCCCCAGGGCCCCCACCTGGTCGGGCTCCACCAGGGCGCCAGTCACCCCTGGCTCCACCAATTCGGCTGGCCCCCCGCGGCGGTAGGCCAGCACCGGCACCCCGCAGGCCATGGCCTCCACCAGCACATTGCCGAAGGCTTCGTTCCATTTGGGGGTATTCAGCAGGGCCGCACACTGGCCCAGCTGCGCCTGCAACTGCTCGGTGGCTAAAAAGCCCCGCCACTGCAAGGTGCCGGCGGGCACGCTGGCCTCCACCGCAGCCCCGTAGGCCGGGTCCTCCAGCAACCCCCATACGGCCAGGGGCCAGCCCCAGGCCGCCGCCGCCTGGGCGGCATCCTCCAGCCCCTTCTCCGGGGCGATGCGGCCCACCCAGCCCAGCAGGGGTTTTGGCTGGGCCTGGAAGCTGTAACGACTGAAATCAAAGCCGTTGGCCAGGAGCCGGGGGGGGGTAGGTAAACGAAAGTCCGCCGCCTGGGCGGCGCTATGGAAACCGAGGCGCTGGGGGTAGGCCGCCGCCGTGGCTTCGATCACCTCATCCATGGCCTCGGCCACGCTGCCCATGCTCACCAGATGAAAAAGCGGCGTACGGAACTGGGGGGTGAGCCAAAAGGGCAACCAGTCGTAGCCAAGGTTGAGCACGGCATCAAACTGGTCCTGCAGGGCCAGGGCTAGGGCCCAAAAGCGCGGCAGTAATGCAGCCACAGGTATCTGGATCGCCCCCTGCCTTTGTTGGTGTTGCCAGCTGGGCTGGGGCAAGCCTGGCTCCAGCAACAGCTCCACCCCAGGGGGCAAAGCCATTTGGCTGCCCTCGGCGGCGATCAGGCTGAGCTGGTGGCCGCGGCCAGCGAGGCCCTGGGTCAGCCCCGCCAGGGTTAGTTCCCCCCCCCCCCCCAGCCCCTGGCCCAGGGGGCCTAAGGGGGTGGAAACCAGCAAAATCCTTAGGCCTGCCATAGCTCCGCCCGACGGTTAATCAGCAGCACCGAACCCAGGGCCAGGGCCACCCCCAGCCATTGCAGGGGCTGGAGGTGTTCCCCCAGCAGCACCAGGCCGGTGCTGAGGGCAAATACAGGGGTGAGGAAAGTAAGTGAAGTAAAGCCGGTGAGATCACCGCTGCTGGCAAACCAAAAGAACAGGCCGTAGGCGAGGGCGCTGCCCAGCAGGCTGGCGTAGGCCACCAGCCCCCACTGGGCTAGAGAAAGCTGGGGCCAGAGCCGCAGCGGATCGGCCAGGGGCCCTCCCAGGCTCAGCGCCAGCAGCGGCAAGCCCCCCAGCAGCATGTGCCAACCGGTCACAGCCAGGGGATCACTGTGGCGGCAGGCCCAGCGCGATAGCAAGGTGCCAACCGCCATGGCAGCTGCCGCCAGCAGCATCAGTAGTCCCCCGTGGCTTAGTCCGACTCCGGCCGCCACGGAGGGGCCCTGCAACCACCAATGCCGCAACACCTCCGGAGGCAAGCCCAAACAGAGGATCCCGGCCAGCCCCAGCAACAGACCCACCCAGCCAAAGGGATTGATTGCCTCCCCCAGCAGCGCCCGGGCCAGCAGCGCCACCAGCAGCGGCTGGGAATCAATCAGCACTGAGCCCAGGCCGGCACCGGTGTCTGCCAGGCCTTCGGCTAGCAGGCCCTGGAATAGGGCCCCATCCACCAGGGCAAAAGCCAACAACCAGCCCCAGTCGCGGCGGTCCACCGCCAGGGGGCGCCCCATCAGCCCCACCGCCGCCAGGAGCACCACTGCCGCCGGCAACAATCGCAACCAGGCCAGGGTGAGGGGCGACAGCTCCGTGAGCAGCGCTTTCATCGCCGCCATTGCCGTGCCCCAAAGGGCAAAGGGCAACAACATCGCTATCCAGCGCAATAACGCAGGCACCGCAGCGCTACAGGGGGCACGAGCCTAGGGGCGCGGGCTGCATAGGATCCGCCCATACCTAGCTCCCCCCTGCCATGCCCTGGCCCCTGCGCCGCCCGCGGCGAAAACGGATCGCCCGCCTCTGTTTGGAGGGGCCCATTGCCGGAGCCGCCCGCAGCCGGGTGCTCAAGGCCCTGCGCCAGGTGGAGGAGCAACGCTTTCCGGTGTTGTTGTTGCGGATCGACAGCCCTGGCGGCACGGTGGGCGACAGCCAAGAAATCCACCAGGCCCTGCTGCGCTTGAAGGCCAAGGGCTGCAAAATTGTGGCCAGCTACGGCAACATCTCCGCCTCGGGCGGGGTTTATGTGGGTTGTGCCGCCGATCGAGTTGTTGCCAATCCCGGCACGATCACCGGCTCCATTGGGGTGATCCTGCGGGGCAACAATCTCGAAAAACTGCTGGAACGGATTGGTATTCGCTTTGAAACCGTTAAAAGCGGCGTCTTCAAAGACATCCTTTCCCCGGATCGACCCTTGAGCGACGCTGAGCGCAGCATCCTCCAGGCCCTGATCGACAGCAGTTATGGCCAATTCGTGCGGGCGGTGGCCGAAGGCCGGGGCCTTAGTGAAGAAGCGGTGCGCAGCTTTGCCGATGGCCGCGTTTTTAGTGGGGCCCAGGCCCTGGAGCTGGGCCTGGTGGATCTGCTTGGCGATGAGGACACCGCCCGGCGGGAGGCTGCCCGGCTGGTGGGCTTGGATGAGGAGCGCAGTAAACCGGTCAACGTGGGCCAGCAAAAACGCGGTCTGTGGCAGCGCCTGCGCCAGCAGCTTCAGCTCGAATTCGGGATGGGGGGACAACCCCTCTGGCTATTCCAGCCATGAGTGAGACCACCCTTACCTTGCGGGCCCTGCGGGGGGCCACCACGGTGCCGGCCAACACCCAGGCCGCCATTGGCGAGGCTGTAAGAGAATTGATGGAAACCCTGGTGAGCCGCAATGGCCTAGGGGGGGAGCAGGTGTTGACGGCGATTTTTTCCGTTACCGCCGACCTCGATGCCCTGTTCCCGGCCTCCGTGGCCCGCCAGTTGCCTGGTTGGGACGAAGTCGCCCTGTTGGATTGCCAGCAGATGGCGGTGGTGGGCGACCTGCCCAGGTGCATCCGAGTGAAGGTGCAAGCCTGGCTGCCGCAGTCCCAGGAGCTTTGCCACACCTACCTGAGGGAGGCCCAACGGCTGCGACCGGACCGATCCAGTCACAACTGACAGATTTGGGGCCGGCCCAAGCCCCCCCAAGGGGCCGGGGCGCTCTAATAAGAATCAAGCCACTTTCTTGGAGGCTTTAATGGCCCGTTTATTTCGTCCGCTGGCGGGTCTTGCCGCCGCTGGTTTGCTGGCCTTGGGCAGCGGTGCGCTGCTCGCCCGCCAAGGGGCCAAGGCCCAGGGCTCCGTGGGCACGCCTTCGATCTTGGAATTCCGCTGGGACAGCAACAAGGATTTCAAAAAGCTCTATTACTACGTTTCCGACACCGAGCGCAATCGTTGGGCGGAATACTTCCTGGTGCTGAGGGGCAAGGACCGCAAGGCGGCGATTCTTAAGTTGTCTATTACTGTGCCCAGTTACTTCAATACTTCGATTGATATCCAGAAGGTTAGTCTCAAATATTGCAATGTTGGCGGCTATGCCAAGCGCACTAAATGTGAAGAGAAAATCCCAGCAGAGGTGAAGCTCACCGACAACGGTAAACGCATTGATATTTACCCCACAACCCCTGTGCCCCCTGATAAATCAATCGCTGTGGTGTTTACCGTTCCCAACCCTTTCAACAGCGGCATGTATCAGTTCAATGCCTTGGCCCAGGCCCCTGGGGACATTCCCATGGCTGGCTATTTAGGCAGTTGGGTGATCGAAATAACCAATTGAACCCGGGGCCTGGCTGATAGGCTTGGAGATTGGCTCCAAGCCACCCTTTACCGTCCACCGCCATGACCAAGCGCACCCTTGAAGGAACCAGCCGCAAGCGCAAGCGCGTGTCCGGTTTCCGCGTGCGCATGCGCACCCACACCGGTCGCCGAGTGATCCGCACCCGCCGCCGCCGCGGCCGTGCCCGTCTGGCGGTCTGAGCTTCCCCAGCTGCCGTGGTTCTGCCCCAACGGCACCGCCTGAGGGGCCGAGGGGTATTTGATTACCTCTATCGCCAGGGCCGTGCCCATAACCGAGGCCCCTTGCTGCTGCGGGTGGTGCCCCCCAAGCCCGAGCTGCTCAAGCCGGAACTACGCCCAGGGGCCCAGGATTTTCGTTTTGCCGTGGTGATCAGCACCAAGGTGAGCAAGCGGGCGGTGGTTCGCAATCGCCTGCGAAGACTTTTCCACGATGCCTTTACCCAATGGGCTCTGCAGGGGGCCCAGGGGACAGCTTCCCAGCTGGCGAGCCGAGCCCATTGGTTGCTCCTCAGCCTGCGGCCGGAGGCGGTCCAAGTCGATCCCCACGATCTCCTGAGAGAATGGTGGGTGTTGATGCAACAAGCAGGTCTTAGTAATGACGGCGTCCCCCAGTCTGGGCCTGAATGAAGAGCTCTTTTATGAGGGGGGACCGGCCAGGGGTGACCTGATCGTGAACCTGATTTTCGGGGCCACTTTGATCGGTTTGCCCTTTGCCGTGGGCGCCATTGTGCGGGCCCTGTGGCTGCGGTTCACCATCACCAACCGCCGCGTTTCCGTAAGCGGTGGCTGGTTGGGGCGGGATCGCAGCCAGATCAGTTTCAGCCAGATCAAGGAGGTGCGGGCGGTGGCCCGCGGCTTCGGCGCCTGGGGCGACATGTGCCTACTCCTCAAGGACGGGGCCCGCTTGGAAATGCGGGCCGTGCCGCGTTTCCGCGAAGCGGAGGCTTTCATTAAGGAGCGCATGGCCGAAGCTGCTGCCAAGACCCAAGCTCCCTCCGGCTTTGCCGTAGCCGCCCCCAACGGCTAACCCGCCCTCAGGCACACTCAACCCCATCGCCTAGCACCCCGCCGTGATCGGCTACATCTCCGACAACCTCCTGCTACCAATCCTGGATTTTTTCTATGGATTGGTGCCCAGCTACGGCCTGGCGATCATTGCCCTCACGGTGGTGATTCGACTGGCGCTGTTCCCGCTCAGTGCCGGCTCGATCCGCAATGCCCGCCGCATGCGCATCGCCCAGCCGGTGATGCAAAAACGCCAGGCCGACATCCGGGCGAAGCACGCCAGCAACCCCCAGAAGCAGCAGGAGGAGCTGGGCAAGTTAATGAAGGAATTTGGCAGCCCCCTGGCGGGTTGTTTGCCCCTGCTGGTGCAGATGCCCATCCTTTTTGCCCTGTTTGCCACCCTGCGGGGTTCCCCCTTCGCCGATGTGCCTTACACCCTCAATGTGAAGGTGGTGTCCAGCGACCAGGTGGCGGCGGTGGAGGCCAAGCCCTTTGCCAGTGCCAGCCATTCGATCTTCATCACCGAAACCGACCACGTGCCCGTGGTGGCTGCCCTGCCAGGGGGCAACCGCCTCGGGGTAGGCGAGAGCGTGAAGGTGCAGTTGCAGGCCAAGGATGGCAGTGAATCCCTGGCGGCCATCGAGCAAAGGCTTACCCCCAGCATCGACCTCACCCCCCAATGGAGCATTACCAAAGGGGAGGGAATCGTGGCGGTGAATGCCGATGGCACCCTCAAGGCCCTTGCCCCTGGCGATGCCACCGTTGAGGTGAAGATCCCTGGCCTGGCGGCCCGCAGTGGTTTCCTGTTCATTAAGGCCCTAGGCCAGGTGGGCTTCCTCACCGATGGCACTGTCAACTGGGACATTGCCGTGCTGGTGGCCGGCTTTGGCATCAGCTTGTTTGCCTCCCAGATCCTTTCTGGCTGGGGCATGCCCGCCAATCCGCAGCAGGCCACTGCCAACAAGGTGACCCCGGTGATGATCACAGGGATGTTCCTGTTCTTTCCCCTGCCAGCCGGGGTGCTGCTTTACATGGTGGTGGCCAACATTTTCCAGGCCCTGCAGACCTACATCCTGATCCGCGAGCCCCTGCCCGAAAACCTCCAGGCGATCCTTGACCAGCAGGTTTCCCAGCAGACCGTGACCGCCAATGCCACCGCCGTGACCACCGAACGGCTCCCCTTTGAGCCCAAGGGCGGCAAGGGCTGATGCGGCCGATTCCCCTGCAGGAGCTGAAGCTGCTGGGGGACGGCCAGCGCTGGCAGGTGGATAAAATGCTGGCCCCCCTGGAAAGCCTCGGCCCGGTGCAGGGGGTTGTAACTGCTTTGCACCGCGGCAACGACCTCTGGGTGAGCGGAGAAGGCCGCACCCAGGTGGAATTGTGCTGTGACCGCTGCCTACAGGTTTTTGTTTATCGGCTGGCGGCTAAGGCGGAGGAGGCGATCGCCCTGGGGGATCCCACGGCCCCCGATGACCCTGAGGTGCTGCAGGAACTAGGCGGCGCCAGTCCCATGGAAACCCTTGACCCCGCAGGCAGTTTTGACCCTGAGCATTGGCTTTTTGAGCAGCTCAGCCTCCAGCTGCCGCTCAAGCGCCTTTGCAGCCTTGATTGCCCCGGGATCCTGCCGGAGGAGGTGCGCGGCCCGGCCCGGCCTGACCCCATTGCCGTGGATCCCCGCTGGTTGGCGCTGCAGCAGCTAATGGTTCCCCCGCTAGGGGAGCAAAGCTCGCCCGGGGAGCTAGCCAGCGAACAATGAGGGCCTGGATTGATCAGCTTGACCTGCTGATTCGCAGCCGCACCCCCATCCTCTGGATCCGCCAGCAGGAGGAGGAGCGTTTAAAGCGATTGTTGGCCCAGGCCGCCCAACGGCTCGAGCAAAGGCTATTGCTGCAGTGGGATTTCGTGGCGGGTTTGCAGGGGCTGGCCAACTACCAGGGGCAGGCTGCCCGCAATCCGATGGCCGCCCTCGATAGCTTTCGGCTGGTGCCTGAACCCCAGGCGGCAATCCTGCTGCTGTTGGATTTCCACCGCTTTGTGGACGACAGCGCCATCTGCCGGCGCCTCTGCAACCTGGCCACGGAGCTGCGCCAACGGCCGTTCACCTTGGTGATCTCCGCCCCAGATCTGGCCCTGCCCCGGGAATTGGAGGCGAATGTGACCGTGGTGGAGCTGCCCCTGCCGGAGGCAGGGGAAATCCGCCTGCTGCTGGAGGGGATCGCCAGCGCCAGCCAAAGCCCCCTGGAGGCCAGCGCCCTGGAGTTGCTGGTGCGCAGCTGCCGCGGCCTGCCCGAACAACGGATCCGCCAGCTGGCGGCCCGGGCCCTAGCCCGCCACGGGGGCCTGGAGGCCGCCGATCTCGATGATGTGCTCGAGGAGAAACGGTTGGCCCTGGCCCGCAGTGACCTGCTCGAGTACTGCCCCGCCGCCGCCGACCCCAGCGAAATCGGTGGGCTTGACCAGCTGAAACGCTGGCTGGAGAGGCGGCGTTTGGCCTTTAGCCCTGAGGCCCAGGCCTATGGCCTGCCCCATCCCCGCGGGGTGCTGTTGGTGGGTCCCCAAGGCAGCGGGAAGTCGCTTACCGCCAAGGCGATCGCCCACAGCTGGGCGATGCCACTGCTGCGCCTTGATTTGGGCCGCCTATTTGCCGGCTTGGTGGGGGCCAGTGAGGCGCGCAGCCGCGAAATGATCCGCACGGTGGAAGCGATGGCCCCCTGCATTCTTTGGATCGATGAGATAGATAAGGGCTTTAGCCTCGATGGCCGCAGTGATGGGGGCACCAGCCAGCGGGTGTTGGCCACCCTGCTCACTTGGATGGCCGAAAAGAGTAGCCCTGTGTTTGTGGTGGCCACCGCCAATGCGATCGATAAGTTGCCGCCGGAATTGCTGCGTAAGGGGCGCTTCGATGAAATCTTTGTGCTGGATCTGCCCACATCTGCCGAAAGACGTCAGATCCTTGATTTGCACCTGCGCCGCCGCCGCCCCAGCTACAGCATTCCCCTCGAGGTGCTGGTGGACCGCTGTGCCGGTTTTTCCGGGGCCGAACTGGAGCAAATCGTTCTTGACGCCATGCTTATGGCCTTTAGCGAAGGTCGAGAATTCGGCGAAGCCGATCTGATCACCGCGGCGGCGGAATTGGTGCCGCTCAGCCGCACCGCCCGGGAACAGATCGAAGCTTTGCAAAGCTGGGCGAAGCAAGGCCGGGCCCGGCCGGCCCACTAATCAACAAGATTGCGGAGCATTACGAATACCCACAGGCGGTAACGAAGCCGGCTTCTTTTTTGTGTTTGCCCATACATCTGCCTACGGTCGTTCCAATCTCAGTGCCGCTTTGAACCTCCCCCCCAACCGCGTTGAGCTCACCAATCAGCTGGCCGTGGCCGCCCTTGGGGCCGGGGTGATTACCACCCTGGCGGTGGCCCAAGGTCAGTCCCCGCTCACGGCCCTTGGCATCACCCTCTTTTCGGCCATGGCTGCAGTAGCTGTGGGTCAGGTGCTCTGAAGCCTTGAGCCTCACCCTGCGGCAGCAGATGCCTGCCCTGGCCAGTAAGCATTACTTCAACTACGGCGGCCAGGGGCCCCTACCCACCCCCTCCCTGGAGGCGATGGTGGCCAGTTGGCAAAAGTTGCAGCAGCTGGGCCCCTTCGGCCGGGATGTGTGGCCCTGGTTAACCCATGAGCTGGGGGCCCTGCGCAGGGCCCTAGGGCAATTGTGTGGGGTGCCGCCCCAGCGCTTGGCCCTCACCGAAAACGTAACCAGTGGCTGTGTGCTGCCGCTGTGGGGCCTGCCGTTTGAGCCGGGCGATCGTTTGTTGATCAGCGATGCCGAGCACCCGGGGGTGGTGGCTGCCTGCCAGGAGCTGGCCCGCCGCCAGGGGCTGGAAATTGATTATTTCCCGGTGCAGCAGGTGCGCACCGATGCTGAATTGCTTGAGTCCTTAGGGCAGGGCCTCCAGGGCCGCACTCGCCTGGTGGTGCTCTCCCACCTGCTCTGGAACAGCGGCATCCCGATGCCGATTGCTGCGGTGGCCCAGGTGCTCGAGGGCCAGCGCCGGCGCCCGTGGCTGCTGGTGGATGCGGCCCAATCGGTGGGCAGCATCGAGTTGGGCGCGGCCCCTGCCGCCGCAGATATCTTTGCCTTCACAGGCCACAAGTGGTGTTGCGGCCCGGAGGGTCTTGGGGCCGTGGTGCTTTCCGAGCGGCTGCTGGCGGAAGCAAGTCCCACCCTGATCGGCTGGCGCAGCCTTAGCCACGAAGGGGAGGCTGGCAGTGGCTGGCATCAGGATGGGCGCCGTTTTGAGGTGGCCACCAGCTGCGTGCCGCTCGGGGCGGGCCTGCGCCAATCGCTGGAGCTACTAGAAGGTTGCGGTAATGCCGCCCAGCGGGAGGCGGAGATTTGCCTCAGAAGTGGGCAGCTCTGGGGCGGACTCCAGGCGATCCCTGGGGTGAGAACCCTGGTGGAGGCCGTCCCCCCCCGCAGTGGGCTGGTGAGCTTTGTGGTGGAGGGTCACCAGCCGGAGCAGTTGGTGAATCGTCTGGCTGACCGGGGCTTTCAGTTGCGCAGCCTTGGGGATCCCCACTGCCTGAGGGCATGTACCCACCTCACCACCAGCGCTGGGGAAGTGGAGGCGCTGCTGCTCTGCCTCGAGGGTCTTGTGCATCAAGGCTGACGACCTAAGGTTGCTGCACCTGGGGGAACTCCCATGCTCCACGAGGCGCAGACCAGCTTCCTGCATCCGCTCTCAGTGGTGGAACCCAGCGACGACCCAGAAATTTTGCTCTTTAACGCCTTTGCCCTGGCGGAAGAGATGGTGGTCGCTGCCCTCACCGAAGACCAACTGGATGAAAACTTCCGGGTGGTGCGGATCCTCTACGAAACAGGGTTACCTGGCTCCCATGTGCAGGAGCTCTTTGAGGAAATCCGCCTGGGTAATCGTCAGGCGCTGCTGCGCTTGATCGAATACGTGGCCGACGCCCTGGTGGATGAAAGTGAAGCCGCCGATGGGGAAGGGGAAATCCCCACGGCGGCATAGGCCGTCTTTAGGAGGCTTCCCCCTCCAGCAGATGGCGATACACCCAACCGGCCAGCAGGGCGCCCAGGATCGGCGCCAGCCAGAACAGCCAGAGCTGACCAATCGCTTCGCCACCCACCCAAAGGGCTACCCCGGTGCTGCGGGCAGGGTTCACTGAGGTGTTGGTCACGGGGATGCTGATCAGGTGGATCAGCACCAGCGACAGACCGATGGGAATGCCGGCAAAGCCCACCACCGCCCGGCGGTCGGTGCTGCCAAGGATCACCAGCAGAAATATGAAGCTGAGCAGCACTTCAATGGTGAGGGCGGGCAGCAGGCCATAGCCCCCGGGGGAATGCAGGCCAAAACCATTGGTGGCCAGCGGATTGCCACCGGTTAGGGCAAAGCCAGCGCGGCCACTGGCGATGGCATAAAGGGCGCCCCCAGCGAGGGTGCCGCCCAGCACCTGGGCAACGATGTAAGGCAGCAATTCTTTGCTGGGGAACCGGCCGCCGGCCCAGAGGCCAAAACTAACGGCGGGGTTGATGTGGCAACCGGAGATGTGGCCAATGGCGTAGGCCATGGTGAGCAGGCTGAGGCCAAAGGCCAGGGCCACCCCGAGGAAACCGAGGCCCAGGGGATTGGCGGCGGCTGAGTCGTAGGGGAACACGGCCGCCAGCACGGCGCTGCCGCAGCCAGCAAACACCAGCCAGAAGGTGCCGATTAGCTCAGCTAGAAATTTTTTGGAAAGGGGAACACCGGAAGCCATAGGGAAAAGTCAACCTCAAACAATTTGGCCCCCGGGATTGTTGCAGGGGTCAGCCCAAAGTGCCTGCCTTGGCCAGGTATCGGGCGGCTTCCTCGCGGTCATCGAAATGAATTTTCTCCGTGCCCACAATCTGATAGTCCTCATGGCCCTTGCCGGCGATTAGCACCAGGTCGCCAGCGCTGCCCAGGCCAATGGCCTGGCCGATCGCCAGGCGCCGATCGGCCTGCACCTGGAGGGCTGTGCCAGCGGGGATGCCCGCCCGCACGTCCGAGAGGATCTGTTGGGGGTCCTCGGTGCGGGGGTTGTCGGAGGTGAGCACTACCTGGTCGGCCAGGCGGGCAGCGATTTCACCCATCAACGGTCGTTTGCCCCGGTCCCGGTCCCCCCCGCAGCCAAACAGGCAAATAAGTTGACCCTGCACAAACGGCCTACAGGCCCCCAGGGCGTTTTCCAGGCCATCGGGGGTGTGGGCATAGTCCACCAGCACCGCCGGCTGCTGGGGGCCACTGGGCACCCGCTCCATGCGACCAGGCACCCCCTGGAATTGCCCCAAGCCCGCCAACAGGGCCTCAAGGGGTAAGCCCTGTTGCAGTAATACCCCTACGGCTTGGAGCAGATTCATCAGATTGAAGCGGCCCACCAGGGGGGACTGGAACGGGGCCTCCCCCAGGGGGGTCACGATTAAGCCTGAAACGCCAGTGGCGGAAAACCGCAGCTGTTCCATGCGCAACTCCGCCGCTGGATCCTCCAGGGAACTGCGCCAGCAGTTTTCCCCCAGGCGCATGGCCAGGCGCCGCCCATGGCGATCATCCAGGTTCACCACGGCTTTGCCCTTGAGGTACGGGGCCTCAAATAACTGGGCCTTGGCTTCGAAGTAGGCCCCTAGGGAGGGGTGATAGTCGAGGTGATCTTGGCTGAGGTTGGTGAACACTGCCCCCCTGAAACCACAACCGGCCACCCGCCGTTGCTCGAGCGCATGGGAACTCACCTCCATGGCCACCAGCCGGCAGCCGGCGCCGAGGGCCGCCGCCAGCTCGGCTTGCAACTGATCGGCGAAGGGGGTGGTGTGGGTGGCTGTGCGGCTATGGCCAGGCCAACGGTTGGTCAGGGTGCCAAACAGGGCCGTGGGCCAGCCGGCGCCGTTGGCGAGATGTTCGATCAGGTGGGTGGTGGTGGTTTTGCCGTTGGTGCCGGTAACCCCGATCAAGGCCAGCTGGGCACTGGGCTGGCCCCAAAAGGCAGCGGCCAGGCGCCCAGCGCTTTCGGCCACCGGATCGGCCACCACCAGCACCGCATCCCCTGGGCCAGGCGGATCCTGGGCTGCGGCCCCCGGGCCAATTACCGCTGCACTGGCGCCGGCCTGCAGGGCCGCTCGCCAGAAACAACCGCCATCCACCCGGGCCCCCGGCAGGCCAATGAACAGGGTGCCGGCCCCCACCCGCCGCGAATCACAGGTCACATCGCTAACCACTGGATCTGGTAAGCCCTTGGGTACCAGCAGGCCCGCATCACGGAGCAGGGGATGGAGGCGGCCCAAGGGCGGCGACTCAGGGGCAGGGGCGCTCATGGGGGGCCGCAGGGAAAGGATGCCGAAAGGCGTTTTAGGTGGTTAGAGCTTAGAAATCTGTTGCCGTAACCATTTAGCCAGGGATTCTCCCGCCAACCGCGGTGGCACCCGAGGTAACTCCTGGGGCTGGCCGTTTGGCGTGGGCACCATCAACACCGGCACCTCCAGGCCATAGCGACTCTGGAGGGCCGGATCAGCATCCACGTCCACCAGCTGAACTTGGGGGGCGGGTTCCAAGCCAGTCAGCCTTTCGGCTAGGCCTTCGCAAAGGCAACAACCCTGGCGGCTGAGCAGCATCAGCTTCATTCCGGCACCGGGTCAAAGCCCCCCTCCGTAAAGGGATGGCAGCGCAGTATTCGCCCGAGGCTGAGCCACGAGCCCCGCCAGGGGCCATGGCGCTGGATCGCCTCCACGGCGTAGCCACTGCAACTGGGTATGAAGCGACAGCGGGGCGGACCCAGCAAGGGCGAAATCAAGCGGCGATAGATGGCCAGCAGTCCAAGCAGCAGCCAACTAAACGGCCTCCAGCTAGCCCCGGGCCCAGGGGAAGCTAAGGTATTGGATTGATTTGTTGGTGCTTCACACAAGGGAGCAACTGCCGATCGAAACCCCATCCTGACGTTTCACTGAATTTATGTCTCGCTACCGCGGTGCTCGATTGAGGGTGACGCGGCGCTTGGGAGACCTTCCCGGTCTCACCCGTAAGACTGCTAAGCGGTCTTATCCCCCCGGTCAGCACGGCCAAGCCCGTCGCAAGCGCTCCGAATACGCCATCCGTCTCGAAGAGAAGCAAAAGCTTCGGTTCAATTACGGCATTTCTGAACGGCAGCTCGTTCGCTACGTCAAGAAGGCCCGGGCCCAAGAGGGCTCCACGGGAACCAACCTTCTGAAGCTGCTGGAAGGTCGCCTCGACAATGTTTGCTTCCGCCTGGGCTTTGGCCCCACCATCCCTGGTGCCCGGCAACTGGTGAACCATGGCCACGTGACCGTGAACGGCCGCGTGGTGGATATCCCCAGCTACCACTGCCGTCCCGGTGACGTGGTTGCCATTCGCGAACGTAAGCAAAGCAAATTGCTGGCAGAAACCAATCTGGCCTTCCCTGGTCTGGCCAACATTCCGCCACACCTGGAGTTTGAAAAGGCCAAGTTGATCGGCAAGGTCACTGGCAATTGCGAGCGCGAATGGGTCGCCCTCGAAATCAACGAACTGCTGGTGGTGGAGTTCTACTCACGCAAGGTCTGATCCCAGGGATCGCCCTGCTCCGGTCCCAAAGACCAAAAAGGCCCTCGCTTTTTGCGGGGGCCTTTTTTTATAAGCTCAATACCTACTTGATAGGTTAGCTGCTAGGGCTTAGCTAAGTTTTAATACTCTGGCAGCATTAGTTGAGCATACTTTGATGCGTTGCTCCTCATTTATGTTTGCATTTTCAATCCAGTCGGCAGAAATCTGAATGTCTTCATAGGGATAATCCACGGAGAACATCACAGCTTCATCGCCCATGGCCTCTAGGGCGCAGCGCAGGGCCGCATCCGCACAAACCCCTGATGTTGTAATAACTACATTTTGTTTTATCGTTTCAGATGGCGGTTGGCTGAGGGCCCTGCCAACGGTGGTCACGGCGGCGCGACTGTCTAATCGCCAAAGCATGTAAGGTAAGGTTTCTCCCATGTGGCCAAGGATTACCCGGGCCTGGGGATAGCGGTCAAAGAGACCTGAAAACACAAGCCTCAACATATGGGTAGAGGTGTCGCAAGTCCAGCTCCATACTGCCCCCTCCAATTCCGGATGGCCGTGGAATGCCTGGGGGTGATCCGCGGGCAAGCCTGGATGTAAGTAAAGCGGCACATCAAGTTGTTCTAGCGTTTGCCAAAACCGCCCAAACTGGGGCTCGTCAAGATAAGCACCGTTAGTGCTGCCATTAATAAGGGCACCAACAAAGCCAAGTTCCTCAACACAGCGCTTCAATTCATCGCAAGCAGTGTCAACATCCTGCAATGCCAAACAGGCAAATCCCCGAAAGCGTTCTGGGGCAAATTCAATATGTTTTTTCAGGCAGTCATTGGCGCGACGGGCCAGCTCAACCGCGTCTGAGGTGGCTTTAATGGATTGCACGCCGGGGGCGGTCTGGGAAAGTACCTGAATTGAGATCCCAGCGCTATCCATTGCTTTTAGGCGCTGCTCAGATACTGCCGGTAGGGCTACCTCAATGCTGCGCAGCAGATCGGGGTCAAAAAAAGCCACGTCTTTGATGGATGGCTCAAGGCCGGGGGCGCAGAAATGCTCCTCAAGGGCGATCTTGTTGGCAATCTTCTGCATTTACTATGGATTAAAGAACCAAGCCTTAGGCTAGCACTGTAATTAGCAAAGGCAATGCATTTAATTTGCTAGATGCAAGGAGTTGCGCTATGAGCAGATAATATAATTGAATATTGAAATAAAATATTGCGATCTGATTGCAATATTCAATGCAATCAGGTCGCAATTTAACTAGACATTAAATGTTAGCCATTTATTAGATTTTCTAGGGCTGCCGTCACATCCTGCTGGCGCATTAATGCTTCCCCCACCAACACCGCCTCGGCGCCTGCGGTTTGGACCTGGTCGAGATCTGCGCGGTTGAATAGGCCTGATTCGCTCACTAGCAGTGCCCCGGTGGCGCGGATCTGCTCGCCGTAAATGGCCATGAGCTGGGCGGTGGTGGCGAGATCAGTGTGGAAAGTGCTGAGGTCGCGGTTGTTGATGCCGATCAGGGTGTGGGCCGCCGCTTGGGGCTCCTGCCAAACGGGCAAAGCCAACACCCGTTCCAGTTCTGCGCCGTCGTGCACCTCGATCAACACCGCTAGGCCGAGGCTGCGGGCCACCTTGAGCAGATAAACAAAGTCTTGGTCCGTGAGGATCGCCGCAATCAGGAGGGTGGCGTCGGCGCCGGCGGCCCGGGCTTGGTAGAGCTGATAGGGGCTGAGGATGAAGTCTTTACAGAGCAAGGGCAGCTCCACCGCCTGGCGCACCTGCACCAGCACCTCAAAGCCCCCCTGGAAAAACTGTTTATCTGTGAGCACCGACAGGCAGCTGGCACCGCCGGTGGCATAGCCCTTGGCAATGGCCTCGGGATCGAAATCTTCACGGATCACCCCCTTGCTGGGGCTGGCCTTTTTGATTTCAGCGATCACCGCCGGTTTACGGCCACTGGCCCGCAGGGCGCCCACGAAATCGCGGGGGGCCGGTAGGAGCGCCACCTGCTCTTTGAGTTTTTCTAAGGGCAGGCGCTCCCGGGCCGTGGCCGTTTCCCGGTCTTTAGCCCACACAATCTCCTCAAGGATGTGGCGGGGTTTTTCCTCCGGCAGGGGAACGCCGTATTCCAGATAGGACACCCGCACCTTGGGGCTGGGGGGCCGACGACGGATCTCCATGGGGCTCAGGCGGTAAGGGCGTGGGCGGCTTGTTTGTAGGCCACTTCCACCACTTCGCTCAGGGTGGGGTGGGTGTGCACCTCATAGGCCAGGGTGCGCACGGATTGGCGGCGGGCAATGGCATTGGCCACCTCCTGGATCAGGTCGGCCGCATGTAAACCATAGATGTGGGCCCCGAGCACCTCGCCGTTGTCCTTGCGGAATAACAGCTTCATCAGGCCATCGCTTTCCAGCTCGGCCAGGGCCTTGGAATTGGCCTTGAAGTAGCTGCGCACGCTGCCCAGTTCAAAGCCCTCAGCGGCCGCCAGCTCCTTCGCTTCTTGCTCACTGAGGCCCACGGAGCCGATCTCCGGATGGGTGAAGGTGGCCGCCGGAATTGAGCGGTAATCAACAATGCGCTCAGCCCCACAGATGTTTTCCACCGCCACCATCCCCTGGGCGGCGGCGGTGTGGGCCAGCATCATTTTGCCGGTCACATCACCCACGGCCCAGAGGTGGGGCACCGGCTCACCGCCGGCCAGCACCCGCATGCCGCCGTCTACGGGAATGAAACCCCGTTCGGTTTCCACCCCCACGGAGCTGAGGTTGAGCTCGGCACTCACCGGCACCCGTCCGGTGGCCACCAGCACCGCATCCACCTCCAGCACCTCCACCAGCTTGCGGCTTTTGGCATCCACCAATTCGATCCGCACGGGGTTGCCGGGGGTCACCTTGCTGGCAAATACCCCCACCCTGGTTTCAATGTCGCGGCCTTCAATCAGCTTGCGGGCGGCCAACTTGGCGATGTCTGGATCGAAGGTGGGCATCACCCGATCCAGGGCTTCGACCATGGTTACCTCACAGCCCAGGG
>Ga0114959_10000878_pt1 | contig 27894 bp, 30 predicted proteins | sample C_130625_EF_Meta_FD_87317 | JGI IMG/M metagenome (GOLD analysis project Ga0114959, IMG submission 87317) | Freshwater microbial communities from Lake Croche, Canada to study carbon cycling - C_130625_EF_MetaG | ecosystem: Environmental > Aquatic > Freshwater > Lake | place: Lake Croche, Canada... | reverse complement strand
AATTAATAATTTATCCGCTAATTCTGTTTGTTTAAACCCTCTTTCTTTGATTTCGTTACGCAATAATTCTCCTGGGTGCATAGCCACAGGTGGAATGAAATTTTGTTCTAATCTTCTTTTCATGTTGTTAGTGATAATCGGTTAAATCTTCGATGATGATTATTTCTAAGACTTCCTTCTCACTTTCTTGTAATGAAACCTCAAAAATCATTCTGTATAGGTCATTAATCCTTGCAGAATAATATCCAGCCACATCATTTTTAAGCGGATGAATTCTTAGGGAATTGATTTTTTTGATTTCTGAGAATGTGGAAGTATTTTGAAATAAGGAAACAACTTTTCTGAATTGATTTTGTATAATCATTGGAAATTTGGGTTTCCCCTTGAATGTTCCCAAACAATAATCGTACAAATCATCATTATCAAATTCCATTATCATGACAAAAATATAACCTTTTAGGTTATAAAAATTAAATTGTGGTTAAAATTTTATTTTCTCCTACAAATTTAACCACAATTTCAGATTCTCATTCTCTACCTCCACTATTTCCAAATGAATTTTCCCTTCTTCATTCCACTGCATTTGCAAACCAAAAGCATCTAATAACTCATTGACCATGCTTTCGAGGGGCATATTTCCATAAATACAATCGTCAAAATATTGTTGTATGGAATAAGCTCCCCCATCGGGGGCGGGGGGGGCTATTTCTTCACAAACTCGTTGATAATCTTCTAATGAATATCCTATACCCGTCTTTCCGAAACGTTCCCACAAAATTTGCATCACGGTTTCTAAGGATTTTTGATGTCCAAAACGCAAACGAATCATCAAATCCAAAATCAACGCAACCACCGCCCCTTTCTGATAAATTGAAACTCTGCGGTGCGGAATGGCTTGCACGTAACCATCCAACCATAAATCAAAAGAGGATTCTACCAAAGACTGAAATGCCTTGCCATCTTGCTCAAAATGGCGTTTCAAGACGGTTTCTAATTCCTTTAAATATTGTTCTTGCGTGAAAACTCCCGATTGCACCAAGAATAAATCTCCGTAATAAGTCGTAACGCCTTCCGCCACAAAACCTGTTGGAAAGTAGTTTTCCTTCGTAAAATCGTAAGGCATCATCTCAACGGGACGAATTTTGCAAATATTCCAAGCGTGGTACAATTCGTGTGAAGAAACGCCCAAAAGGTCATTATACAATCCGTCGCCCTCAGAATCTGGACCTAAGACAATCATGGTAGAATTCCGATGTTCCACACCATGATAAAAAGAAGTCGGAAGAATCCAGTTGATAAAATGATAATTCTTTTCTGGAAAATCACCCATTACTTGAATTTGTTTCTCCGTAAATGCTTGAAAATCGGGTATTAATTTCGTCCAATCGGGCGTATAATTTCCCAAAAACCAGACGTAAAAATCAACCTCGCCAACTTGATAAGTTTGATGTTGCAAATACGGACTGGCGAGTAAAGGAGAATCGACAAGAGCCTCATAAGTAGAAATAAAGCCCCCCCCGCCCCCGAAGGGGGAGCTTTCTTGTCCGCTTTTCACTAATCCGTTATTATAATTTATAGCCCCACAAGCGATTTTGAAAGCTCCCCCTTCGGGGGCGGGGGGGGCGATTTCCAAAACACAAGCCTCATCCATACGCCCCTCCACACAAGGCAAACAATTCACAAAATTAACATACATCACGGATTCATCCACGAACGAACTTCCTGCATTTTGTACATTAGCAAAATAGGTAAATTTAACAATAACTTCCTCTAAACCAGTCGTATGGATTAACCAACGGTCTTTGGTAAGCTTGTGAAATGAGACTTTTTCTTGGGAAGAAAATACTTCAAATCGTTGAATATTTTTGGCAAAATGTTGGAGTTCGTACCGCCCAGGTCGCCATGCTGGAAGTTGCAATTCGATGGTATCGGCCTGAATATGATCAATCATCATTTCAATATGTAGGAAATGGCTTTGGGGATTTTCTGAGGATATTTTGTATTTTATCATATGGCTTTCACGGCACTTTATGGAACACGAAATGAACTAGCAATGAAATTCTGGAGTGTGCAATCACTTTAAAGCGACCAAATTACTCATAATCAATCATATAAAAACAGAAACTTTTAAAAAAGAGTTGGGAAATAATAATAAGTTGCCTACCTTTGCAGTCCTGTTTTAAGAACATATAGATTTTTATTAATATATCGCCATGAAAAGAACGTTTCAACCATCGGTAAAGAAAAGAAAAAACAAACACGGTTTCCGTGAAAGAATGTCAACGCCAAACGGTCGTCGTACCTTAGCGGCTCGTCGTGCCAGAGGCAGACACAAATTGACCGTTTCTGACGAGAAGAGAGGTAAATAGATTTTAGAGAATAGTTAATGCGGTTCGCCGCCCGAATTAATAGAGAATAGTTAGTTCAATTATTACTCATTAAATCTTAACTATTGACTGAATATCGTGAAATTTACTTTCAAGAAGTCCGAAAGACTCAATTCCAAAAAAGTTATAGAACAACTCTTTGATAAAAAGGGTAGAGAAACAAACCAATCGGTTTTTCTCTACCCTTTTCGTGTTTCTTATATAGGTATTAGGGGTTTGGATTTAGGGGTTAGTGAATCAGAGTCCGACACACTAACTCCTAACCCCCAACCCCTAACACCTAATAGTCCCGAAATCCTCATTTCCGTTTCCAAACGATTCTTCAAACACGCTGTTGATAGAAATCTCATCAAGCGTCGTACCCGAGAGGCATATCGTCTCAATAAGCACCTTCTACTACAAAAACCAGCCCCCCAAATTCCAGCTTACATTGCTTTTGTGTATATTGCAAAGACAATCGAAGATTACGCCAAAATAGAAAAATCAATGAAAGCGATTTTTCAGAAAATGGTTTAGTTTTGGTTTGAAATATCGTATTTGATTTTGCGTTAAATATTATAAAAAATAAAATAAAATGGAAACCGCAACTATACAAAGAGGTATCAGCTATGTTACCAATAATTTTGGTGAGAAAACCGCCATGATATTTGACTTAAAGAATGAAGCTATAAAGGAATTAATGGAAGATTTATTAGATACGCTCTCGGCAGCTGAGAGAATCAATGACCCCGTTGTTCCATTTAGTGAAGTGCGTTCAAGAATTAAAGCTAAACTATAAACTCAGAAAATGTACGAAATAGTAATTAGCGAAAAGGCAGACAAAGAACCTGACAAACTACCCGCTAAAGTGGCTGATAAAATCTTGGATAAAATTGAGATTTTAGCAACTGACCCAAGACCTCGCAAACATAAGAAATTAACCAATTTTCATGTAGCAAATGTAACTGGCGACCTTTATAGAATTAGGATAGGAGATTACAGAGCCATTTATACAGTTGAAGATGATATTTTAAGGGTTTTGGTTGTGAAAGTTGCTCATCGGAAAGAAGTTTATGTGTAAGGTATTAATGAACACTTCTCATTAATTATCAGATAGTTACAAATAAAATCATACAACTATCTTTGCCCAGTTTCTTTCATTTTATGGAACAGAAATATACTGAAATATTAATATCATCCGAAAGCAATAATACTTTATTTGAAAAATTAGAAAATCGAATTATTACACTATTTAAGGGTGAAATCATTAATAAAGTATCGGATTTAGATTCTACTTATTACGATTTTAAAATGAGTTCAAATCTTATAACATTACATAAGCAAGTGTTTGTAGGTATCTCAATTTTTCCAACTGATTTAAATAATGCTTCGATAGAATGTAATAGTGTAGTTAAGAAAATAGGATAAGATTTAAAAGTCATCCATAAAATAAAAAATAGAATAAATAAAATGAACATAAAAAAATACACTAAAACCCTAATAGTCAGCGGAATAACGATAGTGGGACTATCGTTGACTTCCTTCTCTGACCCAGGCGAGCGATTCTTTGATATTGCTAAAAACTTGGATATTTACGCCACGCTTTTCAAGGAATTGAATCGCTACTATGTGGACGAAATCAATCCTAATAAGACCGTCAAGACTTCAATTGATGCAATGTTGAAATCGTTTGACCCGTACACCGTCTATTATGCCGAAGATGATATTGAGGATTATATGACCATGACAACGGGGAAATATAATGGCATTGGCATCGTGACGGGCAACCGCAACGGACGTATCATGGTGATGTTGATTGATGAAGGCACGCCTGCCGAAAAATCGGGCTTGAAAATTGGCGATGAAATCGTAAAAGTGGATGGCGTTGATTTGAAATCCAAAAAAGGAATCGATCCCGGCAAATTGATAAAAGGACAAACGGGTACATCCGTAAAATTGACCGTAAAACGCTACGGAACGGATAAACTGGAGGATATTTTCGTTACTCGTGATGTAGTGAAAATGAAAAATGTTCCTTATTACGGCATGATTAATGACGAAGTGGGCTACATTGATTTGAAAGATTTTACGGGTACTGCCACCAAAGAAGTGCGTCAAGCTTTTACGGAATTGAAGGGAAAAGGCATGAAAAAATTGGTGCTTGATCTTCGTGAAAATCCGGGTGGATTGTTGAATATGGCGGTGGATATTTGTAATATTTTCTTGCCAAAAGAATCGGAAATTGTTTCAACCAAAGGCAAAGTGCAAGAATGGAACAAAACCTACACGGGGCTCAATCCTCCTATGGATACGGAAATGCCGATTAGTGTTTTGACCAATTCGAGAAGTGCTTCGGCGGCGGAAATTGTGTCGGGCGTAATTCAGGATTATGACCGTGGCGTGCTGATTGGCCAGCGCACGTATGGCAAAGGTTTGGTGCAAGTTACCCGTGATTTGACGTATAATACCAAACTGAAAGTTACCACGGCAAAATACTACATCCCGAGTGGACGTTGCATTCAAGCCATCGACTATGCACATCGTAATCCAGACGGTAGCGTTGGGAAATTACCAGATTCATTAAAACGTCCTTTCAAGACTAAAAAGAGTGGTAGGACGGTTTATGATGGGGGAGGAGTTTTGCCGGATATTGAGGTAGAGAAAATAGCTCCTGCCACAGTAACACTTTCACTATCAAATAAATACATTTTATTTGACTATGCCATAAAATATCATTTCGATCATCCTACGATTAAGTCCGCTAAAGATTTTGAATTATCGCCTACGGAATATCAAGACTTTGTAAAGTGGGCATCAACCCAAGATTTTGACTATACAACCCAAGCCGAAAGAGACTTAAGTGTTTTGGAAGCATCAGCAAAAAGGGAGCGATATTTTGATGTAGTTTCTGAACAGTTGAAGGCACTCCGTTCAAAATTATCGCACAATAAAGAAGCTGATATGATGAAGTTTAAAGACGAAATCAAAACGGCCTTGGAACAAGAAATTATCGTCCATTATTATCTCCAAAAAGGTACTCGTGAGCAATCTTTCGCCAAAGACCCTGAGATTCAGTCGGCTTTGAAATTATTTTCTGATATGAATCGTTATCAAGCGATTTTGAAGGGAGGGAAGTAGGGATTGGGTATAAGTTATTTGGAATTTGTATTCTCTGTTTTAATCCTAAAATCCATTAATCTAACGAATACAAATTCAGACAGCAAAAATGGCGACTAAGAAATTGATCGCTATTTTTTGTTTGGAAGGTTTAGGGCTAATTTTGTTGGTGTAAATTACTTTCTGAACTTGGATTCATAGAATTAGAGGATTTTTGGATTGAAGTTCGAAAATAATATTCCTAAAAATCTTCAAATCTCACGAATTCAATTTCAGCCCGGTTCGCCTCGACAAATTCAAGCAAATAACAAATCCGCAATCAAAATATGTCCTTAATTCTCAGCATAGATACCTCCACAAAAGTATGTTCCGTTGTCTTGCACAGTGATGGCAAACTGTTAGCAATCAGCGAATTATATACTGAAAAATCTCATTCTGGAATGCTCACGACCCTTTGCGAAAATGTAGTGAAATATGCAGGGTTTTCCTTGAACGCTTTGGATGCCATTGCCGTGGCAAAAGGTCCAGGCTCGTACACGGGTTTACGCATTGGCGTATCCACCGCCAAAGGTTTCTGCTTTGCCTTGGATAAACCTCTGATTTCTATTAATACCTTGGAAGCAATGGCGTTTCAAGTCAAAGATTTTTATGATCAAACCTATTTGCTGTGTCCAATGATTGATGCCCGAAGAATGGAAGTTTATTGCCAAGTTCTTGATAATCAAATGAATGTAATTCACGAAACGGAGGCAAAAGTTATCGACGAATTATCTTTTTCTGAGTTATTGAAAGAAAATAAAATCGTATTTTTTGGCGATGGAGCGGCAAAATGTCAAGCAGAAATTAATCATAAGAATGCTGTTTTCTTAAAGACAGAGATTCATCCTTCCGCCAAAACGGTTGGATTATTGGCAACCAATTCTTTTGAAAAATCGTTATTTGAGAACTTAGTGAGTTTCGAGCCTTTTTATTTGAAAGACTTTGTGGGAACGCAGGCAAAAAAGGCACAGAGGCAAGAAGGAATAGAGTAGCAAAGTGTTGAAATATAAACCGTATTATCAAAAGGGAGTAAAAACTTTGTGCCACTGCGCCTTTGCAGCTTTGCTCCTTTAAAAAAATGGAAGAAGAATTAATTATCAATAAAGTAATCAATAGCGGACTCGTTACTTTTGACTTGGAAGACCTATATGACCAAGGCGAAAGAGTGGTTTATGACCTCAAAGACAATTTATTTATGGGGATGATTTTGAAGGAAAAAGATTTTAGAGAATTCCTTAAAAACCATGATTGGAGTTCATACAAAGGGAAAAATGTGGCAATTATCTGTTCGGAAGATGTTGTGATTCCCACGTGGGCGTATATGCTTTTGACTTTGAAATTACAGCCTTTTGCTAATAATGTTGTTTTGGGAAATTTAGAAGAATTAGAGAATAAACTATTTTACGATGCGCTTCGTAAAGTTAATCCAGAAGCATATCTGGGAGCGAGAGTTGTGGTGAAGGGTTGTTCAAAAGTGTTTGTTCCTGCGGCAGCTTACGTAGAAATTACCCGAATTTTGCAACCTTTTGTACAGTCGTTAATGTTTGGAGAACCATGCAGTACAGTTCCTTTGTATAAGAAAAAAGCGTAAGCCATTTTACACAAAAAGCCGTCTCATATGTTATTGGGACGGCTTTTTTAATTTATCCAATCAAAAGAAACCCGATCAAATTCTGGATTTATACTTTCGTTTGTTCGGTGATTATTGGCATTTTTACGATTCACATTTCGTTTGTTCTGAAAATCTCTCCAACTATTTTGTTGAAAAATGGCTCTGTGTTGTTTCATGTTTTTTTGTCAAAATTACCACCAACCTACCAACACTTGATGAACGGATTATTACAAAATTGTAAAGAAATTCGATGTTGGTTTTTAGATGCGTCCGAAGCTTCGGTTTGATTTTGTTAAAATACAGATAATTAAACCTTTTTTTTGTAGATTTTCCTGTTTTGGTGAAAGCATTTTCGTAGCTTTTTCGTCGTTTTTCAACACTTTCCCTAGCAATTTCTGACCATTTACCACCTAGATTGATAATAAAACCGCCCCTTTTTGAAGGTTGAAATATCTAGCCCATCCTTGATTCAGGTAGATATTTTCAGTATTTAAAACTTGTCCGTTGGGATTTGTAAATCTAAAGATACTCGACTGGTCGGCCGTTGAATAGATTTCTGCCTTAAATTTACCATTATTAGGATTTGGGTAAAGCGTTATTTCTTTATCAAAATCATTTTAATTGATATACAAATCTGATTTTTGACAACCCAATGGAAATTGCTTCGTTTCCTCAGGAGTGGTGATTGAACTTACGTATTTGACGGTCAAACTCTTCGCTTTCCCATCGTCGTTACAAACGACTCACACACTGGCAGGAATATCAAAACGAAAGGCTTTATAAGATAATTTTTCTGTTCCTAAAGTATTGACCAAATCAAAGCGATAACCTCGATTGGTTTGCATAGAGCCTATTTTTTGCTTATCCAAATAAAAATCTACCATCAGAATATCATCGTAAATTCCGCCTTGAATGCCCAACCTTTCATGGAACAGCAATTCGAGTTTTCAACAACTCCATGGTAAGGTAGTGCTGCTACGGGGCCGATTATGTTGTAAATGGGATTTGTTATAATTGGCTCACTACGTCAATCATTACACTTTTCCTCTAATCTTTTTTGGGTTAAAAATATGGTTTATTGATGTCTTCGCCCGTGACTACAACTTTTCCTGTAACAGTATCTCTTTCGAAAGAAGCGATTCTGTTTATTGAAATTTTTCATCGAAAGAACCATTATCAGCGCTAACGATTAGCCAATTTGCCAACTTTGCGTTTCAGATTTGAGCATACCGCAATTTCATGTTCTCCCCCCGTCGGAAAAATGTTTGGCAACGAATCCGGTGAGAAACCCAAGCTGAATTTAAATTCACGAATCCCCGAACGATCACCCGAACAAAGCTTCTTTTTTCGGCTTCGGTTGAAGGCTTTAAAATTTCAATTTTTCCACCAAATCTTACCTGAAACATATGCCAAAGGCTACTTTTAAACCGAGTAGCATAGGGCAATACATACCTAAAAGAGCAAAAATAATCTTTATAATCCTTTTCCCACTCTGGGGCATTTCCCAAATTTGCTTGAGTTGTTCTAATTTTAATTTCGTCCAAATAAAAGTCCGCTATTAAAATGTTTTTGATATATTTACCATCCAAAGCCCAACCCGTAATTTCTTGACAATCAACACTTTCTACACCTCCACGATAGGAATCAATCGTATTAGGTAAGGTTTTCAATTTTTGACAATCACTATTGTAGGCATCCTCAAAATTAAGAATCGAACCACAAGTTGAATAGTCAGTCAATGGTTGATTATAGCGAATATCAGTCGTGTATGCTTCATTCAGAAAAATTCGCACGGGAATGCTTCCTTTGCCATCAAATACGCTTCGCCAATTTTTATAAAGTCTACAATTATTGACCACGTTGGTTTGGTCTGATGTATTACAGCCATCATTCGTGAGCATGTCATCCACGCTATAAAATGCTGAACCGCACGTCCCAATGGGTTTCATAATACCACAAGAAACTTTTATATGTTCATCCACAACCTCCACGATCATTTTTCGCTGAATGCTTTCATCCAGGTAATCATTGAAAACACTCATCAAATATGCCCCCTGGCGTTTAACTCACTTCAAATTTTTCTTGCGTTGCCTACGGGTCTTGGGCTTCATCCAAAATTCATTTATTCGGCATATTGTTTCGGCACATATCCGCAACTATTGGATGGTCTGCCAATGAGCCATCACTTGTTTTATGCCCTCAGTTCCTTCCCCAATATGCTTAAATCCATAATTTCCAATACGAGTTTACAACCAAGCACCACAATCATTGATTATCTTGAATCGTGCATCAATTGCTTTGACGGCTTTCACCAAAGTCATCGAAAAATTCTTCAGTAAATAATGTCTAAAATAACCCCAATATTGGGTTTTTTTGCCATTATCAAAAATTACTACAAATGAAAATGAACCCGTTGAAGCTTTAGATTCGAAGGCATTAAAACTGGTAAAATCCTTTCTTCGATTTCCCCACGCTATTGGAAATTCTTAAAATCATCATGGTATCCTTCTTGCAAAAACGCTCTAAAACTTTGAACGGTAGCCTTGAAAACCAATCGAGAAGAGCATGAGTGGAGAAAGTTGTCGAGAATAGTAGACCATTTGTCGAAAATATTAGGAAGTAGGTAAAAAGTCTTTGCATAACCCGGAATTGAGTTTTAATTTCAATCGTAAAGTCTATTCAGAGAGGTATTAAATGTTTATGTAAAAATAAGAAGCATGTATTTTATCACCTTTATAAATTATAACTAAAAGTTTTTCTGAATGGAAAATGAAAAAACAATCGTAACAAATACACGATCACAGTACCCGTTGAGAACAAAATAGATATGATGGCGATGGACGAGCGAAACATGAACTTTGGGGAACCCATAGTGTAAGGGATATCGTCATGGATAGAAAACCTCGGGGAGTTAAAAATTTAAACCTTGATGCAGGTCATTAAAATGATTATTAGCCCGGGGTTTTATCATTTTAATGAAAATAATGAGGCAAAAGCCATTATAGAAGCTAATCAAATCGGCTTAAAAGAATGGAAATAGCCCAAAATGCGAACCAGCAAAGCACAATCAGCCGCCCTTTCATTGTGTAATATTTTCACAGTAAACGTTTTAAAAAACTTATTTGAAAGCAGTTTTAACTAAGAAAATAGTTTTAAATACTGATTAAATGGAATGAGATTATCAAGCTCAATCAAAATCAATTGTGTTATTGAAAAACCAAAACGATGCTTTGCCAATTACCCAAATAAAAATATTTTACGTGGGCAAGTCGTAATTTCTTGGGAGTGGAATCACCCGGTTTAATTGATTCCCCGGTAATTATGAAGATTATTAAAAAATATTTCATCGTTACCTACAACCCAAATAAGACTGATATTACCATGATTTTCATCCAAAATCCAAGCGCCAAGCTTGGTTATCACAAAGATGACGTAAAAATGGCGGTAATGGATTTGTGCCAAAATTCGTCAAAACCGTGATTATACCGCAAAGTATGCCCATGAAACAAGGAATCCGGGAGGCAAACCAATGGAAAAGTAAGCGAATCGTTCTAATAAAACAAAATAGTAAAAACATCAAATGTTAAGAATCTGAAATTGCTTTTAGATTCAAATGCGACTGAAAAGGTAAACAGTAATTTTTTCGGTAAATTCAATGATTTTCTAGGAATTTAAGCTTGAATCTTCGGCTATTTTTGATGAGTTTTGGTGTTTAAGACCAAACACTTATGGAAACGATTAATGGTAAATCGGAGCCATCAGAATTATTTTCTGTTCAAATTACCGCAACTCGCTAGGTTGATCCTAGGACAATTAGCTTGGGATATTCCTCAGAATAGGGAAAGCCTTACAGATTAGGGAGGCCAAATGGATGATTTTGGTTTTAGGATGAATTATACATGCGCAATTAAAAACGTTAATACAACCAAATTTAGAAGTATATAATCAAGGCTCTACGTCTTTCATACTTACAAGCAAATAAAAAACCATGAAAAAAATATTATTTTTACTCGCAGTAGCTATTTTCTGCTGTTTATCGAAGTTCACTTTTGCCCAAATCCAAACGGGTGAAAATGTCGCCGTTACGAATACGGAATCGGGCAAAGTTCGTGGATATATTCACAACAATATTTTCACTTACAAAGGAATTCCTTACGCAGAAGCCGAGCGATTTATGGCTCCTGCCAAACCAAAACCTTGGTCTGGCGTTCGTGCCTCTTTGGTTTATGGTCCCGTGGCTCCCTTACTCGACCCAACTACCAGCGTACAAGATGAAGGTGAATTCATTTTTCATCACGATTGGGGATTCACGAACGAAGACTGTATGCGTTTGAACGTTTGGACTCCCAACATCAAGGATGGCAAAAAACGACCCGTTATGTTCTGGATCCACGGGGGAGGTTTTACCGCAGGTTCTTCGCAAGAATTGCCTTCGTATGATGGCGAAAATTTAGCGAAGAAAGGCGATGTCGTAGTCGTTTCTATCAATCATCGTTTAAATATTTTGGGCTATTTAGATTTATCCGCTTATGGCGAAAAATATAAACAATCGGCCAATTTGAGCATTTTAGATATGAAAGTAGCGTTGGAATGGGTAAAAGCAAATATCGAAAACTTCGGTGGCGACCCCAATAATGTCATGATTTTTGGACAATCGGGTGGTGGTGCCAAAGTGAATACTTTAATGGCAATGCCTTCGGCTAAAGGACTTTTTCATAAAGCCATCAATGAAAGCGGTTCGTTTAGAACGGCAATGTTAGAAAGAACCGATACCCAATTAATCGCTTCCGAAGTTTTGAAAGCGCTTGATTTACAGCCAAATCAAGTGGATGAAATTCAGAAAGTACCTTTTGAAAAATTGAGCGTAGCGGGTAAAAAAGCCCTGAAAATAGTAGCTGACAAAATGAAAGCTGAAGGGAAACCCGTCATTGGTTTTGGATTAAGCTGGGGACCAAGTCGTGATGGAGAGGTTTTACCTTATCAGTTATTTTCAGATGAAGCTTTTGAATTGTCTAAAAATATTCCTTTGATGTTAGGCACTACAAAAAATGAATTTACACCGTTTGCGGGTATGACCACTTTTAATAGTACCAAAGCACAAGCCCTCGAAATTATCCAGAAGAAATATAATACGAAAACAGAAGCCTATTTAGCGGCGGTTACAAAAGCCTATCCAAACGATAAAAAACCTTCTGATCTATTAGACATTGATTTTTCTTTCAGACCTGGGGCCGTAATTCAAGCAAATCAAAAATCGGCTTTGCGTGGCGGTGCGCCAACTTATATGTACTTATTCTCGTGGCAGTCTCCTGTATTAGACGGAAAATTCAAAGCGGTACATTGTATGGAATTACCTTTCGTTTTCAACAATATTGCTCGTTGCGAAGAAATGACGGGGGGCGGCAGAGAAGCGTATATTCTAGCAGATAAAATGAGTCAATCATGGATAAATTTTGCCAAAACAGGTAATCCAAATCACCCAGGATTACCAAAATGGGAAACTTATGATGCCTTAAAAGGAACTACGATGTTTTTTGATAATACTTGTGAAATTAAACACAATCATGATGCTGCCTTGTTGGAGCTTATGAAATAGTAATAAAAATAATTACCCTTCAAACAAAAAATACTCGCTCAAATTCTGGGCGAGTATTTTTTGTATTATATAAACGAGTTAATTTCGCATTTTAGGTTACTATTGATTATCATCAAATTAGATTGAATCTTCAGCAGTATTTTCTTTCTTTACTTTTTTCGCTTTTTTCACTGGCGCTTCTTCAACAACATCAGTTACTGGAGCAACAACCTCTGCCACCGGCGCTGGAGCTGGCTCAGCTACAACTGCTACTTTTGCAGGAGCAACCACCGTATCACCCAAAGGAAGGATTTCTACGAAAGAACGCCCTTTAAATCCTTTTTTGAAATGAACTGTTCCGTCAATTAAAGCGAATAAAGTATGATCTTTCCCAAGACCAACACCAGGCCCAGGATTATGAGCTGTTCCTCTTTGACGAATAATAATATTACCAGCAATTGCCGGCTGACCTCCGAATATTTTTACACCGAGGCGTTTACTGTGGGACTCACGGCCGTTCTTAGAACTACCCGCACCTTTCTTATGTGCCATTTCTTAGTAAGTTTTTTTATCTGTTATATATCTTAAGTGATGAGTGATGAGTGAAAAGCTTTCAAAAACTGATAACACTCAATAATTCATAACTTATAACTATAATGTGATTCCTTCGATTAATACTTTTGTAAAATTTTGACGGTGGCCGTTTTGCTTTTGATAGCCTTTACGACGTTTCTTTTTGAATACCAGAACTTTCTCTCCACGTACGTGAGCTAAAATTTTACCTGATACTGTGGCACCTGCTACGGTTGGGAGACCCACTTTGATGTCCCCGTCATTATCGACAAGAAGAACCTTATCGAAAACCAGTGCAGCGCCTTCCTCGCCCACCAAACGGTGGGTGTAGAGGAAACGGTCTTTCTCAACTTTAAATTGCTGACCAGCGATTTCTACGATTGCGTACATTTGTAAATGTTTAAAAATGAAATTTTAATTTGGCTTGCAAAGGTACAGCTTTTGTTTTGAAATCTGAAAAGAAACGACTACTTTTATTTCAAATTAAAATCATTTTTTTAATTTATAACCTATTGTTTGATAATGAGTTAAGAAAATAAAGTATAATTAAAATCGAATTGAGGTTCGAGAAAATTTTTATATTTACTTCATTTAATTACAGACTAGGTGTATTTTACTTATTATTTTTACAGGCCAACTAATTACTGATTTCATTGTTGACTTAATAACCGACTTATTATTTATAGCTAAAACAATCCTCATGTTTCTGAAACAAAGTGCTTTAATATTTACCTTTGGGCTTTATTTTTCTGTATTTCAAGTATTTAGCCAGTCGGAAAAAATCCGTGTGATTCATTTTGAGGATTTACAAAAACAAATAAACAATGTAACAGATACGACTTTGGTGGTACATTTTTGGGCAACTTGGTGCAGGCCTTGCATTGAAGAATTACCCAAGTATGAAAAACTTAGTCAGGAATTTGCTACCAAAAAAATTAGATTTATAATGGTAAGCATGGATTTTCCCAAAGATTTAAAAGCTAAGGTTGAGCCTTTCATTACCAAAAATAACATAAATTCGGAAGTTGTCCTATTGGACGAACCTGATTATAATGCATGGATTGACGAAATCGACCAAGAATGGTCTGGAACAATCCCTGCTACTTTAATGGTGAATTTAATCATGAGAAAAAGAGTTTTTTTTGAAGGACAAGCTGACATTGAGAAGTTTTTGGAGGAATTAAAAGGAATGACTCCTGCGGTGGACACGAATTAGTTGTGATTGGTGATTAATTCTCCCCGCTACTTTTATATCACAACTCACTGAATACATTAAATCGCAAATGAGAAAAAATTAATAATTAATAAGGGAAAAATCATGAAAAAAATACACATTTTGGGTTCAATGGGCTTACTATTTATGGTTCTTGAGCTTTTATTTGCTTTTAAAAATAGCAATGACATAATTGTTGACAAAGGTTACGGTATTGGTGAGGTAGTGAATGATTTCAAACTAAAAAGTACTTCTGGCGGCATCACTTCAATGGCTGAAAATCGCTCTGCAAAAGGTTATATTATCGTTTTTACTTGTAATCACTGTCCTTTTTCTAAAGCTTATGAAAGTAGAATTATGGCGTTAGACCGAAAATATGCTTCAGAGGGATATCCAGTTTTAGCGATAAATCCCAATGATCCTCTGGCTTATGAAGAGGATACTTTCGAGAATATGCAAGCCTCAGCCAAATCAAAAGGTTATACATTTGAATATTTGCAAGATGAAACGCAATCTGTGGCTCGTGCATTTGGGGCTGCTCGGACGCCTTCTGCCTACGTTGTCAAGCGTGAGGGCGAAAAATTTATTATGCAGTACATCGGTGGAATTGATGATAACACCCAAGATGCCAATGGCGTAACAAAACGATATATTGAAGAAGCCGTAAATAACCTATTAGCAGGAAAACCAGTTGTCGTAAACTTTACAAAATCAGTAGGTTGTGCAATTAAATGGAAGGGTGTTTGAGCTTAATTACTGGCTATGAGGTAATTAGTTATTGGTTAAATTAGGAAATAGAAACAATTTTCACTTTGAGAACCAATAACTGATAACCAATCACAAAACCTGTCTGTTTGCACAAAAATAAGTCGTTCTCCCTCCAACTTTACTGATGCTGATTTTCTCGCCACGAGCCCCACATTTATCCTCCCTTATGTCCTGCAAATTGGCTTTTCCCCAACCCCGTGCATGTATGAGGAAATTCTCTGGAAAATCATCGTAATTTGCTTGTAAATCTATGGCAGTTTCAATGACAAAGCGCATGGATTTATGGATTTCAAGTATTTCTTTTTCAGATAATTGATTAGCTTTTTTCTCTGGATGAATTTTAGCCTGATACAGCATTTCATCGACAATCCAATTGCCAATTCCAGCTACGGTTGATTGGTCCAATAAAACGGATTTTATGGGTGCATTCTTCTTGTTGATGGTTTTTGATAATTCTTCCACCGTGATTTCTAAGGCATCTTTATTGATTTTTTTGCGAGATAAATATTCTTCCACATTCTCCACAATTCCGATTCGCTCAAATTTTCTTGGACATAAAAAGCCTAATCTGAAACCGTTGGCAAACTTAAAAATGATTCTGGCAAAACGGGGCGTATCTTCATCGTCTTTGAAATAAGCCAAATCGCCCGTCATGCCGAAATGAAAGTGCAGCCAATAAGGAGCATCTAATTGAGCAAATAGATTTTTTCCCACCCGTTTTGTACCGATAAATTGATGACTTTTTAATTGCTGATTCAGCGTGTCGTAGTCGGTGGTGAGCAATTTTGTATCCTCCACATAAACATCGCTAATGGATTGATAAAGACTAGTTTCTTCAAAATATCGACGATAGGTTTCTACTTCGGGGAGTTCGGGCATTGAGTTTGGAGGTTTATGAGAGAACTGGTTTTTGGGTGGATTTGTTTTTGCCCGAATCTAAAAACCATTTATTCATCCCACTCATATTCATCCCACTCAGCTATATCAACTTTCATTCTCAAATTACAGAACTCTTCAAAGTTTTCATAAAAACGTACAGATGGAAATTTATCACTTTCTTTTTCACCTTTCCAAGTAAGATGAACAACCGCAAATGTTGAGCTTATTTCTGGATTCTTCGTAAGAAATAATACATCATCATTGCTTTGAAATTTACCAAGTCCAGATGTTACAAGTTCGGTCAAGATATGGGCTTTATGCTTCGATTTAAAAAAGCCAAAAAATGATGTTTCGATTGACTTTGTACCTATTTCCTTCTTCAATTCATCTTCAAAAGCAATTTTTTGTTCTATTAAAATTGTACTCCAAGGTGCTTGTAAAAATAATTTTGGTGGAAGTTTATGAAAAAAATTATCAATTACGAATCTGTCTACTCCTGTCACGTCAATCTTTAATGGTTCGTCTGAAAAATTTGGCGAATCCTCAAAAGTTATTCCTCCTTGTGCAAATACGAAATATCCATTTTCAAGCTGAATACTTATTCTGAAAGAAATTCAAAATTGGGTTTATTGGTTTCCCAAAACTTCCAAACATATTTCTGAATATACTCAAAATAATAGTTTGTTGGAGAGAACACTCCCCATAAACATCCCACACTTTCATCTCCTACTTGTAAATTAGTAGTACCAATGAGGTTTGTATTGGAGTACATTTTGGCTTTCATAAAACGGAATTATACAAAAAAAGCCCCGGCTGAGGCTTTTAGAAATTTTTTATTTTAAAACTACACAAACAAATCTTTCGCCTTAATCTCAAAATCATCAAGCACAGGATTGGCAGAACAAATGTCTGCATCAGTACAAATTACCACGTTTTTGGCTGAGGTATAAACTTCTACCATTTGATTATCTGGGTAAATTAACCACGTTACTTTCACACCATTTTTGAAATACTCAATGATTTTTTGCTTTATTTCATTAATCTGGTCGTGGGAAGAAAATACTTCAATCGAAAACTCAGGGATTGGTTCTTCGTTATCATCGCTTTCATCTATTTGTTCTCCGCTAAAAAACGCCAAATCTGGACGACGTTATTGAATTCCTGCGGGCGGCGTTCCGCTTAATTATATATCTTGTTCACAAATTAGTTGCCCTCTCTGTTTTTTAGCCTTGGTTGTGTCAAATAATTCAGATAAAACCCTTACCAGTTTTAAATGCTTTCTTTTCATTCCTTCAAATTTTATGAGTTCTCCATCATTCCACTCATATTTGTAGTCATCAGTAGGCTGCCGTTGCTCGAATTCAGCTAGGGTTTTTGGGATTGATATTTCTTTTATTTCAGAAATCATATGCTTATTTTTTAATCAAAAATAACCAATTCCTACCGCAAAAATAATTCCGCCATTTCCTCCAAAGATACAATTTTCATTGTTGATTCTCCGCTTGGGGTATAGCTTGGATTAGAGGATGCAAAGAGTTGTTCCACCAACATATTCATCTCCAAAACCGTGAGATTGTGATTCCCGAAACGTCCTGCCGAACGCTTCGCCATCGAACGGGCTACGTTTTCGGATTTTTCTAAATGTAAATAAGCTTCGTTGTGTTTGAATTGCTCTAAAATTCCTTCAATCATTGCCTGCTCATTTTCTTCGGGCGAATCGGCGGGAATGCCATTTACAACGAAAGTGTCGTGTCCCGTTACACTTAACACAAAGCCTAAATTGCGGATTTCGTCTTGGATTTCAACAACCAAATGAAAATCTGCGGGCGTTAGTCTCACCGTGATCGGAAAGAGTAATTGCTGAGATGCTCCGTTATGTTTTTGAAGATGTTGTGAAAATTTTTCGTATAAAATTCTTTCATAGGCCGCCCTTTGGTCAATCAACAACATGCCAGATTTTACCTGCGAAATAATATACTGATTATGAATCTGAAAAGTAGTTGATTCGGAATCTGATCGAACACGTTGAAAACGATTTTCTGTAATATCGTTAGCTTTACTTTTTAAAGTAGTTGGTTCAAAATCTTTACCAAAATCAAAATTGGATTGAGTGATATCTCTTATCTCAAACTCGTCCACACTTCGACCTAGACCTTCGTATAATTTATTCCAATTGTTAAGATTTGTACGTTCACGGGCGGGTACTTCGGGACGTGGATAAGCGGTTGCTCCCCCTCCGTGATTAAACGCATCGGCACTTTCCTTTTGCGTTTGAAAAGGCGAATTACTGAAATTGAAAATATTATTGGTATAATTTACATCCGTCTCAAAGTCTAAAGAAGGCGTAAGATTATGCTGACTCATAGATTTTCGTACAGCTGATTGCACAATGGCATAAACCGTACGTTCATCGTCAAACTTGATTTCGGTTTTGGTTGGATGAACGTTTATATCAATATGAATAGGGTCAATTTCTATGAATAACACATAAAACGGATAAGTTCCCTCTGGAATTAATCCTTCAAAAGAGGACATTACGGCGTGATTCAAATAACCATTTTTGATGTAGCGATTATTGGCAAAGAAAAATTGTTCTCCACGAGTTCTTTTCGAAAATTCTGGCTTGCCAACGTACCCACGCACACCAACGAAGGAGGTTTCCTCTTCGCAAGAGGCTAATTGTTCCCGATAATTTTTGCCAAATAAATCCACAATTCTACGACTCAATTTTCCCGCAGGCAGATTATAAATTTCCGAATCATTATGATGAAGCGTAAACGTGATTTCTGAATTAGACAGCGCCACTCTCTGAAATTCATCAAGAATATGACGCATCTCTACTGAATTGGATTTCAGAAAGTTACGTCTGGCTGGAACATTATAAAACAGATTTTTTACTTGAATACTTGTTCCCTTTTCAGCCGCAACGGCCTCTTGTGCTCTGACTTCCGAAGCATCTATTTTTATCAAAATTCCTAATTCATCCGTACTTCTACGGGTTCGCATTTCGACTTGAGCAACGGCGGCAATTGATGCCATGGCTTCGCCTCTGAAACCCATCGTTCGGATTTTAAATAGGTCTTCAGAAGTGCGAATTTTCGACGTAGCGTGACGTTCAAAGCACATCCTGGCATCGGTTTCGGACATTCCTAAACCATCGTCTATCACTTGTATTAGCGTTTTTCCTGCCTCACGGACAATTAATTGAATGGTTGCTGCCCCTGCATCAATCGAATTTTCTAGCAACTCCTTCACCACCGAGGCTGGACGCTGAACTACCTCACCAGCCGCAATTTGGTTGGCAATAGCATCAGGAAGAAGTTGGATGATATCTAACATTTTATTTCAGTGAATCGTGAACCGTTATTAGTATACATTGCATGGTGAACTGTTTTTCTTATAACTGCTTACTGATAACTAATAACTGCATCTAAGTTCGTGATAAATCAAACGATTGGCAATAAAAACCAAAAGTTTGATGTTGATAAAACGTGGATAAGTCTATAACGTTTTGATTTTCAAATTTTTACCAGCTAAAAACAAAACGCTGACTAAACCCAAATTCAGTCAGCGTTTTGGATTAAATGATAATAGAGGCTATGCCACTTGATGACTTCGACTTTTTACCATTTGACTTGCCTTTTCGGTAAAATCTATTGTCAAACTTAGAAATATTTGATTTTAATAAAAACAACCTTACCAAGTTAATCAATAGATTCTTTGCAGAATGACTGGAAATTCGATTTTAAATGTTTTATAAATACTCAAAGCCTAATAATAATAACTAATCTAAAAGCCTTTAAACTCCATCCTCCAAACTAATTTCGTAAATTTGATGTTTACTTTACTCAATCAAGAATATCATATCCAGAAATCATGTTGAAGCCCCAAATATTCATTTATACTGAATCAACGCCCAACCCTAATTCAATGAAGTTTGTTTTAAACTTTGAATTACTTCCAGACGGTTCCTCTTTTGACTACGCAATGCCCTCAGATGCCATTGCTGAAGGGAAAAATTCGCCCTTGGCCACAGCATTATTTGGGTTTGATTTCGTACAACGAGTTTTCATATCCTCAAATTTTATCACCGTTGCCAAAGACGATTCGACGAAATGGGAAGATGAATTATTCGGAATGAAACAATTTTTGAAACAATTTTTTGAAGATAAAAAAGACGTTTTTGCCAAAACGACTATCGCTGCTCACGAGGCAATAGGAGGGGAACAAGATTCGGAAACGGTTATTAAAATCAAAGCCGTTTTAGACCAATACGTTCGTCCAGCGGTAGAATCTGACGGGGGAGCAATCAATTTTCATTCCTATCATGATGGCGTTGTGAAGGTACTTTTACAAGGTTCATGCTCAGGCTGTCCCTCATCAACAATCACCTTGAAGCAGGGCATCGAAAATCTATTAACTCGAATGGTACCAGAAGTTACGGAGGTCCTAGCGGAGGGTGTATAATCGGTGAACGGTTCACGGTGAACGGTAAAAGCAACTCCGTAAATTATTACTTTTCATTTACCGTTCACCGTGAACCGTTCACCAGTTAAAACTCCGTGTGCATTCGTAACGCAAATGTATTAACGGGTCCACGGTCTTGATTATAAGCAGGATTTATTACTAATTGATAATCAGGAGTAACCGACAACCAGTTCGTAATTTTCAAGTTATAATTCATCTCAAGAATAGTCTCTAGTCCATAGTTTGGCAACTTTCCATCTCCAATAATAAAACCGTATCCCCCTTTTGCTAAATATTGACGATGCAAATCTGAAATTCCGTTAAAAGCAAAGCCAATGTTAAATCTATCTTGTTTTCTTCCAAATAAATTATTTTTTACAAAACCTGCGCTGAAAGAACGGTCTATTTCTGTGAAAGCCCAAGTTTCATTATTGCCATCGTTCCAAGATGCTCTAAAAAAAAGCCCCGATTCGTCCGATAATTCTTGTTCGTAATTAAGACCAAAACCGTATTTTGTTCTGCCACCTTTTCGGGTTAAAGTTACGTCTGGATTCATTTGTTTATTCGCTTCCGCATAACTCCCCATGTAGGTGGTTGTGTAGAAAGCCAAGGCTCTAAGTTTTCCTTCTTTGCCAAAAAATGAAGTAGATTTCTCCACTTCGAGGGTGGTGGAATTATTGCCATTCCAGTGCCAATTGAGTTCTGGGCCATTTGCCGTTGTGGGAACTAAGGATGTGCCCGCTCGGATGGCATACCCCTCACGGACGTATTCTATCACAACATTCCATGTATATCCTCGTGTATTTGCGGGATAATCCCAACCTCCCGTTGACATTAACGACCAATTCATAAACTGACTTCGGGGATCGTGGGCGTAAGAATTATTGTCAAAGTAGTCCGCAATTGAGAATTTTCCGATGGCAAGAGACAAACGGTTAGAAGGTCTATTACCCTCAAAACTATTTATTCCATCTTCGGTTGGATCAGCATGTGATTCTCCTTCTACAACGGTTGCTTTCATATTTCCTTTAACCTTTTTTTTGTAATTTCCGTGGTTGGGAAGCGCAATATCTTGTCTGAAAAATAAACGGGCCGTGTAAATTGTAGGTTTAGGATCACCGATTCTAAAACACTCGCCATTTGTAAACGCAGCAATTCCTCTTGCCTGAGAAAGCCCACTTCCTCCCGCCAATTCCGGATTGTAAAAAATGCTTGCCCCCGTCCATAATCTCCTACCTACGAAAATGGTAGTGGTTAATGATGTTTGGGTTTCAGCGGTATCCGAAAGACTGAACTCACCGCTATAAGGAGCATTTATTTTTAGTTTGTGCTGTGGAATAACCGTTTGCTGAAAGTGAAGTGACCAGTTTTTGTTCTGTGAAAAAGAGGTTTGACAAAATAGCAATAAAATAAAGAGTCCTAAAATATGTTTCATTATTCTGCTCGATATGCTGTTTTTTTTAATGTGTTAATTGGATTGTTTTACAAAAATATTTATTAATTAAGATTATTCAAAATAGATTTTTAGATTAGACTAAAAATCTAATGTTTTGAACTATTCAAACACAAATGTACTGCGGGGTTTTGACAATAAGGTTTTTAAAATTTTAAACCTTTGCCATTCGGAATCGTCAAAGTAGTGTTTACAAATAATAATGGCAACGTAAAACGGAACAAAGACCCAGCAGGAAATTTTGGGTTATTAGATAATATTTAATAAAATGCTCCTTTCCATCAAGCTTAACATTAAATAAATGACTTCGAGACGTGAATTTATCCAAAAATCAGCCCTTACTACAATAGGTACGATGCTGATTCCCAACTTCTTAAAAGGATTTGAACAACAGGCTTTTTCTTTACAACAAGCACAATACCAAGGAAAAATATTGGTAATGGTTCAACTCTCGGGGGGAAATGATGGGCTGAACACAATCGTTCCTTTTCGGAACGATATTTATTATCGTGAACGTCCATCCATCGGAATCAAGGCGGATAAAGTATCGAAACTGAATGATGAAATCGGATTAAATCCTGCTTTGGAAGCAATCAGAGGGCTTTATGACAACGGTTCGATGCAGATTATCAACAATGTAGGCTACCCCAATCCCGACCGCTCGCACTTTCGTTCAATGGATATTTGGCAAACGGGAAGTTCTTCAAGCGAATATTTAAAAAGTGGTTGGTTGGGAAGATATTTAGACGCTCAATGTTCTGTAAAATGCGAACCGTATGCCGCCATCGAAGTCGATGATTCGTTGAGTTTAGCACTAAAAGGCTCAAAAGTGAAAGGAATGGCGGTGCAAAACCCTGCCCAATTATACCGTCAAACGAAAAATCCATTTCTCGAAAAACTCGCCACAGTCAATCACGAAGAATTCGATAACGTAAATTATCTCTACAAAACGCTTTCCGAAACCATTTCTTCGGCGGATTATATTTACGAAAAATCAAAAATTTATCAATCAAAGGCTACTTATCCACCAACCGATTTGGGAAAAAGAATGAAAACCATTTCAGAGTTAATCCATTCGGGCTTGCAGACGCAAGTGTATTACGTATCGCACGGGAGCTTTGATACGCACGTCAATCAGGTCTCTCAGCAAGAACGTTTATTGAAACAATACGCTGAAGCCATGCATATTTTTATGGACGACCTAAAAACCAATGGACGCACGGATGATGTGATGGTGATGACGTTTTCGGAATTTGGCAGGAGGGTAAAACAAAACGGCTCAAACGGCACCGACCACGGCACGGCAAATAATGTTTTTCTGATGGGAGGAAAGTTGAAAACTGATTCAACGCTTATGCAAGCCCCTGATTTACAGAATCTTGATGAAGGCGATTTAAAATACAAAGTTGATTTCAGAGATATTTATTCAACTGTCTTAGACAAATGGTTACAGACGGATCCGGTGGCAGTTTTGGGGAAAAGGTTTGAAGGTTTGGGGTTTGTTTAGGGGACTTTTTATTGCAAATATAGAAATAACATTTATTTTTTCAGAGCGCAGGTTGACATCTAAATTAAATTTCATACTTTTGTCAACCAAATTAAAAGGTTATGAAAGACATCATCTCACAAAAAATCAAAAATGCAAGAGACCTAAAAGGAGTTTCTCAACAAGAGATTGCTGACTTTATAGGTGTATCTAAACAAATGATAAGTAAATATGAGAAAGGTGACTCTATTCCCAATAGTACAAATCTTTTAAAGTTATCAAAATATTTAAATGTTAAAATTGACTATTTTTTTAAACCAAGTAGAATTGAACTTGGGACTATGAATTTTAGAAAAAAAAGTAGCTTTTCTACTAAAAAAATCGAATCCTTAAAACAACAAATAAAACTTAATCTCGAAAATTATTTAGAAATAGAAAACCTACTTCAAATTAATTCAGATTTTCAAAATTTGATTAAAAATGAAATGGTTAAAAATTTGGACGATGTTGAAAGAATTGTTTTAAAATTAAGAAGCGATTGGGAGATTGGGTTAGATCCAATACATAACATTATTCAATTATTAGAAGATTTTGAAATTAAGGTCATTGAACTATGGGATGTGGATGGAACTTTTGATGGTTTAGCAACTTTTGTTGATAAAAAGTTTCCTGTAATCGTTATTAACGGAAAATTCTCAGTAGAAAGAAAAAGGTTCACTTTATTGCATGAGCTTGGACATTTACTATTGAACCTTCCAGAATGTAGCTTAAAAGAAGAAGAAAAATTTTGCAATAAATTTGCCTCTGAATTTCTTTTTCCAAGAAAAATGGTTCTTCGTGAATTCGGGTTAGTAAGAGATAAAATATCTTTAACTGAATTGATTGAGGTACAGAAAAAATATGGTATTAGTATATCCGTAATTATATATAGGTTAGTAGATTCTAATATTTTTTCTGAAAATAGACAGGTTGAATTTTATAAGAAAATTAATTGTAACCCAAGTTTGAAACGGGAAGTTAATATGGAGAGATTTCAAACACCTGAAAGGTCTAATAGATTTGAACAATTAGTTTACAGGGCATTATCTCAGGAAATTATTTCAATTAGTAAGGCTTCTTCATTGCTAAATCAAAGTATAAGTTCAATAAAAGAAAGTTTATTAATATAACCTTTTAATTTATGAGAGTAATAATTAATGATGCTAATATTTTAATTGACTTAGTGCATTTGAGTTTAATTGACAAATTTGTTCTACTACCATTTGAGCTAAAAATAACAGACTTTGTTTATGAAGAACTTCATGAAAATCAAAGGGATGTTATTCAAAGCTATATTAAAGAAGATAAAATTGAATTAATCATTACAGAAAGTGAAGAAGATTTTAACCATATAGCAATAATTTTAGAAAATACTTCTGGATTAAGTTTTGAAGACTGTTCTGTATGGCATTACGCTAATAAATTAGATGGAATTATATTAACTGGTGATGGAAGATTGAGAAAACAAGCCACAGAAGATGGTATTTCGGTAAAAGGAATATTATTTGTTTTTGATAATTTACTAATCTATGAGTTTGTTACTTTTGCAGATGCGTTAGAACGATTAAATCACCTATGTCAAATAAATTCCAGATTGCCTATTAATGCAATAAATGAACGTATTGTTAGTTGGACAAATGAAAAACATATTCTATTAACATAAGTGTTACCATCTTAAATCTTCTTAATTTCCCTTCAAACATATCAATCCTACGCATCAAGGTTTTAACTTTGTTGTATGACAGAAAAACGCTGGATTTATAAACCCGTTCCTCCGCAAGAACAGATTGATTTATTGGTCGAAAAACTGAATGTTTCGAATGAAATTGCTACGCTTTTGGCTCAACGTCAGATTACGAGTTTCGACGAAGCCAAAGATTTTTTCCGCCCTGCACTTTCTCAATTGCACGACCCATTCTTGATGAAAGACATGGATAAAGCCGTTGCCCGTTTGGAGGAAGCCATTTTCAAAGGCGAAAAAATCTTGGTTTACGGTGATTATGATGTCGATGGAACTACGTCTGTTGCTACGTTTTATGGTTTTTTAAAAACGCATATTTTCCAAAATAGAGAAGATTGTCCTTTAGAATTTTATATCCCAGATCGCTATATCGAAGGTTACGGCATTTCTCAAAAAGGCGTTGAATATGCCGCAAACAACGATTTTGGTTTGATAGTGAGCTTAGACTGTGGTATAAAATCAAAAGATAAGGTAGCCTGGGCGAAAGCTCATAACGTAGATTTTATCATTTGTGACCACCATCGCCCAGATGATAGTGAACTTCCAGATGCCGTGGCAGTACTTGATCCAAAACGTTCAGATTGTACTTATCCATTTGATGAACTGACGGGTTGTGGCGTGGGTTTTAAGTTATTACAAGCCTTTTGCACCAACCAAGGGATTTCCGAAGAACTTCTTTTGCCTTATCTCGATTTGGTAGTTACCTCCATTTCTTGCGACATTGTTCCCATTGTGGGTGAAAATCGTGCACTAGCGTATTTTGGTTTGCAACAATTGAATACCAATCCAAGAACGGGACTGAAAGCCTTAATGTCGTCGGCAGGTTTGGAGGGAAAAATGGACATTACAAAAGTCGTTTTTGGTCTTGGACCACGCATCAATGCGGCGGGTAGAATCAAGCATGCTTACGATGCCGTTAATTTGTTATTGTCCGATAACGAGGAGGCTGCGTTTGATTTTGCAAAAATTATTAGCAAACATAATTCAGACCGTAAAGGCTTGGATTCGACTATTACCGAAGAAGTTTTAGCGATGATTGAAGGCGATGAATTTCTCCAAAATGCCAAAAGTACCGTTCTTTTCAAAAATGATTGGAATAAAGGTGTAATCGGGATTGTGGCGAGCCGTTGTATCGAAAAATATCACCGTCCGACCATTATTCTCACCGAATCGCAAGGACATGCTGCAGGTTCGGCTCGTTCTGTGCCTGGATTTGACGTTTACGAAGCCATCGAAGAATGCGAAGAACACTTAATTCAGTTTGGCGGACACACCTTTGCGGCGGGTTTAACCCTAGAAATAAGCGAGATAGAGAATTTTAAGCGTAAATTTGAAGAAGTGGTTTCTCGTAAAATTTTACCCGAACAGCTTTTTCCCATGATTTCGGTGGATATGAATTTACCTTTGGCTCAGATTACCGATAAGTTTCACAGAATCATGACTCAAATGTCCCCTTTTGGGCCAAAAAATATGACACCCGTTTTTGTTTCTGAAAATGTAAAACTGCACGGCATACCCATAAAAATGAAAGAGAAGCACTTGAAAATCAACGTATTTCAGGAGGACTCGGCGGCTTTCACTTGCGTAGGTTTTGGCATGGTGGAAGATTTTTACGAAGAATTATCCAAAGGAAAACCATTCACCATTTGTTATACCATTGAAATTAATGAGTGGCAAGGGAAAAGGAGTTTTCAATTGATGTTGAAGGATATAAAATTAGGGGTGAGGTGATTGGGCTTAGGATTTAAGCATGTCACGAATGGCTTTAACAGAAGCTATAGTTTATCAAAATTTACCCTTTTAAACAGGATTTGCCAAAGTTAAAAATGATACTAAGAACAGAAAATTTAATCAAAAAATACGGACAACGCACTGTCAATGACAACGTTAGCTATCAAGTGGCACAAGGTGAAATTGTGGGACTTTTGGGGCCAAATGGTGCGGGGAAAACTACTTCTTTCTACATGGCTACGGGCTTGGTGAAACCCAACTCTGGTAAAGTTTATTTGGATGATTTGGACGTTACGGACTTACCGATGTATAAGCGAGCGAGACTTGGCATTGGCTATTTGGCTCAAGAAGCTTCTATTTTTAGGGCTTTAACGGTGGAGGAAAATATTTTGGCAGTTTTGGAAATGACTAAACTCTCGAAGAAAGAGCAGAAGGAAAAAACCGAATTGCTTTTGGAAGAATTTTCATTGACGCAGGTTCGCAAAAATTTGGGACAAGTTTTGTCTGGCGGGGAACGTAGAAGAACGGAAATTGCTCGTGCCTTGGCGGTTGACCCGAAGTTTATTTTATTAGATGAACCCTTTGCGGGCGTTGACCCAATTGCGGTGGAGGAAATTCAAGGCATCGTGGCAAAACTCAAATACCGTAACATTGGGATCTTGATTACCGACCATAACGTTGATGAAACTCTTTCCATCACCGACCGTGCTTATTTATTATTTGAAGGCAAAATTCTAAAAGCAGGAACACCCCAAGAACTCGCTGATGATGAGCAAGTTAGGCGTTTATATTTGGGTAAACATTTTGAGTTGAAGCGGAAGATATAGGGGAATTT
>Ga0114959_10000872_pt1 | contig 28060 bp, 33 predicted proteins | sample C_130625_EF_Meta_FD_87317 | JGI IMG/M metagenome (GOLD analysis project Ga0114959, IMG submission 87317) | Freshwater microbial communities from Lake Croche, Canada to study carbon cycling - C_130625_EF_MetaG | ecosystem: Environmental > Aquatic > Freshwater > Lake | place: Lake Croche, Canada... | reverse complement strand
TCAATATCTTCCAATGTAACTTGTTGCCCTCCGAATGTTACAGGGTAACGCTCGAGTTCCTGACGGAATGCGTCCCAATGTTTCTTTGCCTTCTTTGACCAAGGACACCAAGGGGCATAGAAGAACAAAAATCTAGGGTTCTTCAAATCTAGCTTTGTTTCAACGGACACATCGATATCCAAGAAAGAGAGCGTTAAGTTTATGTATACTGTGTATGCTATTAGGAAGACCGTGAGCCATCCTAGTAAAACGAATAGAATCTCAAGTTCCATCTTTACGAAAAGAGGGGTATAAAACTTTCGCCTTTCTTTGCTCATCGGCATACCAAGTTCTGTATGCTGATAAAGGGGTTAGTTTTGGGGTCTTTAACATACTCCATGCGATTTCAGTTGTTTGACGTTCAGGCTCGTATGGTTTTGCGACGATTTTGTGCCACACGCCATTATACCGAACGGCGTCCATTGCTTAAGCTATGAGTGGCTTGTGAAAAAGGCTTCCGTTTTATAGACGAGGGAAGCCGACGAGGTTCGCGCCAATACCGAAACCAGCACCAGTGCGAGCAGACGCACCAACACTTGGCGCATAGATGTCCAGAATGGCGAAAGTGGCGAGGGCGACCAGTGCGATCATTCCAATCTCAGACAGCTTGAGAACCTTCCCAGGGAGGAGGTACGCCGCAACAGCGACCGCAAGACCTTCCAGCGCATACTTCACCAGACGCATCACTAAATCACTAACATCAACACCAGGAGCAGCGGACTTTTGTTCAGGCATTTTATAGTCTTTTTGAGAGAAAATATTAAAGATAAAGGACAATATGCCGTCTCTACGAACTCCTCGTAAATTGAAGAATAGGCGTAAGACTTATCGGTCTCGTCCTAAGACCCCAATGCGTGGCGGATTACGCGAGGATTTGAAGGCACTTATTGATTCCAAGCCAATGACCCCAACGATTGTAAACCCTGACTCAACATTTGTGGTTGTAACATACTGGTGGGGACAAGGCAACGATAATAAGAACACACAGATTCCATGTATTTCTGAACTGCAAGATGAATATGTTGAGTCTCTTGAGGAGGAACTTTTAGAGGAAAATCAAGAAGAAGATTTCCCTGAACTTGAAGAACTCAAAACGATATTCACAAACGCAAAGAATGCTCTTACGCAAAACCCAACCGATACTACATTAATTCAGGCGAAGAAGATTGCCCAAGGCAATATGAGTCGTATGGTTCAAGAAATTCTTGGGCGACAAAATATGCGTTCCAAGATGAATGCGTGGGTGAATAAAGTTACCGCATCTAAGCACGAAAATGGAGAAGGGCGTCGTCCAATCAAGTTTGAGGAAATGATTAAGATGTGGGAAGACCATCATGCCAAAATAGGATGTAACTATATGGCTATGAACTACGAGTTTGAGCGTAAAGATTACCAAAAGGCAATTAACGCAAAGCCGTATTTCATTGAGAAGGCACTGGACGCGTGTAAGGGACGCTCCGTTCTGTATATTGACGGCGATATGTTCGTCAATAAGTATCCCAAAATATTTGATATTGGGAATGTTGATTTCATGGCCCGAGGGTGGAATATGGACCCTCGGTCTGCGAGAGATTTCAAGGTAGACGGAACGATGGAAGAAATATGTTTTGATCCGTATCTCATAGAAACATCTGGCGGAACAATGTTTTTCGGGAATACTACATCTGCCCGCAAACTGCTACAGGAATGGGACGCAGAATCAAGTCTTCCAATAAGTGAAGGTAAAGCCGATGATCGTATTTTTTCAATGGTTCTGACGTTGAATAACTGGGCAACGAAATCATCCATTATTCAACTTCCTATTGAATACTTATGGCTAACGAATGATTACATGAACAAGGCTGACCTAAAGAAGATTTCTAAGTATTGCGACCCTATTATTGAGCATCCTGCGTGTCTAACAAGCGAAGACACAGCCACTGGAGGATTATCAAGTCGCGAACCGCAAGGATATGAAGAAAAGATTACAAATGCTCTAGATTGTAGTTACGACGGCGGAGTTTTCTATGAGTTTATATTTTTCCCGAACGCAAATATGGTTTCATCTTTTGGACCTTATTTGAGATACTTAAGAACTGCGACGGACAAAACGCATTCAGGGTCTCCTCGTTTCAAGGTTGTAGATTACAAGGATAAGTATGGTTCCTATAACCAAGTTGTTTCTGAAAATATTGAGAAGGCAAAGGCGGAGGCTATATTGCCATCCGCAGACGGCGTAGCCCACCTTCCCACATCTGCAACGATTCCTCAAATATTGGCACACCTTCAGCACGGAATGAATGTCCAACTTGGGGAAGATAATGAACCTTTTGGCGATATAGAAACAGATATTCGGTGTACAAATACTGCTACGGTCGGAGCGACAGGTATTATAAACAGAATCCAAATTGATACGAATGCTCCTATTTATTTCACTCACAAGAACCCAGTTGTTGTTCACTTAGTGTCTATGTCAAGAGACCTTAATGATTTAAATACACACATTTTGGATAGTTATATCTTTGTATCTCGTATTCGTTGGAATCTAAAGAATGCCCCGCCAGAAACGGCGTCTGTCTTAGTGCCTCCGCCAGAAACGGCGTCTGTCTTAGTGCCTCCGCCAGAAACGGCGTCTGTCTCAGTGCCTCCGCCAGGAACAGCGTCTGTCTCAGTGCCTCCGCCAGGAATGGGGTCTGTCTCAGTGCCTCCGCCAGGAATGGGGTCTGTCTCAGTGCCTCCGCCAGTGAGTGAAGTTGAGCCAGTGCCTACACAACCTGTGACTGCTCAAACCTCCACAGGTGTTTGATATATGAGATATGAACACAATGGCTGATCCGGAAAACTAATCATAATAACCCAGGTCTCTGTAAGGCATCAAATGTCCGTCTATCGCAAGGAGTTCGCGACAAAGAAGCCCGCGTATATCAGGAACGAGGTTCGGCTCCAGAAGATTGCGGCAAGGCACGGACTGGCTCCAAAAATCCTGAAGACGGACAACAAGACCTTCATTGAGATGGTGAAGCTGAAGGAGATGAATGTGGGCGATATGTACGGCAACGACATCGACGAAATCCCTGCGAGGGTTGTTGGTGGGATGTTTAGCCTCGTCTGGATCCTCTATCACATCTGCGGCATTGAGTATCTGGACATCTGGCCTCGCAACTTCGTGGAGGTGGATGGACGTGTCTGGGTCATTGACTTCGGCGACGCGAGGATGCGCAGGGATAAGAAGGACGAATATTTGGAGTCCGTGTTCAAGAAGGGACGCATCAGCAAGTGGAATCCCGAGTTCGCATAAATCCAAGATGACTCACAAGCGTCGTTAAATAACTGATTTTCATAGATTGACTCATCTATAAATAAATGCCTCGTGAGACCCTACCTAAGATTGAAGATGACGGAATGCCGATTGATTACCTCGAGGAGGACCCCGAGGTGCCGACGCAGCGTTACTGTATCATTTCCTTCATTTCGCCTGAGAAGGTGATTGAGCAGAAGACCGAGTTTTTTAACAAGAAGTTCGTAGAGTGGCTGGAGTATGATTGGAAGATCAAGGGGATGGAGAAGTATAACGCTTACATCGCCCAGAAGTATTCCCTAAAGGTGGAGGATCTTATGCTCGATATGCAGGCATTCACGAAGATCCACAATGAGGATATTGCGAAGACGGATATTCACGAGCAACACCAGGTCTTTCTGCTTAAGAAGGAGAAGGAGCTGGAGAATGAGTTCACTGAGAAGAATGAGTTCCGCACCAATGTGCGTGGCGTGAAGGTCCGTCGTATTTTTGCGAATCTCGAGGAGGCACAGACGTTTGCTCGCGTTCTTCAGCGTCGCTACCCTCGTGACAATCTGTATGTCGGCAAGGTTGGTGCGTGGCTACCTTGGGACCCTTCTGAGCATATGATGCCTGAGGTGGAGTATGCCGAGAAGGAGCTGAACGAGCTGATGAGGAAGTATAAGGAGAACGAGGTGAACAAGGAGATCTTCTTCGAGGAGGAGAAGAGCGAGAAGATTCGTAAGCAGCGTGAGGAGGACGAGACGCGTCGCAAGATGGCTCTACACGACGCCCAGGCAGATGCTGGTCTTACGGACTCTCAAACTCTACAGGACAGTATTGAGACCCCAGTCCACCCTTCCGAGGGTGGTGTGCGTGAGCTTTAAATTCTGTAGAAAACATAAATGCCAGTTGCTGTGAAAGTATTAAAAGTGCCGAAGGGAAGTCCTGCGCCAAATGGATACACATTTGCGCGTACAACTCGCGGAGGCGATATTTATAACAAAACGGTGGAGATTATGTCAATGGCTGATTTAACATCGATGTTTGGGTCATCCACATCACTAACTGGCTCGGTGCCAGTCTATGCGAGTTCTGCAGCGGCATCCGCGGCTATGAAACAAGCATCTGACCCAGAACTAGACGCACTTGCGGCAATGATGGGCACAACAAGTATCGCTCCACCATCTTTTTCGTTAGAACGCCCTAGTTTTGGACAGGGACGTCGTAAGACTCGTCGGGGTCGTAAGGGACGCAAGGCAACTCGTCGTCATTAACCCATCTTCTTTACATTGACCCAAGGACCAGCGTTCTTTTTCTTCATTGATCCGTCCGTATATTCGTCCGCAGACAGTAATGTGCTTGAAAACGGCTTATTATCTGCCCATAAGGAGTCGTCGCACATTCTAAATGGAGGATGAGCAGTTGCCTTATACCAAAACACTTGGTCTTCTAGTTTATTGGACTGAACGCCGTTACAAATGACGAGACATTCGTAGTTTTCGGTACATTGGTCCATAAACTGACAAAACATTTCAAACGTGGGAAACATACCAGCGTAGTTGTCGTAAATACGCTTACGATTACTAATGTTGTTCTCACGCAAAATAAACACAAAATCAATGTTGGTACGAAGATTTGGGGAAACACCCAATGGGTACTGCATCGTAATCAAAGTCACCATATCAATATGACGACCGTTCATAAATACGTAACGCGTGGATTCTTCATTAATCCAGGTCTTATCGTATAAGCAGTCGTCCAATATCAAGAAAGCACGAGGGTCCATTCCAGAGTTTCCACCACTTCTTTTCTTTTCATGTTCTCGTGCCTGTTTAACTGCCATTTGACGCTTAATAGCATTCATTACGATATCAGGCTTATACTTGTCGTGAATCAACTTGGAAGGAACCATATCTTGGAAAAAGGGATTGGCGACCTCGGTGCCTGAAATCACAGTTCCAACAGGAAAACACGACTGAGTGTTTGCCAAAATATCACGAACCAAGAAAGACTTTCCAGTATCCTTCTTTCCAATCAAGACAATCATGGGCGATTTATGAGAATCAATGTCGCATCTTTCGCGAATATTCTCAATATTGAATTTCTTTATTTGGAAATTCATAGACATCTTACTTAAATGCGTGAAGATTTCGGTTTTGATTTATACACGAAACACAAGAATGGGGAAGAAAAAGCCAAGTGGAGAATTGAAAAGTGTTTCGGTTCCTTTTCAAGTCCAGCGGTATCGTGATATAAAGACTATTCAACCAGCATCGGATGAACATTGGGGAGTCCAAAGTATTCAACCATTTTTCCCTTCTTTAGAAACGATGTTCAAGATGGAAAATGTAGAATCTGTTCGCGAACATGGACTAAAACTAGACGAAACTGTTCAGTCTATTCAGAGCAAGACTTCTATTACGACATCTCTGGGAGAACGCAAGGATATTCACATTAAACAGACTATGCTTGTGAATCCATTTCGATGGATGAAAGGCGAGTATGGAGGGTCTTTAGGTCTTCCGACGATTCAAGAAAGAGCAGCTGTTTTAATGAAAAGGGTCCAGTCGCCACACAACGCAGCATATGTCGGAAGCCTTTTTTCTGCTTTGTTTTCGCAGAGCGGATGTATTCATTTTCCGAAAGTATATGGTGTCTATACTGGCATTGCAAGGAAACACAAGATAGATATTTCTGATGATTACCCTGATATTGTGGAAAAACCTTGGTTTAGTCAGAATCTAGGAAGTACATTTGAACTTACATTGGGAGAAAGCGTAAGTTCTCATTCGGATTTCCAGCATACTCGAAGTGCGCGCTCCAGACTTCTAGTGTCCGATGAAATATCATTGGGCGAAGTGGAAGATTTGCCAGGAATGGATGTTGACGGAAATATTGAAATCCCCAATATGGACCCAATGTTTGAAGATGATGATTTGGGATGTGATTCTGAATCGGATTGTTCAAGTGTATCTACTTCCTACGTATTCGGCGTTCAATCGTGCGATTGTGAAGATTTTGACGATGACGAAGAGGAGGACGGAGAGGCATTTGCGTGGGCAACTATGTCAAATGTTCCTGTGCAACTGACGGTTATGGAAAAATGCGAAGGAACATTGTATGATTTAATGTGCTTAGAGCCTGAAACAACAAAACACATTGCGTGGCTAGCACAGATTCTGTTTGCTCTTACGTTCGCACAACGGACGTTTGGGTTCACACATAACGATCTTCATTCGAACAACATTATGTATGTGAAGACTGACAAAGAGTTCTTGAACTATAAAGTCGATGGACAGAGTTTCAAGGTTCCGACGCACGGATACCTACTCAAAATCATTGATTTCGAAAGAGGAGCAGGGTCTGTCCGTATTTCTGGAATGAACAACCCTAAGTTTTTTATGAGTGATCATTTTTCAGTTGAAGAAGAAGCTGGAGGGCAGTATAATGTAGAACCCTTTTATGTTGCTGGAGTTGAGACTGTAAAACCCAATCCGTCCTTTGATTTAGTGCGTCTTGCTACATCTCTTTTCTGGGACCTGTTTCCTGAAGGACCAGCCTTTGGTGGATACAGTTCAAACCCGATATTTAAGACGTTAATTCGATGGCTTACACTTGAAGACGGAACCTCTATTCTGTTTGGAAAGACACACCCTTCTCACGACAGATACCACGGATTTGATTTATACAAGGCAATTGCGAGATTCTGTAAAGACACCGCAGTTCCTCGTAGTGAACTACAACACATTACGCCTATGTTTGGTGTTTCAGGAACACAGCCAGTTCAGTATGATTTAGTTATTTAAGTCCAGTAATCCTGTATGTTGTCAATATACCATTGAACAGTTGATACGAACCCATCTTCAAAATCAACACTTTCGTTCCATCCTAGGTCTTTCAGTTTCTTGTTAGAAATGCTATATCGCAAATCATTGAAACATCTATCTTCTACGAACTCAACGTAGTCTTCAATCGTATCTGTGTTTTTCAACATTTTCACTAGCTTCTTCGTAATATCGATAACGCTAAACTCATTCTTTGAACCAATATTGTAAATCTCTCCAGTAACTCCCTTCATAAGAATGGATTCAATTGCTGTTCCAACATCATACACGTGAATGAAATTTCTACGCGTTTCTCCTTTTCCATGAATCGTACATTTCTTGTTTTCCAAAAGAAGTTTTGTGAACCTAGGAATGAGTTTCTCTGGATACTGTTTTGGTCCATACACGTTATTTCCACGGACTACAATGACTGGTAGCTTGAAAGAATGGTAATACGAAAACACCAAATGTTCGGCACCTGCCTTTGAAGCCGCATATGGATTTGTTGGAGTCAGTATCTTTGTTTCGGTACATTCAATGTCATCGAATCCAACTTCGCCGTACACTTCATCGGTGCTAATATGTACGAATCTTTTAATATTTCCATACTCTTTACAGCACTCCAATAATGTATGTGTTCCAAGAACGTTGTCCAATGTAAACTGAATAGAGTTTCCAAAAGAGTTATCAACGTGTGTTTGTGCGGCAAAATGTATGACTGTATCAATACGATGAAGCTTTAATATCATTCTCACCATTTCCGAGTTCCGAATATCGCATTTATAAAATGTATATTTTGAGTCAGAAGCGTATTCCACATTTTTCGAACTGGAACAGTAATCTAGTTTATCGATGTTCACAAATTCACATTGCGGATACGTTTTGAGTAAATACGTAAGCACATTCGAACCAATAAATCCACAACATCCAGTCACTAAAACAGACTTTGGGGTATACATTTTATATTAGTATTCGTTGCGTTCTTAAATCCAATAAACTTGCGATGTCCTTGAACAAATGAGCGACACGGATTTTGCAAAATCTCATTTGCGTGACCATCTAGCCACCCTGATTGTTCCAGCAGTCTCCGATGGATTCTGGAGCGTCTACAAGACTTCCAAGGAACTGTGTGAACGTAATGGACAGCTAGACCAGATTCTACGAACGTTTCAAAATCTGTTAACAAAGATTCCTGAGTGGTCGGACACTACACTTGCTACCGAAGTCGAAAGAATTGAGAAGGCATCAAAGTGTTCATTTTTAGATGATTTACTGATGGGTGTATTCATCTCTTACATGAAGTCATTCGCATCAATTCATTACAGGGGTTCGTCGTCGCACGTGGATATTGATTTTGACCGCCCCACGATGGAAAAGTTCATTCACGCACTGTATATCAGTTCTGCGAGAAAGATCTGGCAGGTAGCATACCTTTTCAAGACTGTTGGAACGACCTCCGAACAACAGGCACGAAACCGTCAGGAGATTGAGAAGATTATTAACGAGTGTTTGGAACAGGTGATTCGGTCATTCTTGCCGTGGCAGTCTATCGCCAAACAGTTTTCCGCAACGTCCACAGAGGTTGCTTCTACTGTTCCTGAACCACAAGCAGAAGAGCCTAAGCGTCGTGTCGTGTTTGATGAAGAAAGTGAAGATGAGGATGAAGACGAAGAGAATGAGCGTCCGCCACTCACTGTCAGTCAGGACGACGCAAGTATCGATTTTGAGAGTCTGGATATTGAGGAAGAGCCGAAGGCAAAGGAGGAGGAGGAAGTAGACCCAATGAAGGAGATTGAAGGAAATGCGAAGTCGGAGTTCGTTCTAAATCTGTAAGTTTTATTTGAACGCCGAACAAAGAGAATGATGATAGTTATAGCCGCACTCAGTGTCGCCCTCGTGTCATTCATTCTGTATGCGCTGGAACGCCGTTCAAAGTCTGAGCCGATTGTGTGGGAACACGCACTCAAGCTATCTATTTTTGGGGGCATCATTTCTGCTGGAGTTGTTTTTGCGGCAACGACAGATGGAGTGAAGGAAACAGTTGCGGCAGTAGAGATTCCTGATGTCCAAGAAATGTTCGTGGGAGCGCCTGCTTTTTAAACTTCCTTTAAAACAAGATGTTCAACCCAAAAGGACCTTTAGATTCGTCAACGTACACGAAGTATTTGCGTCAACGAGCAAATACGAATATGTATAAGAACGATACGACGACTGGAGTTCCGCAAGTTGAAAGAATGAGTATTATTTCTCGCCCTCCAGTTCGCGATGTTTTGACAACTGGACTTCTGCGTCAAATCAATAAATCATAATTTTCCGGAAAACGGATCGAAAAACGATAACTGTTTAAATAGCACACAAAACACTACAACCTGAGAATGGATAAGATTCAGTTTGTCGTGAATACTCTCGCCGAGAACTATAACTTTGACGCAAAGGAAGCACTTGAGTATGTGATTAATATCCAAAAGGAGGCGTCGCCTGCGTATGCCCGTGCGAAGAAGGCTATTGAGACTACCGAATCAAAGATTGTTGATCTTCAAGAAAGGATTGATGGACGTAAAGTCCGTAATCTTGAGAAAGCAAATGCTCAAATGGATGAACTAAAAGCAAGGCTTGAATCACAACAAGAACGTCTTGATGATTCTGGAAAGCCAAAGCGTCGTGCGAGGAAATCCACTCCTGTTCCTGCGCCTGAACCTGTCGCTGAGACACCTCCACACCCTATTCCAGAAGATACTGTAGAAGAAGAAACTAAGACAAAGCGTATTTCAAAGCTATCAAAGTCGTTCGCGGATAAACTGAAGTCATTATTCGAGGAAGTTGGTTCTAATATGACAGACGCAAATCGCAAGGATTTCGTGAAATACATTAACGAACTTACTCGTGATGATTACATCGTGAAAACAATCGGCGAGCATATGACAGATTATATTCATATGATAACCAAACCAACAGCGGGTCCTGTCGAGAACGGTATTGTTACACTTGAGCTTAAGGATATTCTTCTGCTCAAACATATTGTGGACGGATACGGTCCTGGTATTTTCTGGGATTTCGCAAATAAACGGTTCATTACTGGTCCATCTGAGACAGATGAAGACGCCGAGGACGCAGAGTTCAATGACAAGACGTATGCGGTTGGAACTATCACCAGACGCATATATATACCGAGCGATGATGGCGATGTATTCGCTGGATTCGTTGGACTTGGACAGTTCAAGAACATGACCATCTAAACATATATACAAATATCAACATCTAGTACTTTTTCAATAAGGGCTTATAAAATCAGCACCTTGGAATGCTCTTGCTACAATAATGATCGTAGGTATTAGCCAAAACGGTGCGAATGGAAAAATGATTGACATTAACACCCACATAATCCCATAACCATAATACCATCCAAGATTGTATGCCATCGTGATTCCAGCAACATTAATGAACAGGGCAGTCGCAGACACGATATTCTTAAATATAGAACCGTATAGCATCAGCATATAGCCTGTAGGAGTCGTTGGGACTGGTTCTGGGAGTTTTGCTGCGAATGTGTTTCCGTCTCTGATTGTTTCGGTATGTTCTACCCCATTCAGAGCATAGTTGATGACCAGTTCCTTTGGACTTCCAGGCGATGGGTCTTTAACGCTTAAATTAGTTGTACTGACCGTGAACGAAATACCCTGCTTATCGGTGGATATTTTTTGCTTAACATTCTCGGTCACACTTATTTTATCTTTTGTGCTTCCGACAGCTCCATACTTGGCATCCAAAATTTCAAGTCCAGCCATTCTCCTTATTATGAAGAGAACACGACATTTCCAATTCCTCCAACGATTCGGAGAAAGTTATAAGATTGGACATATGCTCGAACAGTATACGTGTATTCATATGTAGCTAGCGGAGTTCCATCGGTCTTTGACACGATTGTGATCACATCTTCTGGTCCATACATAGGTTTACCAGTATTTGGGTCAATCGCATTTGGATTTCTGATAATTAGTGGATTCTTTGAAGCTGCTGTGGATTTGAGGATACATACAACCGCAGGACCATTTGCTGGAATTCCATTCGTAGTTCCTGGCGGCGTGATTAGAGTATTGCGTAAAAGGGTTTTGTTGAACATAGAACCATTAATAGATCCACTGGGCTGTGTAGGGTCGTTATTGAGCGCGAACGAGTATTCGTATATCCCTGAAATCGGATTTCCAGTTTGATGACGGTACATCTCAAGCCCTGAGAAGAACAAAGTCTGTTTCGGTGCGAACCGTTCCTGACCATCTAACATCAAGGTTGACTCAATTAGAATATCCTTTTGAGATACGTTCGTGTCCTGCATTGTTCCAGATGTATACCATCCCAAATTACTGCTTTCAAACGGAGAACGGTATGGGTCTACCCAGTTCGTGTAGTTGTCTGGAACGTTCTTATCTTTGAGATCGCTTCGTTGGAACACCCATATGATACGAGATACAAGGTTCTTCATTGTAAGCTCCAAATCGTTCGATGGACCATACTGATTGTCTGCCTGCACCATATCTATCTGCGAAATCATGAATGAATGTTCATTTCGTGCTACATACGCAAGTTCGGTATCGCTCAGGAAGATATAGTTACATTCCAAAAATGGATTGAAGTTCCACGTTCTCAAATCTGGCACTACATTGGAAGTCGAGTCATATATCGGAGGAGACAGAAAGTGACTCATTCCAAAGTTAACGTTCGAAGCGTCTGGAGCAATACGATTTCCAAATAATGGATTCGACGCCGTATTTGTTAATCGCTGACGAACATCTCTTACCGTAAAAAGGTTATACGCATTATACAGTTCAACGACAATTTCAACTTCTGACTGTTGTAGAGCTACCATTGGAAGTGCCTGACCAACTGTTTCACAAAACCAGAAATGAAGAGGAATAAGTAATGTGCGTCCAGGGATAGACGGTTCGGCATTTTGGTCTGAACTTGTGATTGAATGCGGATACTGATTTAATCTTCCCTGAGCGTTCGCAGGGTCGTATAGTTCAGGAACATTACCTACCATTCTATCCAGAATCGCACGCTTATTCGCGTCGAAGGTCATATTCGCATACAACTTCATCCATTCACCAGTATGTCTCACAATCTCCTGACCATTGACCAATATAGATACGTGATGAATCATATTGTATCCAATATTACGAATCCACTGGAACTCGTAGCCTATCGCATTAGAAGTAGCATTGATTGATTCTGTCCCTGTTGTTGGAAATCCACTCACAGGAACAACTGGCGAGTATATATTCGGCAAATCAATGCTCAGGTAACAATCGTTCAAAAGCTGGGCATATCGTTCAACCTTTGTCCGAAGCCGAAGAGTTCCGCTCATAGGATACGATAAAATACTCGTCTTGAAGTAGAGCCGAAAATGCTCCATCGCAAAATCCGTGTGACGTTTATAGACAGACCGAAAATGGGTAAATGATGGATTACCTGTAACTAGCTGGTCTTGCGCACCTTTGCCAACAAGTTGTAAAAGACCGCCTGGCATTGTTCTATCCTATTACAATGTTTCAAGGATTTAACTGGTTGTAGGATACGTCCTCTTCAACCAATCAAGTTCAGCACGTTCATCGTTTGTAGCATAGAAGCCGCTAGATCCATCAAATACCTTGATAAGTGTGTTAAAATACTCCTCGTACATCAGGGCAACACGCTCCAATGAAAAGTTATTGATTGCCCAATCTCTACACGCCTTACGAGAAATCTTATCAATATTTCTTCCAGCCCATACAAACTGCTCAATTGTGCGACAGCGGTATCCTGTGATGCCGTGAAGATTATTCTCCGCAAATCCGCCCCAATCGGAAGTAATAGTAGGGGTTCCGCAAAACATAGCTTCAATCGTAACTCCTCCAAAAGGTTCGTTATAATGTGTAGGTGCAAACAGTCCCCTCGCGTTTCGCATAAGTTCGCATCTTGCTTTTGGTTCAATATATCCGATTTGGGTTACGTGATCTGGAATAGGGTTACATATAGCTGTCAAATCACCTTGTCCTGCCACAAGAAGCTTTACACCCATTCGCTTTGTTACTTCAATCGCGATACCGATCCCCTTTGAATCAATGATGCGTCCTACACACAAAAAATAGTCCTTAGGAGTTTCGTTGTATTCAAAATCTGTTGGATCAAAGTAGTTTGGAATAACGGAATCATACCAGTGTGGCCATCTATCGCATTTTCCGTACACCTGATTCATAACTGCATACGACTCGTAAATAGAATGAGCAGTAAATGGCTTATTAGGACACCCAATACCAGGCTCAATCGCTATAAGTTCAGGATGAGCTTTCGCGGTAGGTTCGTGTCCATATCCCCAAAAACAAAGAAGGAAATCGCGTGGCTGTTTACGCTTTCCAACTTCAATAATGGCACGTTGATTAAACATCTGATGAGCATGATCATCAGTGCTATGCTTAAAAAAGCTCTTTCTCCAATCGTGGTTTCCATACGCTTTCTCCAAATCTTCATCAAATGTTACCGGGACGTGTTCAGTACATTCAACGACCGAATCCTTATGACCATAATGGTAGACAGTATGTCCTCGCGCCAACATCATCTTGCAAAACTTTAAGACCTTCATAGTGAACGCACACGCAGAATAATCCGTACGGGTAATCGTGTGTGGCAAAGAAAGAGAGTGAAATCTCATTTAGATTTTATGGCTTCGATAAGTGTAAGCTGATTACTGAATATATGCTTGGTATAGATTGACACGGAAAGGAGATTCAAACCCAGAAATGGGTCCCATATCTACCTTTGAGGATTGAATATGGTTCGTAGTTTGTTCATACGAGGACGCAGACACCTCATCCATTTGGTTCATACGCTGTTCCTTGGAGGGAGCAGACGTTGTTCGTGAAATCGTAAACCACAAAATCAGGAGAATTGCGACAGCAGGAATAAGAACGGTCCACATATTTAACTTATGCTATGAAAAACGAATTGCGTTTTCATATTCTGTGAAATACACAAGAATGGAGGCACGAGCGCTTGAAACTTTGAAAATCATCTTGAAGAATAGGGGCGTGGCAGATTCAACCTTTGATAGGCTTGGACAGTCGCTGGAAGAAACACATATGTTCGTATACGGAGGCGTATTGATTGTGTTCAGCGAGAAGTCGCGTGTGACGGAGCGAGAGTTTGGACACTTCGTTGATTTTGCGACTACGAATGGGTACACGAACGGTATGATTATTGTGAGCGATTCAAAGCCGTCTGACTCCGTATTGACGAGTGTTCGGAGATATGTGGCAGACCTCGAACATCCACTTGTCCAGATGTTTGAGCTACGACACTTACAGTTTGATATTTCCGCGCATCGCAAGGTCCCCAAGCATCGCATTCTTATGAAGAACGAGCTTGACGCCGTTTTGAAGCAGTATCACGCGGAGTCGTCATCGTTGTTTCCTCGCATTGACTCTCAAGACCCAATGGCAAAATGGATTGGAGCGCGACCAGGCGATGTTCTAGAAGTAACTGGACTTTGCGGGGCTTCCGGCGAGAACAGGCGATACCGCGTATGTGTTGAAAGCGCTGCTGATGCCTGAGTGAAACATCAATAGAACCAATAGAATCACCCCAAACGCAAGAAGACACATAAACATAAAATCAACACCACGAACAACCTGAACTTTTTCTTCAAGTTCATACAGTGATTTTTGGAGTGCGTGAATACGATCACGACCTTGCTGGATTTCTGCGTATTGGGTTTTGTATGTCTCCATGTCCTGTCGAAGTTGACGAATACGGTCAGGAGTTACCTTACAGTTTCCTCCGTCAGTTCCAACTAGAAACTCTTGGACGAGTGCAGTGAGTTTTTGGTTTATTTCCAGAGCTTTCTTAATCAGCACACACTGCTTCGACCTGTCGGTCTCAGAAATAGACTTCTGTAAAGCATCGGAATATACCTGCTTTAGAGAGGCATACTTCTCTTCAAAAATCTTCAATCTTTGCTCACGAGCTACTTTAAAGTCTGTAGGGTTCATTACATTTTGTTTAGATAGAATAAATGCCGAATATTATGTCTTTGCCTAATCGGGGAGATCCTGCTAATCTTCCAAAGAATAAAAAGAGTGGTGGTGGCGTGGATGCCTCTATGATTACTCGCATGAAGCGCGAACAAGCGATTGTCAGCGAACTCCGCACAGAACCAACTGTGCGCACTGGAGTTTCGTTTCCTATAACTGCTGGACCCTCATCTGGCGCGACGAATAGTTTGACATACACTTTCGGGACTCAATCGTCTCCTCCATTTGTTGTTGGAGAGGCTGTGACTGTGAGTGGAAATACTGGAGCATTAGCTGTAGCGTCATTGGCTACAGCGACCGATACTATCGGCTATGTTGCTTCTACAGCAACTGTTAGTGCTGCTACGACTACAATCACCCTGAACGGTGTTGTTAACGCAGTGATTAATATCGCTGCTGCGTTTTCAAATAGTGCGGTTATTGCTGTTGGTAGCGTTGTTACGGTTACCGGAGGTGCTGGAAACTACTTTGGACTAGTGAATGGCACTCATTATTATATTAACGCAATTGATCCTACTGGTCTGATACTCACCGCCCAACCTTACACTATGGCTACTGGAGCAAGAACTGCTTTTACACTAGTGACTCCAGCAACTGGAAGTGCTACTCTAAGTGTGAATATTGTGACTCACACATTTGGAACTAACTCTCCGAATCTGTTTGCTGTAGGCGACTCCGTTACAGTTTCTGGCATAGGTGCGGACAACACTTCTGGTCTAAATGGAACCTTCCGATTAACGACTGTGGATGCTACAACTGGAGCTCTTTCGTATCAGGCTCTTGGAGTAGTAGGATCGGGCTCAGGAGCTGCCGCAGTATTTACACCACTATCGTCTCGCTATAATGGAACCTTTGCGATTATCGCATGTACTGCTAACACTGTGACTGTAACCACATCTTACTATGGAATTTTCAATACTAATCTGACAACTGGAACCATCAGTGGAAACCTTCCGTTTGGTTCAGTGTATTCCCAGATTCGTGACGGAATGAAGACGCGAGGATTCACAGACGGTCCTATTATGCCGTTTTACGCACGTGGTGGGTCCCTTGGGTTTTATCGTGTCATTTAATAATGGACTACGCAAAAGTAACAGATGCCGTCAATATACTTTTAAAGACGGCGGCTCCAGAAGGAGGGACTACCAAAGACTACGACAAGCTTCCAGGCGTAGATGCCCAACGAGACCTCGTTGTATCTCATTTGAAAAGCACGTATACGACTGAAACTGGTGAAATGTTGAACGCAAAGGAAGTCGTGGATAGTGCGAATACGTATAAGCATATGATGGACAGTTCTACTGACGAACTGGGGAATACGCGAGCCAAAATACGAACCCTAACTGAAAAAATCGCAACGACGCAGACGGATTTGGAGAAGGCACAGAAAATCAGAAACGTGCTTCAAATACTAACAGTCACAGTCGTTATTACGATTGGCGTATATATCGGTATGGGAAGTTGGGGACATACACCTGCGTTTTTTGTTCTATTGGCTGGGTTCATGTATGTGTTACACACTCGTGGTGAGCCTGTGCGGTTAGATAGTTCCGCCAAGTTCCCAGATATTAGACAATGGATGTACACGACCCTAGATCTGTGGCCGACTTCCAAAAGTTCACGTTCTCAGGACACCTCCGCACCCACGTCTACAAAGTGATTGAAGAGAACATCAAACTAGGACACGCAGATTATACTTGCTACTGGGTTCTTGAACTATTATGTTCTGGGCTTGTTCATTCTATGTGGCAAACTATGTTTGAGTCTGCGGCAAAACATATTAACCGAGCCGCCCCCAATGTATTCCTGTTTCTCACACAGAAATACGAAAAGTTTTCAACATATGAAAGCCAGTATTCTACAGCTGGAATGACTGGTATTCGTAACAACTCAGATGTAAGGACGTTAGTGTGTGAAGTAGCATCCACTGTCGCATTATGTCGTAAGAACAAACTTCCGCCTCTTCCCAAAATCAAACCCGAACATGATTTTCAGCCTCTAACTATCCAAGAATCTCTGAAATCTCCGTCGTCAAACTACGGACGACATTTGAGTTTAAAAGATGATCCATTGGAAATTTACGTTCCGCTGAATGAACTCACATACTCTTTACGTCCTGAAACACGAGATGTAACGAAAGCATTATACTGGACTGCGTGGATGCTGAAATACGCAAGTTCGTTCAAGAAACAAAATAAGGTAGACCTATTATGTTCCAGTCGCCAAAACCCATTTGTGGACGGTCAGTATTCACATAACATTCTTTGGCTTATTTGGGAAACTGTATTGGACGCCGCAAAACATTCGCCCCAAGCAGGACTTTTGGAGCCATACATTGACTCTCTTTTCAAACTCCATTGTTTGCGTTGGAATCCAGGGGTTCTCAAGAATCGGTTAGTGTTTCTACAATCGGCGATGTTGTTTATATGTGAAAGCACGACGCTGGATATTCACGCAAAAGTTCCACAGGATGTTATGACTGTCCAAAGTCTTGTTTCCAATATTCCTCAATGGATAACTGCGATTCTTCAAACGAAAAAGACATTTTCAACTTAATCCGGAAAACGGACTTATTTAGACGAGATTTGTGATACCTACACAATCATGAAGCTCCTTATTCTTGATACTGAAACAACTGGACTTCCACGCAAGATGGTGTCTGCACTCACCCAAGCCGAGAACTGGCCACATATTGTGTCCATTTCGTGGATTGTTATGGAGAGCGATACAAACAAGGTTCTTGAGAAGAAGACGTATATCATCAAGCCGAATGGCTGGATTATTCCCCAAGAATCTATCAATATTCATGGAATCACACAGGATTTCGCAGAGAAGTATGGTGCTGACTTGGGCGATATTATGAAAGGGTTTCTTGAGATTGATTACGATATGATGATCGCACACAACTTGAACTTTGACGAGAACGTCATTGTGAACGCTATTCGATGGGACACAAATCGCCCAGACTTCACTGGATTCCAAAAGCTGAAAGGGTGTACGATGAACCTTGGCAGGAATATTTGTAAGCTTCCATTCACGTACACGACTCCTTTCAAGAGAGGATATAAGTCGCCAAAGCTGAGCGAGTTGTATGAGTACGTGTTCCACGAGAAGCCAGATACATCAAGCCTACACGGATCCGCATACGATACCAAAATCCTGTGCGAATGTATTGTCGCATCACCTGAACTTCGACACGCATTGGGTTTAGTTCCAGCCACCGCATTGAATACAAATGAAGGTAACAAGGGGAGCTCCACTACTCTCTATCTCTAAAAACACAACAAACGTAACAAGAATCTGGACACACGACGGATGGTGCTATATCCCTCAACTCCAAAAACGAGACAGATTTTTCACTACAGATGCCTCGAATGTTCTGGAATACCAGTCTGAATCTTGGGATGGAGCTATACCGCGACCACTGCATTTTGAGGAGATTCGGTACTCTCTTCTTTCAAAGAAGCCTCTGTCTTGGCAGGAGCAGGGGTCTTGGGGGTCAGAGAGATACGTAGCGACCACAGTCCACACAGACAGTCCTTCCCATCCACCTCCTTCACAACATCTTTAACAACTTCTTCTACGATTTGTTTTGTAGTATCAGATGACATAGTGCGTCTTAATCTTTATCTAGAAACCTTTTGGTTCAGTAAAGATGATATTCCTTGAAGTCTTGTATGTCGCAGTTGCGACAGTTGGTGTTATGGCTCTATTACAGGTTCTAATGTATGTCGGAGTCCGTGTAATGTATCCTCCAGAACCCAAGGTCATTTATCGTGAAGTGCCAGTCCAGCAACACGCTGCTCCTCCGCCGCTATTCGCTCCTCAACCAGAGCCTCTTTTTCCGATAGGACCGCCTCCAACGGCTATTCTTCCACCAAAGATTCCGCCGACTTTCACACAGCAGTCGCAAGAAGTACAACTACCTGAATATGAACCACGTATCCCAGCGGCTTCAACATCTGTACGACTGGACGCCGAGCTTCCGGACGGTCTTAAAGAAACCCGTCCCCCAGGAACCTAATGTATTTTCAGTCCCTCAAACAACTGGTAAATCTGGATGGATTGTGTTTACGTATGAAAACAACATTCCTGTGTGCGTTTTTATGACGTCACAGGAGTGCTTGAAACTTCCCTGTTGCGTAGATGAGCGTATTTGTAACGATACGTTCTTGCGAGTTGAAAAAGTATCAAGTTTAGAGTTTATCGTTTCCGATATTTGGATGCTGAACTCTAACTGCTTATTTGCCTGCTCAAACTTTGAACAGAGATACGATTTGCTGAAAGATTTTTTAGTTGATTTCGTATTTCATGTTCCTGGAACATTGAAGCTGGTCCATAAATCCGAAATGAAGAACGTGAAGATACGCGGAAAGGAATATTACTCTGCGGATATGGGGGCAAAAGGATGCTTTACAGAAGAAGTTGGGGATATAGTTGTAGTAAAGAGAATGGCGATTCCTGATTGCTATGAAATCAAAGGTCAAAAAGGATACTTGAAAGTCCCTGACTTGAAAACTTCAAAGTTTCTGCGGTCCCAGCGTCCTGAGTTTGAATGTCGATGTACTCAAAATGAGGACGGAAGTTGGAGCTTAACTGAAAAAGTACTAGATTGATGATTTTTGTTGTTATTTACTTGTCAGAACACGGATCGAGATCGTATTTTGTGAAGGTCTTCTTGGGTCTCTGTCTATACGCAAGATATACGCGGTTGCGATACTCTGGGATAACTGGATCATTGAACAGCTTCCCATTCTCCGCATTTGTCGTAACAATCTTGAACTCAAAGTTGTTTGCGTCAAGTCCAAGCTCATCAAGAAGACGCTTACGGAAATCAGTGTGTCTCCAAATGGACCACATACTCGCACACTCGTGGTTGATAACAATCATAGTTCCTGGTGGGTCAAGCATATACGATTTGCTGTAGTGAGTGTGAAATACGCGAACCCATTTATCTGGTGGCATATACCAGTTTCCCTGTCCAGGAATATTCGCAAAATCGTAGGAATGGAAATCAAACGCACGTGACCAGTTGGTATACTTAAGGTCGTCAAGGATACGCTGAGACGCAGGACGCATCTGGTCGGCGTAGAACTTCACTGCCTCATTCACGAAAGGTTCAAACTGTTCAGCCAGTTTCTTCGCACGAATCTTGCGGCGGTCCTCCACTAGCTCAGTCAGTTGGGTGGTTGTAAAGAGAGAAGTCATTTTGGTCTTGGGATACGATATAACTACTTATGTTTATATATCCGTTTTCCGGAACTGGCTGTAAAATTTATGTTCTCAAAGTAAATGCCTCATCGTAAATCCCACAAGCGTTCTCGCAAGGGACGCAAGACAATGAAGAAGCGGGGTGGTGCGTCGTATGGATTCAATGGAGCTGTAGGAACTGGTGCGCCTTCGTATGGAATTACTCCTGAAGTTACGACCCCAGAGTATGCTCGCGGTGGTCGTCGTCGCAAGAGCCGTCGGTCTACTCGTCGTCGCGTCAAGGGCGGTACGCGGTTTGAAACGGCATCTGCTGGATACGTTGGCACTGGTTCTCGCGGTGTTGCAGATTACGTTGATGTCGGAAGCACGCGTGGGACGTCCGCAATGGGTTCATTCAATAACCATGGCGCCCAGCCTGGAAGCGGTGGCTCTAGTTTCATCAAAGTAAACTAATCCGGAAAACGGACTCTAGTTTTAGAGGGTACTAACTACATCCTCAACATATAATGGAATATCTTGTGAATCACACGAAGAAATCAATTCGTGCTATTAATGGAGTTTCAATCGATACCGTCCGTGCTTTCGTTCGGAAGCAAGGATGGAATCGTAAAGATAACTATGAAATCATTGGGATTGCGACAGATGAGGATTCCAGTTATCTGGACATTCTTCTGTTGATTGAGGAGTATGGATATGAAATTCCAGAAGATGAACATCCGACATTCATCATCGCACAGGAGTTGGTAGGTGCCGATTATGATGCGGCATCTATAGAAGGATATGAACCTTCTATGGAAGTGATGTGGGGCGAGATGGACGGAGAGATTTGCGACTGAACGCTGTATTATGAAGTCTTTGCATTCCATCGGCATACACGTATGCCATATATCTATTATCGTTTGTGGAAATGAATGGACCACCAGTAGCGTCCACGATCTGTTTCCATTCCATAAACTTGGACTTCACTGCCTTGTAATGAAACCACTCTGTCCATATTTGAAATGTCTTATATACGCTCACAGCTGAAAGAATATCTGGCGGCGAGCGTGTAGCTATACACATAACAATCATCAAAAGCGGACTTAAAATCATTTCAAACCAAATGTTCCAGCTTGGGACTAAAAACTTATCGGTAAGGTGAACAAACTCTTCTGCTTCTGCGAAGTAGTTTTTTGCGTTGGATATTAAGTATTTAGTCAGCCTTCCACTTGACTTCATTTACTAAACCTTCGGATGAAATCGTTTGGACTTCAAACGTTGAAACACTCAAATACTCCCATCGCTTTGCGTTCGCGACACCAGTAATCTCAGCGAGTCTTTCAGGGGTAAGAACTTCGCCAGGCTGTACAACAACATCCACAAGTTTGGTTACATCGACCTCGGTATCATCTTCTATGATTGCGGCAATGTATACCCACGGAAACAGAGGGTCTGGTATCTCAATCTCAAACTTCTTACGAGGCTCATCTTCCTGAAACAGTGCAGTCACAACCGTGCGTCTACAGCTGAAAATGGATATACATACCCAATAAATGAAATCACTACAACCAAGCATCTTGCGATTAGAAAGGGGCGTTTGATGAAAATGGGTAATCAACAGCTTCTGTGACATTCACGAGTTTTCCGCCAGGAGAACTTAGAGCTTCAGGGGCTAATGTGAACTTCTCTGTCATTTGTTCCTTCGGAGTTTCAGAAACGGTCTCTGGCGAAGAAGCAAATGTTTCCTTGACCTTCACGGTAGCACGGCGGTCCAGGTCGAGTCCGAGTGCGATGGCAGTCGCAAGAGAAGTGACCACGAAGGGGATGGCTACCAAGAACCAAGACACAATGCCAAGATCAATGCCACACAGAGCGTCCAAGACGACAACGCCGACAAGACCGCCGACCGACTTGACAGCTGCGGTCATTAAGTGACCCAGCGAAACATCTAGTGCCACCTGAATCGTCACAAAGATGAGGTAGAGCATAGCGGGAGGGCAAAGAAAATCAATAAAACGCATCTTAACAGTATTTACATTTCTACACATAAAAAATGACAGACCCAGTTATGATGATTTGTTCACTTGCGGGATGTTCGGAAGAAGATGCGAGAACTGCGTATGAAAAGACGGAAGATGTAGTAGAGGCAGTTGACCTCGTACTTGCTCGTCCTCTATGTCAATCTGATAAGTTTGTTCCGCCATTTCAAAAGAAAAAGAGAAGCGATATTACGCCAGAAGAAGAGGAAGTTGAAAGCATTCGTAAAACTATGAGGGCATTTGATTGTGAAATGGAACGTAATCTAACTAATGCTTCAAATCCACTCTCTCCTTTGTCAGCAGACGAGACGCCAGTCCACCGCGAAGAAACGGTTCCACAAAATAATTATTTGCAGGAATGTCGGCTTCCTTTGATTGAAGAAGAGGCTCAAATACCGGAAATTGTTTATCAGTTACGGTCTGAACACTCTTCCGATTAGCAGTAGAGTGTCCAAATAGAACCGTTGACTGCGCGGGAACGTCTTCTATGCTTCCCATTGCGAGAAACGGCGTCGTTGCCCACGGACGAGGGAATAACTGTTGGTGTTCCTTTGGCTTCTGAGTATTGGGGTCACCCCACATCAATCTATTTTGGATATCAACGGCACAACCTTCCTCTGGAGCATTGCCCATATTTCCCTTGGGAACAAGCCCCATGTACTCGGCTGCTGAATCAAAAATACTCATTCCTCCACATCCAGATTGCTGCTCCGATTGAGATGGAAAGTTTAAAGGAGGTGTGGGGTATCCGGCTCGCGTTCCTGCGTTGAAGTAGGACATCTTTACAAACCATCTAGAATTTCTTATTGAAAACGAATGCCGTTTTTACAATGAAAGTAAAGGCACTATAATGTCAGTATACCTACAGCCTTGTGATTGGATCGAAAGCGACTCCAATTTCAAGTATGTCGTGGACGTGTTTGGAAGGACAAATAACGGCGATATCGCAACTCTTCGTATAAAAGGATTTCAGCCCTATTTCTATTTGAAGGCTGTGGATGGAGAAACTGGAGGAGATATTGTTTCCGCAGTTGAGCGTGTGTCTGGAAAGAGAATGGGTGGACTGAAAGTTACGCCTGAACTTAAGTTGGATGCTATGCGAGGATTCGCGGGTCTTAACCCTGTAAAAGTATGGAAGATTTCGTGTCCTGCGTTATGGATGTTTAAAGTGGCAACAAAGACTTTGAAAGGCGGAATGAAAATCAAGAGTCGCGACATTGAACTTGAAGATATTTACGAATCCAATCTGCCTCCATTCATTCGACTCTTTCATGAACGAGATATTTCCCCTGCGTCTCCAATCACATTTCCAGAGAATGTATGCGAACTTCTTGAAGGATGTAATGTGGATGTCGCATATGAGGCAGATTGTAATGAAGTAACGCCGTATTCCAATATTAATATTCCGCTTCTTGTAGGCTCTTATGATTTGGAAGTGTATTCTGATTCAGGACAGTTTCCAGTATCTTCCAATCCAAAAGACGAAATCACACAAATCGGTATTAGTTTTCGATGGAGCGATGCCTTATTGGAAACCGTAGCAAGGTATGTGTTCGTTGTTGGGACTGTAACTCCTTCCACCGACCCATCTGTTACATTCATTGGATGTAAGACCGAGAAAGACCTACTCATCAAGTTTCAAACGTGTATTCTGGACGAGAACCCTGATATTCTTTGTGGATACAATACGTTTGGGTTTGATGATGCTTATATCGCGGAACGGGCTCAGCGTCTCAATATTGACCTCCAGTTTGGACGCATTCAGTCAAGGCAATGGGGCGATGAGACCAACAAGCAAAGAGTGAAGACGGAGAAGAAGACATTTGAGCTTGCGAGTGGAAAGTTTGCGGTGCGGTACATTGATATGCCTGGACGCTTGGGGCTTGATTTGTATTTGAGTATGCGTCGCGAACAGAATCTGGATTCGTATAAGCTCGACAATATCGCGTCCACGTTCTTGAGAGATAAGGTCGTGAAGTTCGAGCGACTGAATGATACGCGAGTCCAACTACACACGAAATCTACACGTGGCTTGTTTGTAGGAAACTTGGTTCGACTGGATGTTGTCACAAACACGAGAAATCCGTATAAAGATGGATTTAAGTTCCCAGTTGTGGAACTGACCAAGAACACATTCGTGATTGAAACAGCCGATTCGTTTGAAGGCGTAGACATTAAGAAACTGGAATGGTCTTTCGCAAAGGACGATGTAGACCATCACGATATATTTGCGTCACACAAAGGGTCTGCGGACGACCGAGCGAATATTGCGAAATACTGTATTCAGGATTGCGATTTGGTGCTTACTTTGATGGCAAAACTAGATACTCTTGTGAACGCTCGTGGTATGGCGGATGTATGCCGTGTTCCTATTCAATACATCTTCTTGCGAGGACAAGGAATCAAGATTTATTCGGCAGTCGTTTACAATGCTTCTAAACGTAACCAAATCATTATGACGCAGGAAAACGATGATAGCGATACTGGATACGAAGGTGCGATTGTATTGCCTCCCAAGATTGGGATGTATCTTGACCAGCCGATTCCTGTTTTGGATTTCAATTCACTGTATCCGTCCAATATGATTGCATACAATCTATCGCCAGACACGCTGGTATATGTGAAAGAAGTCAATGCGATGGGAAAGACAACGAGACACGATAAATATGGAAATGCCGACGGATTCAAAGTGGATGATGTGATGTATGATATCAAGGACGCAGATGGAAAAGAAGCAGGACGCGTATATTGTGGATTCGCACAGCCGAACGATAATCCATTGACAATAGGTCTTCTGCCTCTGACGTTGGATTTGTTGCTGAAGAAACGAAAGGAAACGAGGAAGATGATGGAAGCGACGGAGGATGACGCACAGAAGTCGGTACTGAATGGGCTTCAGTTAGCTTATAAAGTCGTTGCGAACTCAGTGTATGGTCAATGTGGTTCAAAGACATCGCCTATTCGGCGTCTGGAGGTTGCAGCGTGTACCACAGCCGTTGGTCGTCAGAAGATTTACGATGCGAAAAAGATTGTGGAAGAGCAGTTTGGAGGCGAGGTGATTTATGGTGACAGTGTGGCGTCCTACACGCCCGTCCTTATCGATATGAATGGCATCGTGACAATCAAGGGCATTGAGGATCTTGGCAACCTCGGTGAGTGGAAAACGTGTTCTGATTCGGACAAGGAATACTGTGAGCTTGAAAACATCAAGAGTTGGACTGAGAATGGATGGACTCCAGTAGAGCGCATTATTCGACACAAGCTTGCTTCTCACAAGAAGATGGTAAGGGTTCTCACACATACTGGTCTCGTAGATGTTACAGATGATCATTCGTTATTGAAGCCTGATGGAACGGAAGTTTCATCAAAGTACTTGAAGGTCGGAGATGCACTTCTTCATGCGTCGTATCCTGCCCAGACTGCGACGTTTATGGGATGCGATGTTATGGCACGGATAGCAGGATTCTTTGTGGGGGACGGAAGTTGCGGCGTGTATGATTGTCATAGTGGCAAAAAGGCATCTTGGGCGCTCAACAACGCAAACCTAGACCTGTTGGAGACATACAAGAAGATGTGCAAAAAAGTATACCCCGAGTTCGGATGGATAATCAATCCAACATTGGTTTCATCAGGTGTTTACAAACTCACAGTTATGTCCAAATCATATGGAAGTTTGATCAAGTTCATTCACAAATTTAGAGAAATGTATTATGTCGGTAATCGCAAGAACATCCCAGACTGGATTCTTAATGGGACTCTTGAGGTCAAAAAGGCATTCTGGGACGGACTCTATGACTCCGACGGTGACAAGGACACGAATGGATACGTACGCATCGACCAGAAAAATCAAATCACGTGTGCACAAATCTCACTTCTAGCTTCCAGACTGGGATATTCTGTCTCTATAAACACTCGAACAGATAAGCCAGATATATGTAGGATAACGTGTACAACGGGGTCCCAGCGACGTCCTGCGTGTAAAATCAAGAAAATGCACGAAATTCCATATTCAGGGTTTGTGTACGACCTGACAACATCGTCCCATCACTTCCAAGCTGGAGTTGGACAAATGATTGTCCATAACACGGATTCCATCTTCATCAAGTTTCCAACGAAGGATTTGCAAGAGTCAATGGATATTGCGAAGGAGGCTGCGGCAGCAATCACGGCATCTGGAAGAAAGGCACATAAGATTGAGTATGAGAAGACGTTTCTGCCCTTCATTATGTTCTGTCGTAAGCGATATGTCGGTATGATGTATGAAGACGACGTGAAGAAATGTAAGCGAAAGGAAATGGGTATCGCACTAAAAAGACGCGATAGTGCCCCTATCGTGAAAGATGTGTTCGGAGGCGCTCTGGATATCCTGATGGAAGACAGAGATATTCGGAAAGCCCAGAAGTTCGTGCAGGATATTCTGGTCCAAGTCATGCAGAACAAGATGCCTTTGAATAAGTTCATTCTAACGAAACAACTTGGTGACAACTACAAGATTCCAGATCAAATGCCACACGTTATGTTGGCAAAGAGAATGATAGCAAGAGATCCTGGAAGTGCTCCTCAAGTCGGAGACAGAATCCCTTATATGTTTGTGATGGAGCGAAAAACAGAAAAGAAGCAGGGGGATAAGATTGAACACCTGGATTATGTCAGGAAACATAACCTTACGCCAGATGCGGAGTTTTATGTGACAAACCAAATCAAAAATCCAGTGGCACAAATGTTTGCTCTAGCGTTGGAGAAACTGGACGGGTATCATCCTAGTCAGCAGACCAATTACAAGGCAATGTATCACGCATTTCTAGACGATGGAATGGACGAAGAGGAAGCTACGCTGAAAGTTTTGGAGAAAAAGGAGAAGGAGCTGGATACTATTATGTTTCTGGGGGCTCAGTATTTGAAGAAGCACAAGACAGGCCCTATGGACAAGTTTATGCGGCGGTAATATGAATCGTCGAAAACGAATTTAAGAGTTTACGCAATCCAGGTGTTATTCATCAAAATGAGAAACAGCCGAACATCTTGGGCAATGCCCGCATCTGCAACTGCTATGATCACAGGGATCCTTCTCCTCGTTCTTCTACTTTAAGGTTGGACACGAGACATAAATAATATGGGAAGCAGTTATTCCACCACAACAAGTCAACTGAAAAACGATCGGGGCGTTCCTTGCGTCCAGACCATTTTTCAGTCTCCGAGATTCCGGTTTGCGTTCAAGATGAAAGCAGAGAAGGACGAGGCAAAAAAGCTCAACGAGAAATGGACTGATTTCACAACAGGTATTAAGGACGATTTCGTGTATGTCACAGACACGAACGTTTCGCCTCAAATCATAAGAGTTAGCCGAATTGGAGACAAGTTGAAGCTGAATGTTTCTACGACAATGGACTTGGAGCCAGACGATATTGGCAAGCTGACCGATATGTTCTCTAAATCTATTGATGGAATCTATAATTATTATGCGATTCCTGGAAAGGCAGGTCTACAAATCAAGGAGAAATCATCTTCCACCAATCTTCTAGAACTGGAATAGGGTTTTCATCTTAGCTCGGTCGTATACGTAAGATGGACGATACCTTTGCAGATATTCTTCTAGGACTCGTGGAGAGTCGTAACCAGTTTTTCAATCGGACTGTCAACTTACTG